>Ga0181406_1000403_pt1 | contig 16632 bp, 22 predicted proteins | sample 29SPOviralmetaG_FD_130135 | JGI IMG/M metagenome (GOLD analysis project Ga0181406, IMG submission 130135) | Marine viral communities from the oligotrophic San Pedro Time Series (SPOT) site, San Pedro Channel, CA, USA - 29 SPOT_SRF_2011-12-20 | ecosystem: Environmental > Aquatic > Marine > Strait... | reverse complement strand
TTATAAAGATTTTCATATGATTTATCGTCCTTGTATTCTATCTTTGGACTTTGGACTATATGTCCTAAACTTTGGAGTAATTGGACCTTTTCGCAACCCGGCTTACTTTCCAAGCCATGTAAAAACAATATTCGCATCTTTCTCATCTTTTATTTATATAATAAAGATAAGAAATATATTTCAAATAACCTAATTTTTTTGAAGCTTTTTTAGAAAATGTTATGCTTCATCTGTCCATGTACCACCGGTCTGGAATATCATCCATTGTGGTGCTGTTGATGATATACAATATACTTTTATGAAATCACCTGTTTGATTTGAACCTGAATGATTTATTATAGCTTTACCTGCTACTGCCGCTCCTCCATTGGCACCAAATGCAAATCTTTGTGATCCACTAGGATCTATATATAATGACGGTCCATATTGATTTCCTATAAATGGAGCCATATTAGATGGTGAATTATGATTTATGATATGGAATGACATACCTACTGATGCTGATGGTAATGTTATTATCATGTTTCCTGCAGGTTGTGTACTTTTATATATTCCATTACCTACTGGTAATCCGGCCGGTAACCCGCCTCCGCCTGTTGTTGCATCTATTGCCGCTGATCCACTTCTAACAAATAGCTGTCTTCCTTGTCCATGTAATGCAGTTGTTAATAATATAGAAGCTGATATTGGAACATTGTTAGTATAATTTTCTATAATTGAACCTGATACTTCTATATCTCCTTCTACAACTATTTCTGACGAACCGGTTGGTTCTGACCCTGAAACAAATCCGCTCGGTAATGAACCTGAATCAGAACTAAATATTGTTGAACCAGTTATTTGTGTATCACCACCTGTAATAATTGTTGAACCTGAGATTACAGTTGAACCTGTTATTTCAGTATCACCACCCGTAATAATTGTTGAACCTGATATAATTGTTGAACCTGTTATCTGGGTATCACCACCCGTAATAATTGTTGAACCTGATAACTCTGTTGATCCTGATATGATTACATTGCTTCCAGTTAAAAAGAATCCAGATAGATTATTAGCCATATTATGTATATTAGATGCTGCTGTCGAACCTGAAACTGCTAATCCAAAAAATCCTCCTTGATTTATATCCATTGACATATTCTCAAGTTGCATCCAACTAACATTACTATAATCAAATGAACCTGAAGACCCACTAGCAAAAGTTGAACCTGATATAGTTACATTACTAGATGCTTCTAAAGTGATATTAGTACTATCAGTTGATATTGATCCTGTTAATTCTAAAGCTATGTTTGGCTTAGGACCTATCGATACTTTATTAGGACTAACATGAAATGCTTCGTAAGTATCTTTTACAAATATATCTATAGCTTGTCCCGGTCTTTGTCCCCTTCTAGAGGTATTCATGTCAATAAAGGTAGACGCTGAATTAAATGCTCTTAATCTTTTTAATGGAATTCCGGAATCTGATTTTCTTTTTGTTTCAAATTCCTTTGAGGCAGTAACATCACCTTTCTTGAACTCTTGTCCATCGAATGAAATTGATCCTGATGTAATTACTATTGCCATATCATACCTTTCTTATAAATATTGTTATCCGACTATAACTTCGCCGGCTCCTTGGTTGCTAATTGAAACATTTTCTACTACTAGTCCTTCAACTTTGATTGTCCCATAATTAGTTATTGCTGCATTTGTAGTTAATATCCCTTGAACTGTTAATGTCACTCCTACTTCTACTGTTAATGGCACATTTACATCGACACTGTTAGTCCATGTTATGTCTTGTGATATTATTTCTATACTATCATTTGCATCTACATCTCCATCAATCCAATATCCAGTATTACCAATAGCATTTTCTGCAGAAAATAGATTTGTATAATAATTGAGTTTATCAACTTGCTGTCGTTCTGCTATTTTGAACAATCGAATCTTTTCGGGCATTGGCAAGTCAATAACCTTTGGATGTGTTGAAAATGATATCCAAGTTAATACCCATGTATCTGCATGGCCAATGCCTATCCCACTATCTACTTGTTGAACTGGCTCTGTTTGTTCTTTCAATAACGCCTGATCTTGTCTCCATTCTAGATATTTTGTATGTTGGCGTAGTCTTTCTTCTTCTAAAATTTGTTGATTGTGTTCCACAATAGCTTTTTGTTCTTGTTCAAAAGTTTCCCACTCAGCTTCTTTACGTTTCTGCTCTGCAATAACAGCTAAACGGTCTTGTTCTTTTTGATAAGCCTCTTGCTTACTTTTCATTTTATCTTTGAAAGATCGTATCATTCCCATCTCCTCTGATATTTAGTTCTTTGATCTACATCAACATAATGGACTGTATCATATGTACCGCAATGTGGACATCTTAACTTTTCTACATTTGCTGCTTCATTTATTTTCCATTCTTCACCACATTGCTTTTCACTACACTTGTAGATGTAAGTATGTCTAATAAATACTTGATGTGCCATTACACTTTCCCTATCATTGTTTTAGTTATTTCTTTGCCACCTATCTTTCTTGAATACCATCCTTCACCTGGTGATTTGCCTTTTGGATGTTTTCCATGCCAAATCATTTCTCCAGATCTTTTTGGTCCTAATACTTTTCTTACTGTCTCTTCATCTTCTATAATAGGAACCCCGCCTTTCTTAACAAATGAATCAAATGCACCGCCACTTACTTCTACATAATTACCAGATCTTTTCAATTCTGCAGACTTCTTGATAAGTAAGTTTTTGATATTTGGCTTTTCACCATCATGTCCAATACCAGTATGTTTAATGCCAAATGGAGTTTTCTTTCCAAAATAAACAACATCTATCTCAGGGTCTGCATCAATGTCAGCCATCTTCCAATATTTCAAATCTGGATCTTTTATATCATCTGGCGACTTGAATTTAAGATGACCTCCTATAGGAGCATATGCTGTTTGAATCAAATTAAATAATGTTTGTTTCAACTCATCCTTTTCTGAATTAGATGGTTCTATATATTTGTTCTTTGGAAAGTCCTCTTTAATTAATTTGACCAATGATCTCACTTTAGGATACCTTCTTAACATTTTCTGAACAGCTTTTGTATTTTTAGGACTATCATCCATGAAATAAACTGTATCATATCCTTTAAGTATTTGTTGTTCTATCCAATCTGCTTTAACTTTTGGATCTGAACTTCCTACCGGTACTACATATGCATTAATACCTAATGATTTCAAGAAACTGGTAACAGGTGCTCCTATTCTTCTTGCAGTTAATATGGTAACCTTTCTAGCGCCTCTAGATGATTTTCTTGCTTTATCTAATTGTTTTTTCAACAACTCTATATTTTGTTTGATAACTCTAGGATTTTGTAGTTTCTTATCAAAATCTCTAAAATCAAATGATTCGCCTGGCTTAGGATCATATACTGCAAACTGGGCAGGATCTAATTTTTTAATTGTTCTACCAGATCGTTGAACATATATCCAAGCATCTGCTTTTGCTAGTGTATCATCAAAATCAAATACTGATAGAACTTTACGTTCTCTTAATAATATGTCTTGTAGTTTAATCATCTATATATAAATATCTTATCTAGGACAATTCATTCGCACAATTATTGTTCTTAATTCATCTTCATTTCTAAAATTTTGAAATGCCTTTCCACTCTTTGTTTCGGCAGCGCCATATGTGTCAACAAACCGCGGACAGCCGGCTGCAACATTGAAATAATATTTTTGTTGAGCTAATGTCAATGCCCTAAACCAATCTTTCTCCCAACCATCAATATAAAATTTCTTTTCCGTTCCATCTTGTTTTAGTTTTATTTTACCAGTATCTAAGTCAACTTCTTTAATTTCCTTCAATCTAATAATATTACCTTTCCTATCTAATCCAACTTTTGAACCAGTTTCATTTCCTTTAGGTTGGTTTGCTGCATGAAAACTAGCACTAAAAGTTGTTCCATCAGATTTTGTTTTTGCTAAGAATTTAGTATTAGTTGTTTTATAACAGAAAGAGGCAGTTATGCCAGTAACGGAATCGACTGACTCACTACACATTGCTTCTGGACGCATCCCATACTTAAATTCTTTTTTGGTAAATGCTTCTGTAGCTTCTGAATCATCTAGTAATCCTTTGCGTTTAAATGATTCAGTAACTTCTTTTATTTTTTCTTGTTTTGTTTTAAGAGTCTTTAAAGTATTAGATGCATCACGTATCTTAACCGTACGAGGATCATTATCTTTAACTGTTGCAATATCTGAAACGTGTAGTGTTCGTATAAATTCCTCACAATGTTCACATTTTTCTTGAATGATTTGTTGGCTACCGCTAAATATAATACGAACAGACATTATACTATATCTTTACTCTCAAGTAATGTATATGAAAATGAATTACCATGAATGTCTCTTGCAATTTGACATATACCTAAAAATTGATGCCAATGGTCATTATGTGCTATTACTTGGCAACCTGCTGACCATTTATCTACTCTTGTAGACTTTCTTCCGGCTTTGGAAGTTGCTCTATGTATGTTAATTCCAAACAACCCTGTATCAGTTTTTGATTCATCTAAATCATATTTGCCATCAAGATTTCCATCTCTATAAACTGTTACATTTTTCTTCTGACCTAATGCAGTATATTTACCTCCATGTAATCTTATTTTATGACTGCCCCTGTACTGTCCTGGCTTTAGGATTGCAACTCCCTTTTCCATCATAGGATGTTCGACCCAATGTGTTCCTGGATCTGTTGTACATGCAAATTCATGATATTGCCATTCACAATTTTCATCCTTATATGCAATTGTTATTAAATCATCAAATGCATTTGTAACTCTACCTTTTGTTTCATTGTTCCTAATTCCTATGATATTAACATCATATGATTTGTCATTATTATCATGAAAATATTTGTAGCCCTTTTCCTCTACTGTTTTCATGATTTGCTCTCTTGTATACATATAAAATTCTCCTTATTTCTAATAAATATATGGTATATGCAATTACATATCCCGATCTGAACGTTTCTTGTTACGTTTGTTCCTTTTACTAGGATCTCTAGTAAACTCTTCCCACCTTTCCGCTTTGCGCCGAGGTCGCTTTTCTTTCATAGGTTGGTCATGATCCCACCCATCTCTTCTAATTTTTGGCATATTAGTTTTGTATTCTAACTTTAAGTTTTTTAATTTTATCTAGGAATGATTCGATCGAATGATCTTTTCCCTTTTCATCTTTAATGATAAGATGTCCTAACACTTCATGATTTTGATCACATGCATTTAATAATATATTAAATCCTTTACTTGCCCAAAATACACCAAAGCCATTATCATCGCCTAATTGATTTATATCATTAACTGTATCGGCTTCTGTATTGCCTGGATATAATATGTAATATCTCATTGACCCCAAGTTTTTGCTTCTGCAATATCTTCTTTTGATAGAAAATGACTATTATGTTGAATAGAAGCTATTTTTGATTCGAATATTGATATCCGTGTTATTAGTTCATCACAATCTTGTATTGAACTTTCATTTTTGATTGCTTTTTGTAAGTTTGTTTTACAAAATTCTAATTCAGACTTATAATGTTTTAATAATGATTCTGTTACTCGCATAATATTAGTTCGTTTTCATATGTTTCTAATTTGTTAATTGTCACTTTCATATTTTCTATTTCAAAATGAGTTGGTTCGATCATTATTAATTCTTGCAACTCATTATCATTATCAAGTATTTCTGATAATGTCTGAAGAACTCTAAAATCATTATTACTAAATTGGCTCCCATCTATTTCAATCAATATATCATTTTGCTTTTCGTTATCTATAGGTAAAATCCTTTCCTGCAAATCATATTGAGTATTGATCTGTTCTATTTCAATATAGTCTTGATATCTACCTATTTGAAATTGCTCATCACAATATACTGTACTACACCATGGTTCAAGGGCTTTTAACAATTCTAAATTGCAATTCTTTATAATGAATCCTATATCATACTTTGAAGGAATAATAGGTTTTAAGAATTCATCATGTTTACAAAAATGCCCCCATTTCCTTAAGAAGTTTCTAGTCGACCTTTCATTTTGTTTTAACCATTCATCTGTTTCTCTATTCTTCATAAACACTTCACCATCAGGATTTCGTTTTGCGCCATCTGCAAATCTCGAACCTCTACATGTCATATGATAAACACAACCTCCCCAAGTTTGAATAAACTTTATACCATTCAATTGTAATCTATTAAAGATATCCGTATCTTCTTTCGATTGTGGAGCAAATAAAGAGTCATGACCATTTATCTCTTGAAAATCTTTTTTGTAAAATGCCCATGGTGCAAATATACCTTCGGTTATCTTAGTTAGCCTATCAAATTTAGAATCTTCTATATATCTTAATAATTTGGCCTCATCAAACTCTTCTGGTTCTATTCCAAAATCTACTAATATTTTTTCTGGGCCGGGAGGATGTAATGGTGGTTCAATTCTGGTTAAAGATACAATCGTCTTATCTTTTAATTTATGTTCTATCTGGTCAATTGCTCCAGGACATAGATACATATCTGCATGGTATATCATACAAACATCATGTCTAGCTACATCATTTACTAATCTATCATATAGAATTGTATGACCTAACCTCTTACCTGTATCATTTCTTATTGCCTGAAAATTTAGGTCTTTTTGCATTGTCTCAAGACACCATCCCCAAGTACCATCTGTTGATGCATCATCTGCTACACAAATTTGCACTTCATGATTTCCTTGATTTTTTCTTATTGAATCATAAGACCATTTAAGATACTTAAGATTATTTCTTCCTGGTTGTATTAAACTTATTTTCATATTCTTGTTTTTACATTAGTTCCGATTATTGGCTTAACAAATGTTTCAGAATCTGTCTCTGGCATTTGTCCCCATTTATTATAAAATTTTTGAGCATTTCGTTGTTCTGAATCTATTTGTCTCTGAGACTTTTTTGTAAAATCGTCTTTGGCTTCATCTCTGAAATGACTTCCTCTTGCTGAGAAATGATATACTACTGATTTTGATGTCATCTTAAATTGATATCCCTCTAACTGCATTCTTATAAACAAATCCATATCTTCCCAACTAGCCGGTGCAAATAGTGGATCATTTCCTCCTATCCATTCGTAATCAACTTTCCTACAAAAGAACCCAGCTCCTCCACCTTTTCTAACAATTATATCATTTTCATTACTAAAATCAGTTGCCCACTTATCAAACCAATTTCCGTCATACATATCATGTAATGAACCAAATTCATCTACAGGCACAAATACTGTACCAGGCCTATAATCTGGATCGTTTGGAAATATCTTAGGCTGTATTCTAAATGATGATGCTATAAGTCTAATACTAGGATCTAGATTATCATATAACTTTAATAACTCTATATCTTGGTTAGGTGCAATGCACATATCTGAATGTATAATATTTACAAATTCTGTTTGTGCTTTTTCTACACAAAAATTCATTCCTCCACCAATACCTTTAGGCTGATTATTATGATCAATATAAACATCTAATTGATATTTATCTTTATTTTTATCCAACCACTCATCAGTGCCATCATTACAATTTTCTGCATGTATAACTATAGGCATATCTTTATAATATGCATTTTTTCGTACCGACTTAATTGCTAATTTAAGATAATCTAAATTATTATTAGATGATATACATGTTGTTATTTTATGTTGTTCCATACATCTTCCCATTTATATGATTTGTAATTAGAATCGAATAAACTATAACAATTCTTTTCACTCATTTTACTTGCTACACTGTACCAATTATTTGATAACCGTTGTTCTCCTAATGATTCACCATTTTCATTAGCAACATATTGTCTCTTTTTTGGATGGCTTCTATTATGAACTAGTAATATATTTTTTATAATATATTGAGGTATGTTCCCTAATACTTTATTTGTCATAAACATGAATGCTGTATCTTCATGTGTAAAGAATACCGATTTAGGTATATTTACTCCAGATTTAATTACTTCAGATGATATCACTAAGCCACATCCATTAAATTTATGAGGAGATACAATGCCTACTTCTAATTCATCTGTTTTATCATTGATATTATTCATTTCATCTTTAGTCATTGTATACCTTGTTCCCCACCACTCTGTTGCATTTCTTGGTTTATTGGTTAGTTCTGAATGTTCTAGTGGTAACCAACTATCATCCCACATCTTGCAAGTACCAAAGAAAGCTAAGTACTTTGGATTATCATTTTGTAATGACATTTGATGTAAATTATCTAAGATGACAAACATTTGCTTTGGTAGAATAGCATCTGATTCTCCCCATATGAGAACATCTACTTGGTCACAGTAGTTAGTATTAAATTCTCTTCTATAGTCAGCAATTGTGTCAAGATCATCCGTATATCGAACGTTTCCCATATTACATATTGATTCAATTTTTTCAATACATTTATTTATTTGGTCAGATGATATACATTTCTCTAAGTCTTGATTCATTACAACTGTAAAATCGACTATAACTTGTCCATCATATTCAGATATAGCATCCTTTAATGAATCGACATATTCATTGATGATATCACACTCATACCATTGTACTAAACATCCTATTGCAAGTTTTGTTTTCATTTTTTCTTTAATCCAACAATTGTTTGTTGTGTATCTTTAACGCCACCTATAATGTTATAATATTTTTCAATTGAATGATATTGTGGTCTTGCAAAATAATCATGAATAAATACAATGCCATCTGACTTCAAATATGGCAAAACAAATTCTGCACATTGTGCACGTGCACGACCGTCAATAAATACTTTATCAAATTTTACATTTAATGTACTAGGATATTCAATATAAGTTTTAAACTCTCTATACTGAGTTGGCTTTGTTCTAGGATAATCTGGTGCAATGTATTTATAAGTAACATCAAGTATTGGATAATTTTTCAATGCATTAGATACATCTGTATGCCATTCTTTTACATGTTCAACTGAATAATACTTACTAACATAATTACTAAATAATGTAGTTGACCCTCCAGATCCCCATTCCATCATAACATCGGAGATCTGTAACTGCGATGTTACAAATTCAATTTCTTTTGGATGCATCCATGGCGTCATAATGTTATCCTTTTTATACCTTCATATCCTGGATTTCTATCTGATACCATTTCCCATTCAACTCCACGTGATTGTAACCATTTATATAACGATTCTGTAGATTTCGCAACAGAAGTTATTTCTCTAGGACCCATTGATGTTTTCGCGTACTGAATTTTATTATGTTCATCTCCATAAAAATGTTCTTGAAATACTCTTTGAGTATCATCATCCTTTCCATTAGCAAATGAATTAACATCTCCTATGTCCCATCCTACCGTTACAATTTTTTTGCAACCTAAATATAATGCTAATGGAATAGCCATTTCAAACATTATTCCCGGTCCCCATGGTTGATTAATATCATCGTCTAATAACATTGAATCCCAATCACCCCTTTCTGCTAAAGAAAATTCCATCTTATTTGGCCCTTGTCCGCCTCCAGTTGCTGGACTATTTCTATAGATTGGAATCATTGTATCACATGCTAGATTATTTTGAAATATCATCTCCGGATGAAATTGTTCAAATATTGCCCATGTTATGATTGATTTACAATCTGTCCAATCATATGGAGCAAAGTTACAAAAATTCAATAAATGGAAATCTGTTTGGTCTTTTAATATATTCCATGATTGTTTTATCGACATTGTTAATTTATCAGATAAAAATTCTTGTAAATATTCTTGTTTATAATTATTCAACGAAGGTCCACTTGCTATAATGTATGCAGTTTCTCCTTTATATGAATCTTTCAAGCATCTTACTCGATCTTCTACTTCTTCTAGTAAAAGAATTTTCTTTTTTAATTTATCTGTCTGTGATTTCATTTAATATATTTTCCCAATTTGTAAAATGTATAGCTTTATCATCTATATATGCAACTGCCCTAGGCTTTTCTGCTGTAACTAATTTAATATAAGGAATTAAATTGTATTTTCCTAACCAATCCCAAATTAATTCAGCACCAGTTTTTCCATCAACTAATGGTCTATCCGACTTTGCTTTTGCCGTAAACACGACAATGTCATATTTTTTTGATAGATGTTTTATTGCATCAACTGCTCCTGGTATAGGCTCATCATATACTGTACCGTCATGAAATCCTTTTGAATTTTTATGAATAACACCATCAAAATCAATTGCTAATTGATTTGCATTCTCATGTGCTTGTTTTACATCATATTCATTAATCATATTTTCATTTTTTCTATTATTTCAATATCTTCTGGATAATCTACTGCATATGATACTTTATTTACTTCAACCATTTTTACTTTCATTCCTTTTTCTAAACATCGAACTATCTCAATATCTTCTTCCGTCTCTAATGGTGTTTTAACTGTCTCTGTAAAGTTATCTAATTGTTCTTTACTAAATCCATAAATACATACTTGTTTTTTTGCAACTTCACTTACACTATCTTTGTTTCCTGGAATAGCACTTCTACTACAATATAACAAATTATTTTCTAAATCACAAATTATTTTTGGTATTTTTTTATCATCGATATTTTCATTTGGATGTAATGATGACATACAATTAATAATATAATCTGGGTGTTTCTTTTTTTCTAAAATTACTCGTCTAATATCATTAGGATCAATCATTGGCTCATCACCTTGTACATTTATAAAGATATCTGATTCAATTTCTTTTGCTGCTTCTGCTACTCTATCTGTTCCAGTTAAACAATTATCTGATGTAATTATAACACTATATCCGGCTTTCTTTACAATATGAGCAATACCTTCATTTTCAGTAGCTATATAAACATTTTCTTTTCCTACTGCTGATTCTGCCTTTTCTGCAACATGTAATATCATTTCCTTGCCATTTATTTTAGCTAATGGCTTGCCAGGAAATCTACTTGACTTATATCTTGCAGGAATCACAACTACCGATCGTTGTTCTTTAAGATGTTCCAATTTTTTATCATCATATGTATCACATTCTTTCAATGAATCTATAGCTGATATCAATTGTTGAGATGATAAATTTGACTGGTTCAAATCTTGCATATATAATGGATGAATATGATGTTTACCAGCTTGATGATATAAAGGATTAGTTCCCCAACCATATTCTAATTTCATTAAGTTAAAGCTATTAATACAATCTAAAAATTGACTATTTAATTGTTCTCCACGATATGATAATAATTGTTCTGTAGTAACATTACCAACTCCTCTTCCCATGCCGGTTAATGTACCATCAACAAATGATGCTCCTTGTTCTAAAGCTGAAATACAATTTGCAAATGCTAATCCCATGTTATCATGAGTATGTATTCCATCTAATTTATTATGAATAAAGATCTCTCTTACATCAGTCGGATATAATGCTCCATAACTATCTGCCACGTATACTGCCATTATATCATTTCCACATGCTGTGATAAAATTTTCTAATTCTTCTGAATTGACTTTTGATATCTGCATTAAATTGCATATGACCTCATACCCTAAATCTGATATAATTGATATCAATTCAGGCAGAAATTTAATCTCATCTTGTTTAGCAGCTATTCGACATATAGAAAATATTGCAGCTGGTTTAATGATATCATATAATAATTTTTTATCAATCTTATTATCTGTTACATAATCCTTAACATCGATCATAAATGCTAAGTCAGCATTAACCTTAAAATCAATTACCGATTTAATATAACCATCATTACATTTACGATAATAGCCTCCTTGTTTCGGAGATTTATATCCCATTTCAATTATATCAACATGTTGAGAATCTAATGATTTAACTAATGATCTAACTAATGATCGATCGAAAGTCCAATTAGTATAATACCCGCCATCTCTCAATGTACAGTCTAATATCTTAAATTGTGTCATAGAATGCATTTTGTTTTTCCTGTCTTCCAATATTTTTCGGATGATATAAAGCAAATTTCTCTTCTGGTGGTAAATTTGCAAATTTAGTATAACCTTTTAATTGTTCATGGACTGGCTTTATCCAATATATCTCTTCTTTATTTTGATATATTCTCATTTGCCAATCTGGAAAATTTACCCAACCTTGATCGTCGACTCTCCAGCCCCATTTAGCAACATGTTCATCAGTGATGCCCGCAACTGTATTTACTCTCGGAACCCAAAATGCTTCTGTGTCTTCATTAGCTTCTAAAATAAATGGAAGTGCCTCTAATAAATACTCATTTGGTATTTCATCTGCATCAATCTGGAATATCCAATTGCCGGCGCAATTTTTGTTCAAATTATTTTTGTATTGAGCAAAATTCTTATCTAACGAATGCTGAATTAAACTATATTCAGATGCCGACTTTGATTCAAATCTTTCACATACATTAATAACTTCTTTAGTTGCATTTATATCCATCTGAACTACAACTTGATCTTTTAGTCTTTTATGTTCAAATAGAAATGTTAATAATTTTTCTATTTCTTTATGCTCATTGCATACTGTTATCGCGTAACTTATTTTCATGTTCTATTGTTTCTTTTACTATATCATACAGGTCTTCTAATGCTAGTTTGAAGTCATTCGTATCATATATATTAGCATTTTCTACATCCAACTTAGATGTATAATATTCTCCCTCTTTACCAGGGATAGGATATTGTTCTCTTTCTTTACCAAAGATAGGAACAACTTTTGCCACTTTCCATTTTATCTCATTTACGGTGCCATCTGGGTATAACATCCCGCCCGGCATTTGCATAAATGTTGGATACCATACTAAACCTGTCTCTTCGTCATCATGTTTAGCATCTAACATTAATTCTGTCAATTGTTCTTCGTGTTTTTCAATATACTCGCCATCTTTAATTAATAAATTTGTACTTGTATATCCAGATTCCATACATAGATATGATTCTACATTAGAGTTTGGATCTGCTTCTACTACTACACATTTGTTTCCTGTGATAGGTGATATTGCATCATAATCTATATTCATGCTTCAACTTTTTTTAATTTTGGTAACTTCAACGTCATCTGTTTTGGGACATCTTTACTTCCTTCATCTACCATATCTACAAATAATTTAGACATTAATTCTAAACTAAAATTATCTTTAACGTATTGAGTTTGTTTTCTGGATGTCTTAAGATATGTTTTATAATTTTTTGTAACATCTTGAATAACGCGTGACGCATATTGGTAATTAACAGTAAACCATTTAGTACCTTTCAATATAAATTTATCTGCTGCAGAACCATGTACATCTGTCAAATCTCCTGGTAATAATGAACAATAATCTTTATGTAAAAAATCTAGTTGTCCGGACCAACCCGAAGCTATTACTGGCTTACCTGTAACGCTAAATTCTAATAATGGACGACCAAAACCTTCTCCTTTTGTAAATGATACCATTGCCTTTACTTTAGGATGATTATATAATGAATTCATTTCTGAATCAGATAAATCTCCATGGATTAGATATATATCCGGTGCATCATTACCATAAGGTGCAGTTATTTGTTGTATCTTATTTGTAATTTGATCACGATCCATTATTGAAAATGTTGCATGTGATGTCTTTAATATTAATGCAGGTCTATTCTTTTTAGATTTACGTTTGAATGATTCACAAAATGTTTTTATCATCATTCCTATATCTTTTCTATCTTGTCCTATACTTCCCTTTAACCAATGACCGACAAATAAATAACAAAAATCATTTTTAATATCCTTGAGTTCATTAATAATAGTTGGTTCAATATCAGATGACGTAACTTTACAATATGTTGATAAATCTAATCCTTCAAATAATACCTTCACTGGAACTTCTAATTTTAACTCTCCAATTTTCTTTTGAGACTTGTCATCCATCTTATCATAACTTACTTCTACAAATGATTTTTTCGAATGCTCCGAAGTAACTATTAACAAATCCATATTATTAGCACCTTGGATAAATTCATGAGGCACAGCTGTTGTTTCTATACCAGCAGTCACTCCTATATTAAATTTACCTACTTTTTGAAATTCATTTGGAACAGATACTTGTATGAATACATCTGGCTGACGTGTTATATTTTGTCTGGCTATTCTTTTTACAATTTCTTGATGATCATGATTTTCGGGTTCTAATGCATTCATGGGTGTACTTCCCCATGGTAATGATACGATCTGAATATCATATTTGTTAGCCTTTATCAATGCAGTTACTAAATCTCTCGTATGATTACCATATCCTGATCTTGTTGCAATAGGTCCTTGTACTACTATAAATGGTTTTGTCATATTATTACTCCTGGTTGTTCAATTTGTTTTGGTTGTTCTATTTTGTATGCAGTAAATTTCTTTCTTGGTGTCCAATTTTTGAAACAATCTTCTATACAATCTTGCATTTTACTACTCATTCCTCTTGCAGACATATATGATTCATCGCCACAAACCCAATCATGTCCCGCGGCCCCACATTCTTCTCTTTCTTCTTTTGACATATCATGCCAATATTTAATTGCATCTGCAACGTCTCTAAAATCTGCTCTATCATCAAATATATAAGGTGTCATTGGAGAACCTTGTACGGATCTATTTGATGGATATACTGGCTTTGCCCACTTACCATGTTTTTTATATGTACCATTATGATTACTTCCAAACTCTGTAGAAAATTCTATCCAATCTCCATTTTCATCTTCAAATCTACATCCATCTTGCAATCCACCAGTAACATTATTTATAATTGGCGTTCCTGCATGTAATGACTCATTCCAAGAAATCCCAAATCCTTCATTACTTGCGATATTAACTGTAACATCTGCTGCATTATAATAATAATTCATTATCTTTTGATCTATAGGTTGATCTGAAAATAATATTTTATACTTTGGACATAATGCATTTTTAACTGCCATTAAGTCAGTTCCATTATCATCACTTACTTGTGTATGCATTAGTAATGCACATCTCTTAGATTGTTCTGGTGGTAATGATTCACAGAATGTATTAAATGCTAATACTAAATCGGCCGGCTGCTTTCTTCTAATATTTCGATTGTTCCAAAACACTATAAAATCTACATCATGTGACTTCTTAAACTCATCACTCCATTTTTTATATTCTGAATATCCTTCATGAAGAGGTGTAATTGGAAAATATGCCTTTTCATTCGAACCATGTGGAACCCATTGTACTGCCCAATCCGGCTTTGGAAATTTTTGTATCACATTCTTTACAATATTATTTGTCTGTCTAGATATATTCATTACTAAATCACACGACTCATAATATGGCTCATTCCAATGTGGATAAGGTAAATCATCCCAGATGTTATAATACATGATAGGTATATGCTGTCTTATCTCATGTTCAATTTGATATAGCCATTGCCAAAATCTTGGATCTGTAAAATGTAATATAGCATCTGGTTTTTCTATATTCATAATTTCTTGTAATACTTGAGCATTACCATATCCATTATGCGGATATATTTTAACAAATGCATCTTGTACACCTGTCTCTTTTTGAACATCCTGACTAATATCAACAACTTTTCCATGGTCTGGATGTTTGATTGCAGCGCCTAATTGTACCCAATCATACTTATCTACTGTTCCTAATACAAATTCTCTAGACATCGTTCCTATACCGGAATGCATTCTCAGGTCATCTGCTAGTAATAAAATTTTCTTCTTTTTTGGTTTGTTAGGATCTACTTTCCTTAACTTTGGTAACTTAATTTGATTCATCAAAAACCCCTTATAACTTTATTATAAATATGCTTATGGCTGTTTAACACCACCATTTTGCATTACTTTATATTGGTAAATTCCATATAAATTTATTGAAATGATAACTAGACTTAATACTAAATGACTTATATTAGTAATAAAAAAATCATATGTTATCCAACCAACATCTCCTACTATCCAAGCTACCATTGCAGCTTGATGTTTCATTTTTGCGTTTAATATATAACCGAACAATACTAATATTGTACTTGTCCATCCTAATGCTTCTATCATGATATTATTGTTACTGGTTTATTTAATTTTTTAGCGTTCTTAATTGCACTCATACTTCCATGTGAACTTTCACCATTTGGTATAAATGCTATCATAACATCACAATCTCTAGCAATCAACATATTCCTATGATGAAACTGTGATACATGATATGGTTTTTCATAATATGTTTCTGACATTGCAGAATGTAAATTTTTAATTGTATGTGCCGGATTGAATTCTTTATATTTAATTCCGAACTCTAATGCATATTTTCTAGCAAACTTATCAGCGCCATCTTTTGCTCCTCCTGATATAACAATTAACTTGTCACCAAATTTACGTTTTAGATTGAATAACGTATCTTTCACTTTCCTAGTGTTCTCATACATTCTACTGCCTATTATTGCTACCTTCATACTTTGATTCTTTCTGCCTTAGCACATAAATCTGGTTGATCTTTGAACTCACACCATTTACAATGTTTATTGTTCTTACCTGCAATAGCCGGATACTTCTTTTCTAAATTATATGAACCATCTTTATGAAATGCTGAATCAACAAATCCTTTTATTTCT
>Ga0181406_1000400_pt1 | contig 16735 bp, 20 predicted proteins | sample 29SPOviralmetaG_FD_130135 | JGI IMG/M metagenome (GOLD analysis project Ga0181406, IMG submission 130135) | Marine viral communities from the oligotrophic San Pedro Time Series (SPOT) site, San Pedro Channel, CA, USA - 29 SPOT_SRF_2011-12-20 | ecosystem: Environmental > Aquatic > Marine > Strait... | reverse complement strand
TCAAACAGGTTTAAAAGGTGTTTTGAGTGATCTATTAAACCACCCAAGGTCTCGTCCCCATAAAATATTTCCATCTCGTGTAGGGCCTTTAAATGGGACGAGAAGCTAATAAACTCATTGTTCATCTCAACAATGGTTTCGGACAGGTCAATCAGTTCGCGAAGTAGGTAACGAACATAAATCATAAGGAAACCAATAGTGGCCAGCGATAGGAGGAAGGCGAGTGTCCAGCCATTAATGGTTAAAGCCATGTCACCGAGAATTAGTGTCATTTGGGTCATAGTCCTTAGTTAGTTGTCGCTTTTCTTCACGAACTGATTGACGAGTCTCTTCTATATACATTTTAACAAGTTCACCGGGCTTTTGCAAATCTTTTTTCTGAAAAGATCCGATTGATGGTTTTCTGTGCAAAGAGTTGACGCCTCCACAACTTTTACAGTCGTGAAGACGTTCGCTCATTCCGTGAACTGCTGTAGATAGTTCACCACACAGATCACACCAATAGCTATACCTCGGCATCCTCTTCCTCATCATGATCTACACGAAGAATAGGAGGATTCATAATCATAAGCCCTGCCTCAGAGAGACGGAACTTGAAGCCCTTTAGAGTTGGAACAATATCAGACTGCTCCATTAGGGACTTCTGGAGGGCCATCATTACAGCCCCAACTGCTTCATCGGAAAGGTACATTTCGTTATTCATTTTGTTCTCCTTTTTGTAATATATCGGACATTTCAAGAATGTGATCTTTTTCTAGGCTACGAGCAGACTTTTTTCCGATTAACTGGCTTAAATACTTTGGGGCAATACCAGTGCCCGGTCTCTTACAGGCAAGATTTTTATGAGTAAATTCCTCGCCAGCCTCAATACTTTGCTCCAATACTATACTTCTTCTAGCGTACATTCTAGCACGTTCTTCACCCAAAGTACATTCTTTCTCGCCGCTACCTAACATCGTAGTTGCCAATTTGTAGCTTTCAATAATCTCTCTTATATCTGAAGGATCTACAGAAAGCCAGTGATCGGCGCTTTTATCTAGAGTTTTATCTACAGTGTAGTGTTTTTCGCAAATATTGGCCCCTAACATGTGAGCAAAGACCGGAGTCATTAAGTTCATTGTATGGTCAGACAGGCCAATCAAACAATCTGGAAACTCTGTCTGGAGGTGCTTTATCATATTAAGATTGATTTCGTTATCAGGGGTGGGGTACTTTAAGTTACAATGCATAACTACAATCATATTAGTACCTTTTTTTAATATATCTACAGCTTCTCGAATTTCTTGAATATTACTAGCTCCTGTTGATAGCATGACAATCTTCCCCTTAGAAGCTACATGCTCAAGTAATGGATGATTGGTCACGTCACAGGAAGCAATTTTGTATGCGTTGATGCCTACACGGTCTAGATAATCTGTTGCTTCAACGTCGAAAGGAGTAGACATAAACTCTATGTCGTACTCATCGCAAATGTTTTTTAGCTCTAGGTGCTCACTTTCACCAAAAGAGTCAAGTATTGAATATGAATCATACTGACTTCCTTCCGGCTTTTCTTCGCCTTCCCAATCCCAAAATCTTGGAGCGTCCTTAGTTGTAAGGTTTTTAGCCTTGTAAGACTGGAACTTGATAGCGTGTGCCCCTGCCTTGGAGGCTTCTCTTATAAGCTTTCGTGCCAACTCTATAGAGCCAAGGTGATTTACACCAGCCTCAGCTATAAAGAAAGGCGCACCGGATTCAAGTTGTTGCCATAGCTTGCTCATGTTATGTCCTGTTTAAAGTTGTTGGATGTTTTTTATCAAGGTGTTGCTTAAGGCTTTCCCTTTCTTGCTTCATGGTTGATAGACTACCTTCTCTCTTGAAATAGCGATAATAAGGCAACCTTAAATGGTAACCATCAAATTTCTTCATGTATCTTAAAAGCAGATCATAGTCTTCTCTATTCCTAAGAGATTCATCGTACAGACCTATAGTTTGCAAGCACTCCTTCCTGAACATAACTCCAGCGCCGTGGTCAAGAAGTCTTTCGACAGTGTTCAGCCTAAATCTGCGGGCCTGAGATTGCTCCACTACCATGTGATCACAATACACAAAACCAAAATCACTATTAAAGTCTAATATTTGCTTCATGGTAGAAAGCATATTCTTGTTTATAAAATCGTCCGCATCTACCCGTACAATATAATCTCCAGTCGAAGCTTTTATGCCAGTATTTGAAGCGGCAGCAACACCTAGATTCTTGTCATGGCGAATACAAATTACATTAGGATTCTTGATTGCTGAAGCTGACTGGATCATACTCCAACTGTTATCTGTTGAACAATCATCCACAACAATGATTTCATAAAGACCTTCATATAGCGTCTGGTTTAGGCAACTACTGATCGCCCTTGAAACATAGTCTTCTAGATTATAGCACGTTATGACAACACTTACCTTGGTCTTAAATGTCATATGCCACTCCTTTGCCTCTGTTTTTCAAAATCTTCATAATAATATTATGACTTATTTTTTTATTAATGTCAAATATCTTTTTATATTTTAATGCTTCTGTTGCCACCAAGTGTTTATCAATGTCTGGAATCGGGACATAAAGATTTTTTGTATAGGGGAATAGATCAAAATTCATAAACTCACAAACTGGGCCTAAGAGATGCCCTAGTGCTTGACCATGGGAAATAGAATATATCCCAGTCATAGGATATGACAAAGAATGTAAAATAGTAGTGGGACTTATTTGTATAGCTTTTCCCGCTAAGTTGCCAGCTTTGATTAGCTCAGATTTAGTGTGCTCTCCCTTCAATATTTCAAGGGCCTGATCGCATAGATGGCGACTTTGCTTTGTGCTATTGACTGACCACGTACTATCCAAGCAGTGGCTTATAGCATCATATCTAGTATTAGCAACTACAGTTTCTGGAAGTGATTCTAAAAACTCTTCTTTTATATGAACTTCCTTGGGGACTATAGCTTTAATAGATATTTTCTCGCTGCCGCGCCAACAAACTGCGTGGGAAGTATAGGAAGCTCCAGATGCTGTAGTAGGAAAACAAGTAATTGCATTTTTACATATAATTTTGGCAGCATCAATAACTGCGCCACCTCCCACTGCTACCACATCAGCGGCTGTGTCTTTAAGGCGCATGGCTTCTTCGTAAGAGAGAGGCCCTTGCACAATGTATACATTTTTAGCCTCAGGAAAATATTTTCTTGTAGATTTAGAACAAACTAAAAGCATTAGGCTTCATCTTCTGCTAATATTTGAGTTATGTTAGCCGCATTTTTCTTGAAACTGATTGCCACCCTTTCAGTTTTCCCGTCACAAGATATTTTTATAACCTCTGTTACTCCAACATATTGATCTTCAAGGTGGGCACACTTCTGTGAGCCAACAGATTCATGAACCCCATTATCTAGAACATAGACAAACAAATTATCCAAGTTTTCATCTCTTATGGTGTGTGTCAGTCCCAAGTGCATTAGATGGCCACCATCTCCATTGATAGCAACAACATCTCTATTTGTATACAGAGAGACACCCAAGGCTATACCGGGAGATAACCCCATCGAACCCTGCATATAAAAAATGTTTTTATTATTGGGGAAAATGTTGAAAGCTGCTCTAGATATAAACCCTGTTGGCGTAACATAAATTGCGTCACTACCATGTTTTTCAAATATCTTGTTTAGCGCCTCTTCTCTACTTAACATTATTTGAGCCCTCGACCAAAAAATAGTTTTTATATCCAATTATATCTAATATCTGCCTATCTGTTTGGCCCATCACGCGGTGTTGTGGTAAAGTATGCCTGTGCCCTATCACTAATAAAGGGTTTACCCCAGAGGGCATACACAAGCTAGTCAATGGGTTAATTATGTTTCCCAAACCAGAATTTTGCAGATATACACATGGCTTTTTTCCAGCCAGCATTGCACCAAAAGCAATACTTACTGCATGGCCCTCGTTAACACAAATAATGTGCTTTTTTCCGCAACTGTCCACTTTTTTTAAGAAAGCTTTTAATAAACTATCTGGTACGCCAACGTACAAATCAACCAACGGATCTATGGCCTCAAAGGCAACATCAGAATTCAATGTTTTCACTAGTCAATCCCCGGAATCAAAGTTAGAATGTTTTTTATCGGCATACAAAAATCATCTGCCTCTAAAGATCTCTCATTTGTCAGAATTGTCTCACAAGTTTGCAGCATGGCAGGGTAAGCACTTCTAAGAAGATGGTTTGCGTAAATCACTACATTGCACCCTAAGTTCGCTAACTCTGTCTCGGTCAAGGAGTTATAGGTGGTTGGCACAACAACTATTGGGGTTGTCTTATCCATTGCTCTAAACTTATTGCAAAAAGAAATAATTTCACTAGGATCTTTCTCTTTACTGTGTATCATGATCGCATCTGCGCCAGCCTCAATATAGGCAAAAGCTCTTGTCAGAGCATCCTGCTCTCCTTGTTTAAGAATTAGACTTTCTATTCTTGCGATTACCATGAACTCTTCTGTGTTTTGAGCTTTTTTACCTTCTGAGATCTTGTGGCAAAAGTTCTCAATGGAATCTTGCTTTTGATTCTTGGTTGCTCCAAATAGGGAGTTTCTTTTTGCCCCAACTTTATCTTCGATAATTACTGCCGAAACGCCCAATCGCTCAAGTGTCTTAACAACAAACTTGAAATGCTCTGCGAGACCTCCACTATCAGCATCTACAATCATAGGCTTTGTTGTGACTTCAAAAATTTCATTTAAAGTGTTTGAGATTGATGTTATATCAACATACTGAATGTCTGGGCGGCCCTTGGATGTTGAATGGGTCAGACTAGACAGCCACATCCCGTGAAAGGATCTAGTGTCTTCTCCTCTCTTGATCTCCAGCTTTTCTGCCAACAAGCCCGTTAGCCCATTGTGGGCCTCAATAATTCTTACAATCTTTTTATTATCTATTAGCTTTCTTAGCCCGCCAAGCCTTTTGTGATAAACATTTGCTGGGTTTGAAAAAACTCTAGAGATTTTTCTTGCGTACTCATAATCCTCAACATAGTTTATATTTATCCAAGAAAGATCCGTATTCTTATAATTGATAATGGCTGATGTGTCACGAATAAAATCGCCTAAAATCCTGTCATAGCCAGTCTTCTTGCCATTTAGCTCAAAGTAAGTTTCTAAATATTGTATAAACTTGTTATATGTTTCAAAATCAAATTTATGCAAACCCACAAACTCGCCTACGGTATTTTCAATGTTTTCATGTGAAAAATGAGTAGATGATACAAGACCGTTGTTTCCATAAATCAATAACTCATCGTTAGTCTTGTTACTGTACTGAGAGTCAGCTAGTAACAAGTTTTTAGAATCATTTTGTAGTAGCTGTTCCATCATTTCAATGCCATAAAAGGTATCTGCGTGGACGACCAGTACGTCTTCTTTATTTTGGGAGATTACATCCTTGCTTAAATAAAAGCTCCAACCATGGTTAAAATCTCTAAAGTCATCACACTCTACATACTGGATATGTATTTCTTTATACTTTTTGCCCACTACTTGGCGAAACAAGTCTTTCTTAAAGCCAACAACTATTGTGGCCTTTGTAACACCAAGTTCTGACAGTTTGTCTAAGTGATGCTCTATTATTTTTTTATTATCTATTTCTAAAAATGACTTTGGAACGTCCTGTGTTAGCTCTTTCAGTCTCTTGCTGTCGCCAGCAGCTAAAATCAATGCCTGCATAACCAAATTCTCCTAAAGTCTCTTCTCAGATCTTCACTATCAGTAAATGCTGTTCGACCGTGCAGTAATCTCAAGTTACTAAAAATTAATGCATCATTTTTTTGTAGTTTTACAGAAATGATATTTTTTTGTATCAAGCTATCTAAACAATCTAGTGCTTCGATTTGTGCCGAACTCATTTCTATATTTTCCAGCATATATCCTGATTGAATATAGTTTCTTAAGTATCTAAAACAAATTTTCCCATCTTTTTCAAATAAGATTGGTTTAAAAATAGTTTTTGATTCTCCTTTTTTATATTCTTTCTTGTCAAAGTAAAAATCTTCTTTAAGTATTCTAACATACCCTGAATAGTTTTGCAACATTTCATTGTAGACTTTCTCCGAACTACAAAGTAAAGACTCTCCTCCTATTTTAGCAGGCGTTTTGCAGTAAAGCCCAACATAGTCTGCCATCTCTTCCCAGTGAGGACTGTCGGTATGGATTGATCCTCCAGTATTACCTTGATGATACCTGCCGCCAGCATTAATATTCATTCCATAATTTTTGACTGTTATTATTTTGTCACCTTTGCTGTTTTGAGGCTGCAAGCTTCCCAAACGTCTGCAAGTATTTAAAAATTCTGTGTAGTCTATATTTTTTAAAATAGTATACCCAATACCACAATCAAGTTCATATGTTTTCATGCAAGTTCTCGCTTTTTGGTTAGCGCCTATCTGCTTAATAGCTTTGATACTTTCATAATGTCCTCTTCGGTATGGACATCAATATAGTCTGTCTCCACCACACCCTTATATACACTTAGAGCTTCTTGGCTCACGCATTCACGTCTAAGTACGTGAATAGCAGCATCTTCTATGCCATTTGCGTCAACTGTGAAGACTTCCCACAAATTATATTCAATAAGTTTCTCTATACATTCATCAATTTTTTCTGATCTGATCTGTGGAGAATTTGCCTGAATCCTAACCACAATGTCACATTCTCCTAGATTGATTGAAGATTCGACTGCATGTTTCAAAACCTCTTGTGTCCATACATTATCGTCTGACAACCTAACAGGTCTTTCAATTATTTTAGCGCCCAAGGATTCTGATAGTTTTAATATCTCTTCATCCTCTGAGGATACATACAGGTTGTCCTTATAATACTTACTTTTCTTACAAGCTTGTATAGACCAGCCTATCAGTGGCTTTCCAAGAAGATTATAAATGTTTTTTCTTGGAAGCCTCTTGCTGCCCCCTCTAGCTGGAATTATAAATCCTATTTTCATTTTGAAATCCTGATTACATCTTTCTGTGATAAAACATCAATCATTTCTTCTATTTTTTCTAATGGCTGGTTCAGCGCCAAAGATATATCAAGAGGTGATTTTGTGCCGTCAGAGTAAAAAATGACCCAGTTTCTTAGAGTATCGTATTCTGTGTCTCTCGAACCACCGGTTGATCTATACAATCCTTTACCAGATAAAAAGGGCTCACACCCTCCATGGCTAACAATATAGCATTTTCTGTTTTCGTATTCATCCAATACTTTAAGATAGACTTTTGACATTTCCACAACTTTACTATATTTAAAAAAATCAAGATTGTCTAAGGATGTATGATATTCTTTATACTTACCATACATCTTATACATTATTGAGGATGTTGGTATTCTAATTTTGGGGCTAGAAAACTGTCTCTCGTCACTTCCATTGGGGAAAAAATCAAGACATTTGATTCCATCAATGCATGATACTATATTATCAATTGGATGATTACCTAAGTAGGTTTTTTTATAGTTTATTGTTTCGCCATTAGCAACACAAGTAACAACAAAACAAAAGTCCGTATTTTCAGGGTCGATTACTTTATTGGCCAACAATGTTATTGGCCCAATTGTCTCAGGTATAAAGAAAAATCTGTAAGTGTAGTAATTATCTTTTTTTAATAGCTCGTCGTAAATTTCTAACAAACATGCTACCCCAGAAATTCCATCATTAGACTGTAGTGGGTGACAGAGATACGCAGCAAACACGATTTCTTTTTTCGACCTACCCTCTATCTTAAGTTCTCCAGTTTTTAAAAAGGAGTCAACAAAAATAGCCTCTATATCCACAATATAGTCTTTATTCTTATCTAAGTTGTCAAACTCATGCCTAGTTAGGCAGAAACCCCAGTTATTAGCATAGTAAGATGTCCTATAAGGGATTGCATCATCTATCTCGGATGAAAAGTACAAATGTGGAAGCAACTCTTCGTAACTTAACGTACCCTCGTAGGAGCAACTTCGGTTTACTATTCTGAGTATGTTTTCTGTTGCATCACAAATAACTTCCCCATCAATAGTTTTAAGCAAAGCTTTCTTAAGAATCCATTCCTGTGGTATGGACCAATCAAAGACTTTTTGAGAAGTTGGAAAAGACCTAATTTGCAAACTATGATAGTTGGAAATTAAATCCAGAGCCTCATTATTCGCCGCACCAAGTAACGAACGATTCAAGTAGAATATTTCATTTATTAGTTTTTCATACATGAAGATCTTTAAACAAACCCTTTAAGCCGGCTGGGTTCACTGTTACTATCTCAACCGATGGATAGTTTTCTGCCAGAAAATCTGGTAGCTTTTTCCACGCAGACAAATAAAAGTTGGACGCATAATCGTTTACTGTTGTGACATTTTTACTATTGTGAAAATGAGAGCTTGAATTTCCTAAATCACAGCCAACCAAAAATATTCTCTTGACCCCTGTATAAAGAAGGAACTGGACCGCAGGAAACGCTATAGAGCCTCCGTAAAATGGGTGCCTGTCAATCTCTTTAATCCAGCCTTCACCCGGTCCAGAATTGGGTGCGCCACATTCAAAAGCATAAGCACCTATGTCATTTGCAGATTTTTCACTTATGTTGCCTAAACCTGTTTCCCGACCATCTCCAAACTTAGCTGTAAAAGTTGATGCAAGAAACACTGCTGATTTATTGGCTTCTCTCAGTTTGTGAATCTGTTGCCTGTGGTTTGCGTCAATATGATAATGACTTCCAAAAAAGTAATAATCTAGTTTGTCAGAGATTTGCTCTAAACCATAGATTCGATTTACACCAACCTTGATTATATCATCTGCGAATGGAGCAAAATTAAATTTGTGCAAAGATGGTCCCGTACAAAATAAAATTGAATCTCTTCCTTCGTGTATATTCCTAAACTCTGCAAGCTTCTTATTGTGTTTTGAAATATAATTCATTATTGTCCTCTGACTAAGTTTTTTGTAATGTCCCATCCACCACCGGGCAGACCAGAAACCCTTTTTGGTATTCTCCAATCGCTTCCATAACGTAAAGTAAAATACTCTTCTGGTGGGGGGCATGGGAACGTGGTATCTCGGAAACCAAGCCTAGAAACTTCTGTTACTAAAGTTTTGTCATAGTATAGTGTGCCGACATCACAGTAGCTGTAGTAGTTGCTTTCGCCCTCATACCATACATAAAAATCTATTATTCTTGATACGTCTGGGTGTTTGAAGAGGAACTGCACTGTTTTTCCTTTTTTCACTACCTTTTTAATTAAATCACAACCAAATGATTTCATTGAAGAGACGAAAGACTCAAAATCAGTTGTGTCTCCATTCAAATCAATATCTATGTCAATGTCCCAAGGGAAAAATCTATTCTCCCTGTATAGAGACAAGAAAGTACCAGAAGAGAGCCAGTGGTCAAAACCCTCTTTATCTAAAAAATCTGAAAGACGCTTAACTAAATCAAAAGTATCACAATCTTCCTTAGTCTCCTCAAAAGTCTCTGGGATATTAAAAATGTTATCAACAATTTCAAGATTGTAACCTTGAAACGGATGTCCTACTGGATCGCCAAATTTGAAATCGACAAATTCATTATAAATCTTGCGAACATCAAGATGCTGCCGGGACAAGGTTGTATGGTTTGCAAACTTTAACATCATATCTTTTCTAATCATTGTATAATGATGCATAATCAACTCATCTCTTGAAAACTGGTAAAAGTTATCAAAGGGGGATGTTTTTCGAGTTGGGTCAGCAACAACGGGATAGTCATGAAAATTAGCAAACTTTGTAACACCCTTCTTTAGTTTTGTAATAAACGGAACAAAATACTTTTCCTCGGGAACAAGTTTAAATTTTGGACTTTTATAGTAAGTATTCATTTGGCAAGCAGTAGCATCGCAATCTAATTCGATTATCTTTTGTTTTGCTTTTATGAAAGATGATTCTTCATAAAACTCATCGCAATCCATAAGAAGAAAATGAGTACACCCCAGATCACCCGCAAGCCTTGCTCCTAAGGCTCGCTTGAGGCGTTCGTTCTTTTCCGGAGTCATGGAGTTATCATTTACTTTTGGCTCGTATTCCAAAACATGGTCTACTGGTAGTGTCTCGATAAAATCCTTTATATTAGGATTTGGATGAGGGCGTCCTAAATTGCTTGTAGTCTGATATACTACTATTACTGTATCAACGACATTTCTAATGGAGCTAATACTATATGGTAATAACTCCTCGGCGTCAAAAACATTATATACTGCTGCCAATTTCATAAATAATACCTTACTTTAACCAGTGCTTATTTTCTAGACTCCAAGAAATCACTTCTTTAAGTCTCTCAGTAACAGATTCCTCAGGCTGCCAACCTAGATTTTTCATCTTTGTGCCGTCCAAGGCGTATCTAAGATCGTGGCCCGGTCGAGAAGAGTGAAAATCAACCATTTCGTACTTAAGCTCCTTACCCATAATATCGGCAATAGTTTGAGCTAGTTCTAAGTTGTCCATCTCTCTTTCTCCAACAATATTGTACTTTTCTCCTATTTCGTGATTATCAATCAGGAACATTATAGCAGAAGCAACATCTTCCGTATTTATATAAAAACGGGATCCTGCTTTTGTTTTTGTTGGGTTTGAATGAATGGTAACAAGCTCACCATCTCTTACCTTTTGTATTACCAGAGGGATAAATTTCTCTGGATGTTGTCGAACCCCAAATACATTCATTGTGTGGGTGACGATGATTGGCATACGATATGTGTTACAATATGCTAAGCACAACTCCTCAGCACCTGCCTTAGATGCTGAATAAGGATTGCCAGAGTTATATCTATCCCATTCCTTGTAAGCAACACCTTCTGGTGCTGGACCAAACACTTCATCAGTAGAGAAATACAAAAATAGCTTGAGCGTGTCTTTAATGCAAGTTCTTGCATAATCGAGCAAATTCGCTGTTCCAACAACATTGTCCATCACAAACTCTAGCGGGTAATCTATGGAACGATCTACGTGAGAGCCTGCTGCAAGGTGAAAAACATAATGAACATCACCAATCTGTTCAGCTAACATTTCGTTGATTGGTGCCTTAAGATCGTGCCAAATAAATTTGACACGGGCTCTCCATGCTTCGTTGGCTTCTAGCACCTCGTGTATACGATTGAGGTTGCCAGATGTATCAAGACGATCCAAGATTACTATATTATAATTCGTGTCGGTCAGCATACGATAGGCAACATGGTGTCCAATAAATCCAGCGCCTCCGGTGATCAAAACTGTTTCTGTCATAACTAACTCCTAAAAAACTAATTGTGGGATCTTTTCATTCCAAATTTTATAAAACATAACATAATCATTAGCGGATTGCAAGTCTTTTTTGCCCTCTTTCATGAGAGTGGCTGACTCATCATGGTAAAACACTATATTTTTGCCAAAGTACATCGGTACAACACCAGCTTCTATTGACCTAAGACAAACATCAACATCTTGAAGTTGCTTAGCCATACTAGGATTAAGACCACCAAGGTTTTTAAAATGCTCCAAATCCCAAACCTGAAGTGCCCCCGTAACAAAATCGCAGCCCCTATCACAATCTACACAAGGATTCTCTGGTTCTGAAAAACGCTTAAAATGCTCAGGAGTCCAACCTGATGATGTGCGAATCCACCTAGAGCCACCAAATTGTATGGTCTCGCGCCAGCGACCGTCTGCCATATATGGAAAATAAGTCTTAATGTTATCAGTATCTATTTTTTTATTTAGACTCATAGCTGCTGGTGGGTATACTAATTTCGTGCCTGACAGTTTGCTATTTGATGTCCTGTGCCTTTCTAAGAGGCTTAGAAAGTCCTCTTTGTTTCTTACCCAAAGATCAGAGTTCCAAAGAATAATTGTCTTTACACCATTATCATCACACAGCTTTGCAGCAATATTATTCAACATTGAAAAGTTAAAACCCTTGCTATTATCTACTCGAAGATATGAAAACCGATTAGATAGTGCTATCGACTTGATGTCTTCTTCTGACCGATCATCAACGATGATCATGTTTACAGCAGATGCAACCTGTGTCTGAATAAGGTTGTCACAGGTAATTCTTAGAAGCTTACTATTATCCTTAATTGCAATAATAACTGCTGGTTTCGTAGGATCCCAGTTTTCCTGCTTGTGCCAGAAGCAAGAGTATTTAATTTGCTGCTTTTCAAACTTATGTCTTGCATCTGAAGGGTTGTAGTCATCAGCTTTGATTAAAATTTCGTCTTGCTTGACGATAAACTTTCCTTCTCCTTGTGGTGGAGATTTGAAAAAACTACACTCAAAGAATGATTTCAAAGTCATTTTCTTCTACCTCTGTTTCATTGTTTATCAATGAGCAAAATTGTTTATCTATACTCTCTTTAGCAAAGTTTTCTCTAATATAAGAAACGTGTTCTTTGGCACGCTTAAGCCACTTATCGCTCTTTCTCACCTGCCTAAGTCTTTGCTTAAAAGAACCTTCTTGTGGGTAACACCACATTGATTCCGGTATTAGAGTATTTGGCACAACAGAACTTTTATGAATTGGTTGAATATCATACCTCACTGGCATGAAACCGGGCTTCTTCTTCTCGTTGATCAAGAAATCTAGATGCCCAGACCATTCAGGTGCGATGATTGGTTTGCCATGAAGCGCAAACTCAAACAAAGGCAGTCCGAAACCTTCTCCATGAGTTGTCGTGATCATGCAATCCATTTTAGCATATAGCGATTGCATTTCGGGCTCTGTTAAATCGCCATGTAGAAGATATACCTTACACTGCCTCTCTTCTTGATCAAGCTCTACAGATTTGACTAGATTATCTAAACGTGCTTTAGCGAACTCTCGATCCATGATATTATTTCGACGGAAACTTGTCTTAAGAACAAGCCCAACAGGTTGATCCCAGCACTCTTCAAGCCACCACTTAATCATGTTTTCCATATTCTTGCGAGGACCCCATTGGCCCACCGCAAGATAGTTAAACTCTGTAGCTAAGTCAAGTTGAAAACTTTCATCTGCTTCTATGTTCCGAACCGGGTAACCTACAACTTCAACAGGTGTTTCAAGCTTAAGTGTAGCAGGATTACCATTTTGGTCCTGCCCTTGCCAAGTTGTATTCTCAAAAGACCATTTTGAATGCCTTGAAATAGTAATGATTTTATCCATCATATTAGACTTTTGAATCCAATCGGGAGACATCTTAGTGGTTTCAATCCCAGCAGTCACGCCAATGTTAACAGGTGCTAGTCTCTCAAACTCTCCGGGGATTGTTACCTGAAGTGAAATATCAAATGGCAACTTTTGTTGTAGATAATTCTGTGTCTTCAGGATTATAGCATCTACCCATTTCCGGAAGTCAGAAGAATCAGAAACCCACCCTGTATGACCCCAACCTACTGGAATAACATAAATGTCAAAAAGATCTTCCTGAGAACGAAGGGCTCTAAGAACCATCCGAGCATGTTCACCATATCCTGATTGTGAGAGGCAAGGACCTCTTACTAATATCTTCTTTCTCATAGTACCTCCACTAGCTGCCATGGCTTGTAACCCTTTCGCTCTTCCCAAGAGCCGTGTCGCTCATGAATAGAATCCATTAGTTCAACCCACTTATTACAAAATTCTTCAAAGTTATAGTTCTTGTCAATGTGGCCACGACCCTTGAGGCCAAGTTCTCTTCTTTCTTCTCTTGAGAGGGCGTACATGCGGTCTAGAGCGTCGTGGAAATCTTTCTTCGACACACGGTCCTCATAAATATAAGGAACTTGCTGTGAGCCTATTACAGCCTTCGAGGCGGGCTCAATACCAATGCCGAACCACTCTTCTCCATCAGTTACCTGCTCCTGCAAGCCACCGGTCATGTTTACAATAATTGGTGTTCCACAAGAAAGTGATTCTAGGGTTGCAAGGCCAAAGCCCTCTGCATCTGATATGTTGATTGTGCAGTCTGCAATGTTATACATCGCGGACAACTGACCGGCCTCGACTTTTCCTCGGGAGATAAGAATTCTACCGTCATCAGCATTGAGTTCCTTAATAATCGCCTCCAAGTCTTGTCCGTTTGGATCTTTTGGATCAGTATGCATAATAAGCTTTACGTTATCTGGTCCAACCTTTTCGGCCCACTCGCTGAACCACCAAATCAGTGAGCCAGACATCTTACGACGTGCGTTTCTATTATTCCAAAAACAAATGAACTTATCTTCCGAATCTGGACCCATTTGTTCGTGTCGGAATTCCATGCGTTGCTCTTCGCTTAAAGGCTTAAAAATGTTTAAATCAACAGCATGAGGAAGATAATGGCATTCAACGTCAGGTGCTACTCCTCTTACAATATCATCCGTGACTTTTGAAATAGTTGCGATAACATCTGTAGAGTCGTAAAAAGGTTTATTATACTTTGGCATAGGAAAGTTATCCCAAACATGGTAGTAAACCATTGGTATGTGAACACGAATCTCATTTTCCATGTCCCAAAGCCATTGATAAAAGCGTGGATCAGTCATAAACCACAAAATATCTGGCTTCTGCTGAACCAGCAGCGAGCGAACCATTTCTTGATTTCCATAGCCCTTGACTGGAAATACTACTAGATCGTCTCCCCACTGTTCTGTTTTTTGCGGAGTGTAATCTGGGTGTTCTACAGCACCGCCAAAACAAATAAACTGATAACGTCCTGTCTTAAGCAGGGATTCGATAACGTATCTTGTCTGTGTTCCGACTCCAGATGGAGCGAATGGGTGATCAGAGATTACAAAAACCTTGATCTTCTTCTCTTCAGTCATATAAACCTCATTTACAATGTTCTGTTCTGTAAAATGGACACCATTTACAGGACAAACGATTCTTAATGTATCTTTGTCTCTTTATATTAATAACGGCATTTTTAAGATAGGTCAAAGCATTATCGACCTTTTTCTTACCGCTTGTTACTCTGAAAATCTCTACTCGGTTTCTCTTTGCCGTTCTTTTGAGAAGTCCAAAGTGAGTTTCAATGTTTTCTGGTGGGACGTTATGCTTTTTGGCCCAAAACCACTTGTAGAATACTAGTTGGTATCCGAGGATCTTGTCTGCTTTCTTCTTAGCATCCCAGCCCCAAGAACAAGACTTCCAGTCAATAATGTGATACTTTCCGTCTTCGGTCTTGATAATAAGGTCAATGAAGCCCTTAAACTTTATTCCGCCTTCTTCAAACTCTTCAAACAGGTCTTCTTCCACGGCGACCAGTTCGTAGTTTGGAAACTTAGCTTCTATTTCAGTAAGAACGTGAGGCAAGATACCCTTGCCTTGTTCCTTCATCTCAGTAATGAGTTTCCGTTCTTTATCGGTAACCTCTTGAAGACTATTTACTTCCTCTTCAAAAGTGTTTAAAAACTTTTCCTCAATACCTTCTGTCTTTTTTGCCGCGATGTCTTCGCAGGCGGAGTGAATGGCTGTACCGAATGCCGTGAAAGCGTTTCCGGTAAAGTCTTCCAACCCGTCAATGTACTTTAGTTTGTGTCTCCAAGTACACTCTGACCAGAGTTTGAACTCGGAGAATGAGATGTGCTTTCGCATAACTCCTCCGTTTTAGTAAGAGAAGGAGTAACTTTCTTCTTACGAGTTCTATTATAACTCTTTTTCTTTGGCTGGTCAATTACTTTTTTAAATTTCCAGACTGCCGACTGAGGATGTCTAATGGAGTTGCCGGCGATGACATTTGTTGTGGTCAAATGATGTTTAGTGAAACCTGCTTCTTCTAAAAGTGCGACAGCATCTGCGTCTCTAAAAGTCTGTTGAGGAATTCCTTGACGCTTGTGAAATACTTTACGCACCTCGTATTGAACATGCACTTCCCAGCCGCCATCAACGACAACAACTTCACTCTTCTTTAGCGGCATTTTCTTCTCCATCATAAAACATTTCTGAATTTGTTACATCTTCCATTGCTTGCTTGTAGCCACGGAAAAAGTTTTCTTCTGCGATAGGAAGCAAGAACTCTGGAAACTCTTTAGAGAACGTCTCAACAACCATTTCAAGTGTTATTTGATCGTCCTCGGGGCTGTGTTGAATACCAACATACTCAACAATCATTTCCTTTAGTTTTGTGTTCTTTGTAACGGGAGCAACAAGATCAGGATTAGTTGCTAAATCTATTTCATTCATTATTTCCTCACAATACCTTAGCGGCCAATGAAGCAACATCAGATCTTTCGCCCTTACGAAGAGTGACATGACCTGAGATTGCGTATTCTTTAAATCTTTCAACAGCATGGGTGAGACCAGAAGATCGTTCATTAATATAGATGTTATCAATCTGCTCGATGTCACCTGTAAGAACAATCTTTGTACCCTCTCCAACGCGAGTTAGGATGGTCTTGATTTCGTGGTGCGTCAAGTTCTGTGCCTCGTCAATAACAATAAAGGCGTTGGCGATTGAGCGACCACGAATATAGGTCAGGGCCTCCATCTCAATGATACCCTTTTCCATATACTGGTGGAGCGTTGTTTGATCATTACCAGTCAAGAACTTCAAGTTGTCTTGAACAGGTGCAAGCCAAGGAGCCATCTTCTCGTGCATAGTTCCCGGCAAGAAACCAATGTCCTTGCCCATAGGCATAACAGGGCGTGAAACAACCAACTTCTTGTAGAGGCCGTTCTTTTCGTGAAAGCCCTTAGCAAGATCAACAATGTTTGGATTCGAGACAACCTGCTGTAAACCGGCTGCGACAGAAATA
>Ga0181406_1000398_pt1 | contig 16784 bp, 22 predicted proteins | sample 29SPOviralmetaG_FD_130135 | JGI IMG/M metagenome (GOLD analysis project Ga0181406, IMG submission 130135) | Marine viral communities from the oligotrophic San Pedro Time Series (SPOT) site, San Pedro Channel, CA, USA - 29 SPOT_SRF_2011-12-20 | ecosystem: Environmental > Aquatic > Marine > Strait... | reverse complement strand
GGGATGCTTCACCGCCAGATGTTAGACGTTCTGGGTATTCAGGACGCAGACAAGATCGTCCCAACAGAGGACGATATAAAGCCGACAGACCCTGTCACAGAAAATATGAATATCATCACTGGAGAACCAGTGAAGGCATTCATTTATCAGGATCACGAAGCGCATATACAAGTTCACATGGCGGCGATGCAAAACCCAGAGATTATGAAGATGATCGCCAGAGCGCCTAATAAGAAGGCCATAGAGGCCGCTTTTGCCGCTCACATTGCAGAACACGTAGCGTTTCTATACAGGTCTAAGATTGAGAAAGAGCTGGGAATTGAGCTTCCCGGCCCAGATGAAAAGCTACCTGAAGATATCGAACTGCGTATATCCAGACTGGCAGTGCCTGCCGCAGAACAGCTTACAGGCAAGGCTCAGATGATGGAGCAGGCAGAGAAAAACGCCCAGCAGTCACAAGACCCGATTGTTCAAATGCAACAACGCGAGTTGGCGCTCAAAGAACAGCAGGCGGCGGCTAAGGCGCAGACCGACATGGCTAAAGTCCAAGTCGATGCACAGAAGGCGGAAGCCAAGACCATGCTTGATCTGGAGAGGATGGATCAAGAGGAACGCTTAGAAAGCGCAAAGATCGCCGCAAAGGTGGCGATGCAAGATTCCAAAGAGGAAACCCAGCAAGAGATAGAGGGTTTCAAGGCTGGATTCAACCTAATCAGGGACACCCTAGATGACGAAAAAGGCAACGAATAACGTCCTACAAGCCATACAAGACGACCTGAGAACCCAGATGAATGAGGTCTCAGATCACATGGCGATAGGCGGTTGCAAGGACATGGATGAGTACTCCCGCAATGTGGGGATTATTCAGGGGTTAGCCTTTGCTGAGAGAACGCTACTAGACCTAGATGAAAGGATAGAGCGCGAGTAATTCGTTACACAAGGTAACGCATGGTGACACCAGACACCTATCTCTGGTGCAGGAACGGACTATGACTGAAGAAGACACACAGGTTGCCAAGCAACTACCCGAACCCAAAGGTTACAAATTACTCATTGCTCTGCCAGAACCCGACGAAAAAACGGAGGGGGGCATCCTCAAAGCAAAAGAAACCCTGCACATAGAAGAGATTGGCTCTGTGTGTGGATTTGTTGTGAAGATGGGCGCTGACGCTTATGGAGATCAGAAGCGATTTCCAAGCGGCCCGTGGTGCGAGGAAGGTGATTGGGTGCTGATGCGCTCATACAGTGGAACGCGATTCAAGGTTCATGGTAAGGAATTTCGCCTTATCAACGACGATAGCGTTGAAGCAGTAGTTGAAGACCCAAGGGGGATTGTGAAGGTATGAGCGAAGAGCAGATGGAAGAACAAACCATGTCCACTGAGGACAAGTTTTTCGGTGTCAAGACAACCATTGGCGGCGAAAAAACCGATGTTGATGTCGAAGTTGTAGATGACCGGCCCCCAGAGGATCGTCGCCCTCCGGCCAAGGAAGCCAAGGAGGAGACAGTTGAGTCAGAAGACGAAGAGTTGGAGGGTTACGGAGAAAAAGTCAAAAAACGCATTGCTAAAATGCGCTATCAACAGCATGAAGAGCGTAGGCAACGTGAAGCCGCTGAAAAGATGCGCGAAGAAGCTGTCAGAGTGGCTCAAAAGTATGCGGATGAGAACAAGAAGTATCATGCGATCATCCAAGAAGGCGAGCAGTATCTGGTTCATCAGATTCGAGAGCGAGCTAATTTGGCTCTGGAGCAAGCTAAAGGTCAATATCGCCAAGCATACGAAGAAGGAAATACGGATAAGGTTGTCGAAGCCCAAGAAGCTATGATGAGGGCGCAATCTGAGTTTCAGTCTGCTGACTATCAGATGAACCAGATGAATGCGGAGCGGCAAAGGCAGGTTCAACAGCCACAGCGTTTTCCAGAGCCGCAACCGCCAGTACAACAACCACAGCCACAGGTTCAAGCGCCACCACAGCCAACCGAAAAAGCGGCTAAGTGGGCGCAGGATAATCAGTGGTTCGGTCAGGAAAAAGACATGACTGCTCTGGCGTATGGTATCCATGAGCGGCTTGTCAGGGATGAGGGATATGATCCCAATTCCGACGAATACTTTGAGACTATAGATCGCACAATGCGCTCTAAGTTTCCAGAATACTTTGGTGGTGATGACTCGCAAGAGGTATCTGCCACTAGAAGTCCCCCCGTGGTCACAGCGCCTTCCTCACGGAATAACGGTGCGAAGCCACGCAAGGTGAAGCTGACTCGCACTCAGCTAAGCCTAGCCAAGAGGCTAGGGTTAACACCCGAACAATATGCCAACCAGCTTGTTAAGGAGGCTCAGTAATGGCAGAAGAGCGCATAAACAGGGACGCAGAGTCCAGAGAAGTTGAAACAAGAGCCAGCGATTCGTGGCTTCCGGCCTCCGTATTGCCGAACCCCGCTCCGCAAGACGGATGGGTGTTCAGGTGGGTACGCACCAGCACATTGGGCCACGCGGATAACACGAATGTCTCCCAGAAGTTTCGGGAGGGTTGGGTTCCTGTTAAAGCAGAAGATCATCCAGAGCTAGAAGTAATGTCTGATATCGACTCCCGTTTTGCGGGAAACATCGAAATTGGAGGACTTCTCCTATGCAAACAGCCAGAGGCTAATGCAGAGGCGAGGGAAGCCCATTATCAGCAGGTTGCCGATAGCCAGATGGAGTCTGTGGACAACAACTTCTTAAAGCAAAACGATCCCCGAATGCCCGTTCTGAATCCTGAGCGGTCTACTCGGACTACCTTTGGTCGAGGCTGACTCCGGTTTACCGGAGAGCTTTGGCCTTTAATCTAAGTTTGGAGACTTAAAATGGCTACAGCGGCTACTCCGATGGGTGCAGAACCCGTAGGCACTCTTAGTGCTTCTGGTTCTTTCACCGGAAAAGTGCGCCATATCAAGATTGCTAGTGGTTATGCCACGGACATCTTTTATGGCGATTTCGTCAAGCTGGTTGCGGCTGGTACTCTGGAAAAGGCGGCGGTTACTACGTCTGTCGTGGCAGGAACTGTCGGCATCTTTGTCGGCGTTTCCTACACTGATCCCGGTACTGGTCAGTTAACCTTTAACCAATACTTCCCTGCCTCAACAGCGGCAAGTGACATCATGGCTTATGTCGTGGATGACCCCAAGCTGTTGTTCCAGATGCAGGGAGACGAGGCAATTGCTCAGACAGGTCTGGGTAACAACGTCTCGGCTGTCAGCACTGCTGGCTCAACTGCTATCGGTAGGAGCAAGAATGCTCTTGACGGTGGCTCTATCGCAACCACCAACACGCTTCCGCTTCGTATTGTGGACTTCGTGGATGGGCCTAAGAGTACGGTAGGTGATGCTTTCACCGACTGTATTGTGACGTACCTTCCACTTAGCCATGCCTACGAAACCAAGCTCGGCGTTTAAGGAGACTTAGGAAATGGCTATTTCACGCGCACAAATGTTGAAAGAACTGCTCCCCGGTCTGAACGCCTTGTTCGGCTTGGAATACGAGCGGTATGACGACGAACACACGATGATTTACGAAACTGAATCATCTGAGCGTTCGTTTGAGGAAGAGGTAAAGCTGTCCGGCTTCGGTGCCGCACCAGTTAAAGCTGAAGGCGCGGCCATCAGCTATGACTCGGCGCAAGAGTCGTTCACTGCTAGGTATAATCATGAAACGATTGCTCTCGGCTTCTCCATCACAGAAGAAGCAATGGAGGACAATCTATATGACTCATTGTCTGCAAGATATACAAAAGCTCTTGCAAGGGCAATGGCGCATACCAAGCAAGTGAAGTCAGCGAATCCGTTGAATAACGGTTTCAACACCTTCCAATCTGGTGACGGCGTAACGCTGTTCAGCACATCTCACCCTCTGGTAAACGGTGGAACTAACTCCAACCGTCCCACCACTGCGGCTGATTTGAACGAAACCTCACTGGAAGATGCTGTGATTAATATCGCCGCATTTACCGATGAGCGTGGACTGTTGATCGCGGCACGGCCTCGTCGTTTGATTGTTCCCCCCGCACTTCAGTTTGTAGCAACTCGTTTGCTTGAGACTGAAGGTCGAGTCGGAACTTCTGACAACGACATCAACGCCCTTCGCAACAACGGGTCAATCCCAGAAGGCTACTCTGTCAATCACTTCCTGACTGACGTTAATGCCTTCTTCTTGATTACCGATGTACCGAACGGCATGAAGCACTTCGACAGAACAGCGTTGGAGACATCAATGGATGGCGACTTTGATACGGGCAATGTCCGTTACAAAGCCCGTGAAAGATACAGCTTTGGCGTATCTGATCCACTCGGAATTTACGGCTCGCCCGGAACTTCCTAACAGCATGGGGGCTTCGGCCCCCTTTTTCCCTGACTAATTGTTCCATGTGGAACATTAGACTCTAGCCACGACAGGAGAATCACATGGCTACTTCTACTTTTAACGGTCCCGTTCGTTCTGAAAACGGGTTCCAAGACATCACCAAAAATTCCACGACAGGCGCTGTTACTAGCACTATGACGTTGCAGACCTATGAGGCCACGATCACCGTAGCCAATGGGGCAACGACAGGTAAAGAGACTGCGGTTGGAATTCCCGTCAACTTTATCCCTATGGGCGTTACCGTAGCGGTCACCACAGCTTCCACAAACGCTGTAAACCTCAACGACATTGGTACTGACGCAGACACCGATGGTTATGTCGATGGCATCTCTGCCGCGCTGAACACAACCGGATTCAAAGGATTCTTTGGTTGTAACGGCGTTTTAGGTATGTCTGGCTTTACCACTGGCGCAAGCGGTCTAGTTGGCGATGAAGTCGAGCTTGTAGTTTCTGGCGACCCCGGAAGCGACACAGTCATTGTGCTCAAGTTCTTCGGTATCTCTAGTACTTCAGACGCATCATAAACTGACGGGGGCATAGCCCCCTTATCTGGAGGACAAGATGGCTGATGTAGTCACAACCACGATTATTGAAGATGGTCCCCGCACAGCAGTCATGCACTTCACCAATATTAGTGATGGCACAGGTGAAGCTGGAGTGGCTAAGGTGGACGTATCTACGTTGAGTGCAGACCCTGCAAGCAAAGGAGCGTGTACCAGTGTCAACATTGAGTGCATTTGGTATACCACCAAGGGCATGGGGGTGCAGATTTTCTGCGATGCAAGTACCAATGTTCTTGCATGGGAGCTAATCGCTGACTATGGCGATACGCTGGACTTTTCTGAATTTGTAGGTCTACCCAACAATGCCGCCGCTGGTGGCAAGACAGGGGACATTCTTTTTACCACCACAGGCGCGAGTGACACTGACACGTACTCTGTCGTTCTGAAGTTGAAGAAGAATTACGGCTGATGAGAGAGTATTACAAGAAAGGCGGAAAGGCTAAGAAGAAGTCTAAGTCTCGCGTCAACGAGGCTGGAAACTACACTAAGCCCGGACTGCGTAAGCGTATATTCAATCGAATAAAGGCTGGCGGTAAGGGTGGAAAGCCGGGACAGTGGTCTGCTAGAAAAGCGCAAATGACCGCCGCCGCGTACAAAAAAGCTGGGGGAGGATATAAAGACTGATGGCCCTCAAGAAGTCGCAAAAGTCCCTCAAGAACTGGACTAAGCAAAAGTGGCGCACCAAGTCTGGCAAGCCCAGTACCCAAGGCAAGAAAGCCACGGGTGAGCGTTACCTTCCTGAGAAAGCCATCAAGTCTCTTTCCGACAAAGAGTATGCCGCGACCACGCGGAAAAAACGCGCAGATACCAAGAAAGGCAAGCAACATTCAAAGCAACCCAAGAAGGTTGCCAAGAAAACGTCGAGGCATCGAAAGTAATGCGCCTGTATTACAAGTCGGGCGGCAAGGTCAACAAAAAGTCCATGTCGTGCAACAAGCCAAAGCGAACGCCCAGCCACTCCAAGAAGAAGTTTGTGGTCAAGGCGTGTGAGGATGGGAAAGAAAAAATCATCCGCTATGGCGACAAGAACATGAAGATCAAGAAGAGCCAGCCGAAAAGGCGTAAGTCTTTCCGCGCTAGACACAAGTGCGACTCCAAGCCGCCAAGCAAGATGTCTGCTCGCTATTGGTCTTGCAAGAACTGGTGACAATATGCCTATAAGCAGAGCGCAGATGGGCAAGCAGATCAAAAATGCGCCCAAGTCAAAGAAAACCAAAGCGGCTAAATGCAGGAACGGCTTGGCCCGTAAGGGCAGGACTAGAGGAAGGAAGGTCTAATGGCGACTAGCGGAACGACAGCCTTTACTCTTGACTTGTCAGATATATTTGAAGAGGCGTTTGAGCGAGCAGGCTCTGAGCTACGAAGCGGCTATGACTACCGGACAGCACGGCGCAGTCTGGACTTGTTGATGCTGGAGTGGCAGAACCGTGGTCTTAACTTGTGGACAGTAAGAGATGCTACGCAGACGTTGACCGCAGGCACCTCGTCATACGACTTGACCTCGGAGAAGCAGGACATTATTGAGGGTCTGTTGCGGACTGACGCAGGCGACACCTCAAAGCAGTCTGACCTGACCATGCAGAGAATCTCGGTGAGTCAGTATGCCCACCAGACCAACAAGCTGACGCAGGGCAGGCCGCTACAGTATTACGTTGAGCGCAAGCCAGCAGGCTTGACGTTGCATTTTTGGCCTGTGCCAGACGCAACAACCACCTACACGTTTGCGTACTACTACCTAGATAGGATAGAGGACACCGGAAAGCCAGCGTCCAACAACATGGATGTGCCAGCGCGGTATCTGCCGTGCATGGTGGCTGGTCTAGCTTATTACATAGCGAGCAAGAAGCCTGAGTCTATACCGTTGGCACCGGCACTCAGGGAGGTGTACGAGGAGCAATGGAATCTGGCGGCAGATGCATCCAGAGAAAAGGCATCGCTTTACATGGCCCCCGGTGGATATAACAATTTATGAGCAGTTACGCGAAAGGGTCGAAAGCCTTTGGCTTTTGTGACCGGACAGGGTTTAGATACCCGTTGCGTGATCTGGTCAGACAGATTGAGGATGGTCGTTGGAACGGACTTCTGGTAGGCAGGGACGTTGTAGACCAAGACCAGCCACAGCTAAAGCTGGGGGATGTCAATGCAAACGACCCGCAAGCGTTACGATTCCCGCGACCTGACAGCAGTATTGATGAAAGTCGGTCACTGTCTGCGTTCGATCCTGTCGGGGGAGGCAATACGGCGCTTGGAAGCCGCACTGTCGGCCTTGATATGGCGGGTGCTGTTGGGCGCGTAACAGTGGAGACATCCTGATGGCGTTTACCTTTACGACTCTAAAGCAGGCTATTCAGGACTACACGGAGTCAAACGAGACTACGTTTGTCAATAATTTGACAACGATCATTACGCAGGCAGAGGACAAGATTCTCAAGACCGTGCAACTGCCTGATTTTCGTAAGAATGTATCTGGGTCTGTGGCGAGCGGTAATCAATACTTGATCATGCCTACAGATTTTTTGACACCCTACTCGTTAGCCATCGAAAACTCTGGCTTTGAGTATCTGATGTTCAAGGACGTAAACTTTATACGTCAGGCGTACCCGCTGACAGCAACACAGGGAGCGCCAAAATACTACGGCATCTTCAGCCGCACCGCGTTTATTCTCGGCCCCACCCCCAATTCTGCTTATGACGCAGAACTGCACTACTTTCACAAACCCACCTCAATCACCGCATCTGGAGACGGCACAAGCTGGCTCGGCACCAACGCAGAGTCCACGCTTTTGTATGGCTGTCTTGTTGAGGCGTACACCTTTTTGAAGGGCGACCCTGATTTAATGCAGATGTATACCCAAAGGTATATGGAGGCACTGGCTAATCTGGAGCAGTTGGGCGAAGGCTACAGCACAACAGACAGCTACAGGTCGGGTGAAGTGAGGAAAGCCAGAGCATGATTGGTGTAAGCAGTGGTGTAGAGGTAGGTGGGGTTGCGGTTCACACTACAGAGAACAGGGGGTTTACCCCAGAAGAGATTGCTGAGAGATGCTTAGATAAGATCGTCTCGGTAGCCGATACTGCGTTGCCAGAAGTACAGGCACAGGCGCAGGCATTCAAGGATCACATTAGAGCGGTTCTTGTTTTCTACATGAAAGAGGCCGCAAACAGCGACCGAACTACAGTGTATAACGCCCTTCTGGATGCAGGGCAAAAAGACCTAGCCGAACTAATCAGGAGAATGTGATATGGCTTTTAGCGGAAACTTCATGTGTTCGTCGTTTAAGCAAGAACTGCTTATTGGCGCTCACAATTTTACAAACGGTGCTCACACATTCAAGCTGGCGATGTATACCAACTCAGCCAGTTTTGATGCGGCAACCACAGCGTACACCACAGGAAACGAGATTAGCGGTACAGGCTACTCAGCAGGTGGCGGGACACTCACCAATGTGACCCCAACGCTGTCTGGAACCACAGCCCTGACCGACTTTGCCGATCTCACATTCGGCTCGTCAACACTGACGGCGCGTGGAGCACTTATATACAATACGACAACTAGCGGTGGCTCGGGTACTACAGATACCGTTTTAGTGTTGGACTTTGGTTCCGACAAGTCGTCCAGTGCTGGTGACTTCACTATTGTGTTCCCCACACCGGATGCCTCCAACGCTATTATCAGGATTGCCTAGTCATGGCTTTGGTCGTAGCGGATCGCGTAAAAGAAACCACGACAACAACAGGCACGGGAGCTGTTTCGCTCGCTGGTGCGGAGCCTAACTTCCGTACCTTTGCCTCTGTACTGTCTAATGCTGATACAACCTATTACGCGATTGTCGATAACAACAACCTTGCTTTTGAGGTTGGTCTTGGCACGTATGCTACTAGCGGCAACACGATAACCCGTACCACGGTGCTGTCGAGTTCCAATAGCAACAGTGCAGTTAACTTTTCCGCAGGAACCAAGGATGTCATCCTGACATATCCTGCTGGCAAGTCAGTATTTGAAGACGCAGATGGCATAGTGTCGATTGAGAACCTTCAGATCAACACCAACGCCATTAAGTCTACAGACACTAACGGTAATATACAGTTATTCCCAAATGGCACAGGCTTTACAGAGCTATACGGTAATACCAATGCCGGTGCAATTAGGTTTAACTGTGAATCAAACAGCCACGGCGTAACCCTAAAAGGGCCACCGCATAGCGCCACTGCAACCTATAGCTTAGAGCTTCCCAATGCGGATGGGTCAGCAGGACAGCTACTTAAAACAGACGGCAGTGGCAAACTGGCATTTACAAGCGATCTTCCCGGCGTTACCGCAACCACTACAGAGATCAACTACCTAGACATCACCACCTTGGGTCTAACGCAGGCAAGCAAGGCGGTAACCGCAGATGCAAATGGTGTGGTTAGCTTTGATAACGGCACGATTGACGAGTCTACGACAATAACATCCAGCTCCAATGCGGCCACAATTAATCTTCAGGATGGGAATGTGTTTTTGCACGACCTAACTGAAAATGTGACCTACACGTTTAGCAACCCAGCCGCATCAGGCAGGGCGTCATCGTTTGTGTTAAAGGTGATTCAGGACAGTAGTGCTAGAACGATTACATGGCCTGCCAGCGTAGATTGGCCTGCGGCTACAGCCCCTACCCTGACGGCAACAAACGACGGTGTGGATGTGTTTGTGTTCTTCACTATTGATGGCGGCACAAATTATTACGGATTTGTAGCTGGGCAGGCACTGGGATGAGCGTAGGCACTAAATTACTACAAGCCGCCGCTGGCAATGCTGGTGGTGACCCTACTTACGTGGATGATGTGTTTTCATGTTTTTTATATGAAGGCACTGGTGGCTCGTATGGCGTAAACACAAGCATAGTGCACGGAATCCAAACCGGCATCAGACTTGGTGATTCTGGCGTAGGAACAAGCACAAAGTTTGCTCACAACACTGACTTTTTAAGTCGGTCGAGTGACCTGACAGGTAATGCTGACGGAAAGACGTTTACTTTTAGTTGCTGGGTTTTTCTGACCCCGAAGATAGATGATAACCAGCGAACGCTATATGCCACTGATTCATCTGATAATGGAATTTTGATCGCCATCCAATCAAACAACACTCTTTCTATGGAGGCTTGGAATGGTGGAGTTAGAACACTCCAGCTATCAACAACAACAGTACTGCCTACTAACGCATTCACAAACATCCTTGTTTCGCTGGATTTTGCTAATTCGTCTAATCGGTACATATATTTCAACGATGAGGCGGCAACAGTCACATACAACACCTATAACAATGCAAATGTAGAATTTACCAGATCGACTCACTATATAGGTATATGGGGAAACGGCTCAACAAGGGGTCTTCATAACGACAACTTGGCCCACCTCTACCTTGACTACACCTATCGTGATTTATCAACAGAGTCTAATCGCAGAATCTTTATTGATGCCAACGGCGGCTCTACTGCCGCTTCAACGCTTGCCGCACTAAACCCAATTATGTATATCCCGATGACAACGGCCTACGCTGTTGGCAAAAACGCGGGTACAGGTGGTGACTTTACCTCTAATGGCTCACCTACGATTGTAGAAAACGGCACTGAGTACGTTTCAGGTAACGGTAGGGGCGGTCTTGTTTGGACTAAAAATCGAACTAACACTAACGATCATAACCTTGTGGATTCGGTTAGGGGGTTAACAAATAGCCCGTACATCAGAAGCAATAGCAATACCTCTCAAGGCACTGACGGTAATGGAATCCAAACATTTAACAACAATGGCCATACAGTAGGAAGGACTGCGGGCTGGAATGAAAGCGGCGGTGATCTCGTTTCGTGGACGTTCGCCAAGCAAGAAAAGTTTTTTGACATTGTTACCTACACGGGTAATGGAAGTGCGGGTCATGCTGTAAGCCATAACCTTGGTTCAGTTCCCGGCATGATTTTGATAAAAAATCTTAGTGCTGGTGAACATTGGGTGGTTTATCACAGAGGCATAGGTAATACAAAATCATTAACTTTGAGCACTACCGCCGCAGAGGATACGAGCATTGCTTATTGGAATAACACCGATCCAACATCAACTCATTTTACGCTAGGTACTGTTGGTTCTGGTGGCATAAATAATGAAAGTGGCAGGAGCTATGTAGCCTACCTATTTGCCCACGATGCCCAAGACTTTGGCACAGACAGTGACGAAGCAATTATTAAGTGTGATAGCTATACGGGTACAGGGTCAGCAGGAAACAGTATAAATCTAGGTTTTGAACCCCAGTGGTTGATGATAAAGCAAAGTTCTGGCGCTAATGATTGGTATATGTACGACACTATGAGGGGGATTGTTGCTGACGGCAATGATGCTGTTGGTTTAAAAGCAAACTCTGAGGATGTAGAAGGAAGCAGTAACCATTTGAGCGTTACCGCAACTGGCTTTGAGCTTGAGGGAACTGGCGGCGGTTACAACGGCTCGGGTCAAACCTACGTCTACATGGCTATCCGCAGACCCAACAAGCCAGCATCAGAGTTTGCGGCTACTGATTTGTTTATGCAAGACAATGATACAACAACAACTTCTCCCAAGTATGATAGCGGCTTCCCTGTTGATTTTGCCCTTCAAAATACTGTAGATGAGACGGGATATACTCAATTCTCGTCTCGTCTTACTGGTAAACAAATGTATACGTCGGTTACTGATGCTGAAGAAGGTAGCCCTGAATATGACTACAGTACCGGCTTCAAAGATGGTGGTGGGTCAACTAACGCTGACGACTATGCATGGATGTGGAGACGCGCCCCCGGCTTTGTTGATGTTGTGGCTTATGCCGGAAACAACACCCTAGGAAGAACCGTGGCGCATAATCTTGGTGTGACACCGGAGCTAATGATTGTTAAGTTGAGGAACAGCGCCAAGGATTGGTATGTATATAGCTCATCTCAGGGGGCAGGCAAGCGATTAACATTAAATGACAACAGTGCGGCTTCTAATACTGGCGCTTTTAACGACACAGCACCTACTGCCGCGTCTTTTACGGTGGGAGATGGATCAGAAAGCAACGGCTCTGGTTATAACTACATCGCTTACCTATTTGCAACTGCTGATGGAATAAGCAAGGTCGGTACTTACACCGGAACAGGCAGTGACTTAAATGTAGATTGCGGCTTTAGTGCTGGCGCTAGGTTTGTGTTGATTAAACGATCAGACAGTACAGGCGATTGGTACTTATATGATTCTTCGCGTGGCATCGTGGCGGGAGATGACCCTTATCTATTGTTGAACTCTACCGCCGCACAAGTTACCAACACAGACTACATAGACCCCCTATCTAGCGGCTTTACCGTTACATCATCAGCGCCAGCGGGACTTAATGCCTCTAGCGGCACTTATCTCTTTTACGCAATCGCATAGGAATTGACATGGCAGAGTATAGAAACAGATCAAGCGGCGAGATAAAGACGGACACTCAACTCCGCGTTGAAAACAAAAACATGAGTTTTCCTAAAGCGTGGAATAGCTCTGTCCATGATGCGCTGGGTGTTGACCCTGTGTTAGAGGCTCCTGCTCCCGCTCCTAGCGCGGCATACAAAACTGTTGTGCGTAATGGCGCTGTGCAGGACGGTAAAGGTAACTGGGTATATGCGTGGAAAGAGCAAGAAATGTTTACTGAATACACCGATGGTAACGGTGATGTTCAGACAGTCGCGGCGCAAAAGACAGCATACGACACGGCAAATACTGCGGCTTCGGCGGCAACCGAGAGAGCCAAGCGCACTGCCTTGTTAATGGAGACGGATCATTACGCTTTGGCAGATGTCACGATGTCTGATGCGATGAAGACGTACAGGCAAGCATTGCGTGATGTGCCACAGCAGGCAGATTTTCCTAACACAATTACTTGGCCTGAAAAGCCATAATTTGTAGAAGTCACATGAAGCGATTAGTGACTATTACTGCGTGTTTGTTATGGCCTGTCCTGTCGCTAGGCCAAACGACGACCAACATAAATACAACATCGTCGTCTACTAGCGCCAACACCAATAACAACGAAAACGTGAATACGACGACCTACACGGGTACGTCTGAGAACACCAACGTAAACACAAACACCAACATAAACAGCAACATAAACACCAATGTTAATACGTCAGTTATTGATTCAAATTACAGCGCAGTTACGAATAACACCAATCTTAATCAGAGCGTCAACACGACCGATTACACCGGGTTGATTAACAATATCAACACAAGCAACTCAACCAGTAGCAACGTAAACAACAATAACAACGTCAATCAAAATACCAACAACAGCACGTCTGTTAGCAGTGCCACGAACGTCAATCAGAATACCAACACCAACAATAGTGTTAGCTTGACGACATCTGACACGACTATTGACCAGACAAGCAGGTCTACATCAGACGTTAAGTCAAACTCAAACACCAACAACGTAAACACCAATAACTCTACTAGTAATTCAACGCAGAGAGTGACGCAGGACATCAACTCGCCACCCCCTAGCGCGATAGCCCCAAGTATTGGTAGTAGCTACAGCCAAGACCTTTGTACTACGGGCATATCTGGTGCGGTGCAGACGCAGATACTTGGTTTTTCGACCGGCAAGTCTGTGCGAGACAAGAACTGCGAAAGGATTAAGTTGAGCAAGACCCTTTATGACATGGGTATGAGGGTGGCGGCTGTAAGCCTTATGTGCCAAGACTACAGGGTATGGTCATCCATGATGGATGCCGGCACACCCTGCCCTATTGAGGGCCAGATAGGTGATGAGGCCAAGGCGTTGTGGGCGTCTTACCCTGAGCGTATCCCCTCACCAGAAAGGCGGATGTGACATGAAACGGTTTGTTGGCACAATGCTCATGTTTTACGCCTGCACTGGATACGGACAAACACAAACGTCTGAAAACCTGCTTACTGCTACAGAAGCGTCTGCCAACATTGCGTTTAATGCCGCCGCTGATACATACCGATACAGTTTCCAGACGGGTAATGTGACGGCGGTGGGTGTTTTGCCTCAATACGATCCATTACAAATCCTAACCCTGAACTGGTCGTTTGACGCGCTGTACAACTGCAACAACTCATTTGGCGGTTATTGTGGCGACCCAAATGGCACAGAGGATGAGATAGATGCGTTTCTCGCGGTTGGCAACGCGGCTGGCGACACTGATGTTCGGGAAGTTTTCAGCCAACGGGACTTTAACGCAGAGTGGCAGACCTTTGCTGGCACTGAAGTTTATGACTTTGGCACGGCCTACGAGGCTGTCAGCCTGAGAATTGATGGTGTAGACAGAGGTTTTTGGGCAGGCAACTACGGTCCAGCGGTTAGGAATGCATCAGTAGTAGCGATATACACCCCGATAAATACTGTCCCTGTCGCACCCGATTGCTCAAATCCTCAGAACGACCCGTCCTGTGCGGGTTACGGTGAAAATGTTGCTGTGGTGGAGCCGGTATTCGTTCCACCGCCAGAGCCTCAGCCGCCCACTTTTGCAGATCAAGCAACAAATGCCGTGTTTGGTGACTCCCCTGACGACTTTTTGTTTTTAGATCAGCCGGACGCCACTGGCAAACCCAGTGTGATGAAGCACGTAGAACCTCCTCCGGTTTATGAAAATACAGACCAAGAAGAAGAAATGTTTGGGATGCCGCCTGAGCAGGGCGCTCCACGAATGGAAGATGCACGTCCTGTGCAGGCTGGGCAAAGAATTGAAAATGCGCCCCCGATGCAGGAAATGCCGCGCATGGAGGACGAGCTTCCTGTGCTTGATGAGGCAGAAAAGCTGATACAAGTTAAGGAAAAGCCTGTACAGGTTGGCGAGCTAAGAGAGGCAACGTCTGAAGAAGTTATGGCGGAGGTTGTGCGAGTTACAAAAGATTCCAAGCCTAGCCCGGTAGAGCAAATGTCCGAGCCAGTTGTTATGGAAAAAGAGGTGGCCCCGGTAGAGGTTGCTGTAGAAGCGAGGGCAGAGCCAGCCGTTGAGGTTGTGCGTGAAGTAGTAAAGCCAGCGGTTGATGTAGTAGGCATGGCGCTATCTCTCGCCAGCCAGCAGTCAAAGCAGGTGGCGAAAAAGTCAGACAACCAACAGCAACATCAAGGAATGCAACAAATCGCGCAAATTAGCGGTCAAGCGAGAGGACAATCCAGTGGCGTTAGTTACTGGGATTCGGCAACACAAGCCACTCAAATTTCACAGGCATTAGTCCAGCAAACACAACAGCAACAGTCAAACACCATGACATCTGCTGATCTGGCACCCCCGTCACAAGCGCAATTTGAGGATGATTTTAATGATGCGTTGGCTACAGGGCAGAGTGTTGGGCAGTTTTTGAGTGCCCAGCCGCCAGACTTTAGCCGCTTTGAGATTGATGAGCCGACCGTTCAGGAGCAAGTGATGGTGCAAAAGGCTACCGTGGCCTTAAAAACCATGAGCGAAGTACAGATTGATAAGAGCGTGGACCAGCAATTGGAAACCCTGTCAGAGACGGGTGGATTTACAGATCAGAGCGTTGCGGTGTTTTTAATATCCAGCAATCCCGCTTTCGACCAATATCAAAATGTAGACCTTTCTGACCGTGACGAGTTTTATAAAAGCAGGCAGGTCTACCCGAAAAACGCTCCACGAGTTGACCCTTTTGGTCTGCTTAGGTTGGGGGGATCAGAAACATTTAACGAATTGGTGGACATACAATGGCAGAGGTAGAATTTGCGGGGCTGAAAGTTTCAGGCGGCAAGCTCCTGCTTGCCATACCTTTTGCGGGTAGTGTCATAGCCGCCATGTGGGGTGGCTTTGAGCTATATCAGCGACTGTTGACCGCAGAGCAAACCATAACCGAATACGTCTCGCCTGACTTTAGCGCCTACAATGAGGCTTTGGCGGTAATCGACACGAAAATGGGTAATGTTGAGTCTTTGACTACTGCGCTAGAGCGTGAGCTAGACCGCCTACAGGCCGATATAGACGTTGTGGAGAAGATTGCTAGAAGCACGGACGATACGGTTGCTGAGGCTACTAGAGAAATGAGGGACGACGTTTACGCCCTTGAGGAAAGGGTAAACGACAGTCTCAGAGAGATAAACAATGAGCTAAGGGCTATGCGCGATGATTTAGAAGAGCGCATACAGAGAATACTAGACAACCCACTCAACATAGAAGAGTAATAGTTTTAAAGGGGTAGTATACTGTAATGACGCACATTCAGAGCGGGCCTAACTAACGCCTATGTTTGGTTTAACCGGATTTTCAGCGACACCATTCAGCACTCCCTCCGCTTTTGGTCCGGTAGGCGTTACAGGGCTGTCTGCCACTAGCGGTCTTGGCAGTGCATCTATAAACGGCACCGCAGACGCTGTAGTCACGGGGCTACAGGCAACGAGCAGTGTTGGTCAGGTAGTTTTTTCAATCGGTATAAATGTTACCGGAATCGCGGCCACGGGCGGTGTGGGCACAGCCGTGCCATCTCTGCCTGAAAATGTTTCCGTAACTGGCGTTTCGGCAACCATGCCGATGACGGCAACGGGAGCGGGCGGCGGGTTCTTTGGTGGCGTGGGCTTTGCAGAAGAGTCTTTTGCCACACAAGCGGATACCGCCCTAAAGGTATCGTTTGAGCTAGGAACTGGCGGCTTGGTGACGGGTGTTGCCGCCGCCGGTGACGTTGGCAGTGTAATAATCACAGGACCGGCAAATGTTTCTGTCACGGGCATAGCGGCTACCGGTGGCGTTGGTTCTGCCACTGTAGAGGCCACAGGTCAAGTAGAAGTTACTGGAATTGCCGCTACAGGCGGCATAGGCGCTGTCACT
>Ga0181406_1000396_pt1 | contig 16837 bp, 34 predicted proteins | sample 29SPOviralmetaG_FD_130135 | JGI IMG/M metagenome (GOLD analysis project Ga0181406, IMG submission 130135) | Marine viral communities from the oligotrophic San Pedro Time Series (SPOT) site, San Pedro Channel, CA, USA - 29 SPOT_SRF_2011-12-20 | ecosystem: Environmental > Aquatic > Marine > Strait... | reverse complement strand
TCATCTCCATCAATTTTATTAACAACCTTTAACAATGTACTTTTTAATAATTGTAAATCGTTAGATAGTTCATTTTTAGACATATTATCTTTTATCCTGTAATTTTTTCATTAGTCTTCCTATTTCGTTATCTTTTTCTAAAATATTAAAAGTATTTTGATCATTGAGTATATCTTGGTCTTTTTTAATTTTTTCTATTTCTTGTTGTAGATTTGCTACCTCTAATCTTAACTGTCCATTTAATTTTTGATGATCATCTTCTAAAGTTTGAAGACTTTTTACTTTTTCATATAAAGCAACTTTTTCAGCTTTAAGAGTATCTATTTGTTTTGTTAAGTCCAAGTTTCCTCTATCGTCCATTCTATGCTTTACTTCACTTTCGTAAGTCATATCTTCGCCATGTTCCTTATGAGATTTGTATGTTCGTTTATCACTCATAAGGGTTGTATAGCATAATTTATCTTAATATAGAATACCCATAATCATTCATACATTTTGTTATAAAACCTTTCTTATCAGGCAATACAGCTAATTTACCAGTATTCTGATCAAAGATATAATTACAAGCCTGTAAATCTTTCCAATAAGCACCTGCAATATTATTACCATCAAATTTATCTCTTGATGTTTCAGGGTTTATTAAAGGTTTATATGTAGAACAATTTGATAAAACTATACCCATTATAAATAAAAGTATTATTTTTTTCATATTGCACTCCCTGGCATTATGCCTTGTTTAAGGTGTTTAAGTGTTTCAACACAAGTTTCATTGCCACCAGTTTCTGTATATTCTTCAGGTCTGTCGGCTTCATAAAACTTTAGTTTAACAACCTCGTGAACTGCCTCACCAAAATCATTAAAGAATTGGTTAGCAACTTCTTGGTGGTCTTTACCAGTTAAGGTCTTACTTCTATTTGTAAGAGTTACCTCTAGTATTATTTGCATTGTTTTCTCCTTTTTTAGTTATTTTTACTTTATACATTGTATAAAGATTAACATTTGACTTAATAGGTTTCCCCTTTTTAATTAAATCAAAAATATTAATTTTGTTTTTTGTTTTCATTTACAATCCATTCTTCTTTTAAAATTAAAGGTTTATCTTCTTTAATATTTATTTCAGCAACAGTTTCCATAGGTTGTTCAAACAAACAACTCATATCAGCTTGATCTTGATAAGCATAAATAAATATATCACTTACCATAATTTTTAATGCTTTAGCTATAAGTAACAATCTATAAGATGAAACACCATTAGCACCTTTTTCATACTTTTGTATTTGTTGGAAAGTTACATTAACTTGTTTAGCAAGTTTGGTTTGTGTCATTATAGGTGGGCTTTTCTTATTAGGATTATTATAATTAACTCTATAATGAAATATCGCTTGACCTATTCTTTTATTGTGTTCTATCTCTGTCAACATCTTTTTTCTCCTTTTTTTGTTTTTTTTTAGTTAGTTTATCAACTTCTTTTTTTAGTTTAACCAAAGTAAGTTTTGGTTTTATATGTATTTTATTATTAACTTCAGGAAAATGTTTTTCAATTTCTGATGACGACATAATAAAATGTGCATTTAATAGATTTATAGATTCTTTTAGTTCCATAATAATCTTTTGATGTTCTTCAATAGCTTGAAAGTATTCTTGAACTACTGCCAATAAATTGGTTATTTCATATTTAACTCTAACTGCTTGGGCATTTTCATTATCTCTATTTTTACCTTTAGAAGCTAGAACTAATATTAATAAAATTACTAATGCAACTACTATATATTCCATTACTTTGCTTTCTTTGTTTGTATGTGTGGCTCTAAATACATTTTAACTTGATTTGGCAAACTTCTTTTATTTTTATCAGCTTGTTTTTTCAAGTCATCAAACCATTCAACATCTACTGGTATTTGTAGCATTTTTATCTTACTGGTTTTAGTTTTTGATTTATCCATTTCTCTCCTTTTTTGTTTTTTGTGGGATTATTATATTAAAAAATAATAAAAGTAAATAGTAAATATTAAAGATAAGTGGAACTAACACAGTCAGGAGATAGCTAGAATTAGCTAATCTGTTGAACTGCTGGGGCATTACTGCTGACCAATTCCACTCATCAAGAATAAGGGGATTGATCGCCCTTGTAAATTTTGAATACACTATATCGTTTTGATTTGCAAGTAAATAGTTCATTAATCCTTTTGTTTAATATCTTTTGTGTTTATTGTTTTATTAATTAAGTGTTTTTTTTTATTGGTATAAATACAATTCACTATCGTGTTTGGGTGTTTATTTACTAAAGTCTTTAACATTTTTTTATAAGACATAGCTTCAATAGTTTCTTGTTCTTTATTAATAGGTGTTATTTTATATTCGTATCTCATTTATACATCAGTTCAATAAACTCAATTATTGCTACTGCTCCCAGTTCTACTGCTAAAATAGTATGATAAATATGCCATACTATATCTCTTCTTTTTTTTCTCATAATAATATTGCTCCCATAATAAAACCTAAACCGAACATAATCTTATGTGGGTGGTCAATCCATAAAATTTCCAGTTTAAATCTTAAATCATTTATAAAGTTCATCATTTTAATATTCTTCCTTTACATCATAACTATCATCTTCATCATCATCAGGAAAACATTCTTCCTTAATAATTCTTCCAACTTCTTTGGTATCTTTATAACCGCCATAGTCTTTAGCATAATGATTGATAACATCATCTCCATTGTGTTTGCATTCGTGTTCTTCACAAACTCTAGTATCATTACATTCAAGATATTTTTCAAATGCTTCATCTCTATCATTAGCAACAACTCTCGTCTTGATAGTTATTACCCTTTCTTCTTCTATCTCAAATATTTTTTTACCAATATCTTTATCAGTTAAACTAAATTCACTCATTGTTTATCTCCTATTACTTCCCATCTAAAATCTTTAGTTTCATCACTACCTTTAGCAACTACTTCTTCAACTTTAGTTGATTCATCTTCTGGATTGCTTTCAGTTTCTTTATATAACTTACAATCATATCTAGGACTTTGGTTTTGATTTTCTGCGATATAAATTGCATCTTCTTTAGTTTCATTTTGAATTAAATAAGTTTCTGTCTTAACAACAGTATAACTTAATGTGACCATATAATTACTTTTTGACATTATTAACCACCATTCTTAATTGATATTCTTTTTTTTCTTTTATAAACTTTTCCACATTAGAAGCTAAACTAATTTTTGGTTTAGTTTGTAGAATAGGCTTAGCAACCTTAGGTAATAGAGAAAGTTCTCCAGCACCCATAAATCCAAACATTGATCTGCCCTTGAAGGTATCAGAAAAAAGTTTGTATATGTTTATGTCTTTAGCTTTCATTTTATCTCCTTTGTTTTAGTTATGAGAATAATATAGCTGTTTTTCAATGAAAGTAAATAGCTAATAATAAAAAGTAATATAAGAACGAAATATGAACATTTGAGCTATAAAACTTAATAAAAATTAATATATTTTATTATTTACAAGTATTATAAAATAGTGCATAAATAGTCATTAACTAAATAAGGAGAATAAAATGAAAACAATAACTATAACACTTAACAAAGAACAAGAAGAAATATTACTTGCTAGAATAGATAAAAATTTAGGGGGTCTTCATACAAAAGATCAAACTTATCTTGGTAAGAAATATAAAAATCCAAATGAAGATACTAAGAAAAGTATTTTTAGAGCTAAAAAGTGTTGGGCTAAAATTGTTAGAGAAAATGAAATCGCTGATGGTTTTATAAAACAAATACAAGAACAATTAAATAATAAACCTGACCTATATAATAAAAAAGTTTCTGACATTTTAAATAAAGAAGTGACTGATGAAAATGTTGAAGAAATTTATAAAAGAGGTGGATTATATAATGACTAAAAAAACTATTGAAAAGCAAGTAAGGTATGTAAGACAAATAAATATATCTGAACTAGATAGAGATAATATTGAACCGATTTGTTATCTAAATGTTTTTGAAGATTTAGGTACACATCAATTATTTGGTTGGAAAGAATATGATTATATGCGAACCAAAGTAGGTTTAAAATCTAATGAGTGGCAGTTTAGAGATAAGATGTGGGTTGCTTTTGTGCCTAAACCAGAAGAAATTTATAATTATGGACAACCAATAACAGTAGTACAAAGGTTGAAAAAAATATGAATATAAATAATCACAAACTAAAAAAATTAAGCAATATATCTTATTATCTTTATTTTTTATTTAACGAAAATAAATTAGTTTATATAGGGCAAACTAATAATATAAACAAAAGGTTGGTAGATCATAAGAGAAAAGATAATTCATATACTGGAACAAATAGAAAAGTATTTGACAGGTATTATGCTATCTCTAGCTTGTGTGATAAAATAACTAAAAAATGGGAAAAAATACTTATAAAAAAATTAAAACCTAAATATAATATAGGTCACGATAAAGACGCAAAGTATAAAAAAAAATGGGTTAAAAAAAAATGGTCAGATAAAAAAATAAAAGAATTTAAAAATTTTTATTTAAACAATATTAATATGATTTGTAATAGTAAGCAGGGTTATTATAAATTAATAAAAAAGAGCAAAGACATTTAGTCAAGGTGGTATTCTATGCAGAATGAATTTGATTTTAAAACTCATCAAACTAAGCATATAATGTTTAAAATAAATATACAATTAAAATGATTACGAAAAAACAAAGATCACTAATAATGTCTAAAATAAAGGCAAAAAACACTCAACCAGAGGTATATGTTGAAAAGTTCTTAAGGTCTAAAAGAATAAAATTTACAAAACAAGCTAAGCTACCTGGCAAGCCTGATTTCTTTATTAAATCACTTAAAAGAGTTATATTTGTAAATGGCTGCTTCTGGCACATGCACAAATGCAACAAGTTCAGAATGCCTAAAAGCAATGTTTCATTCTGGAAGAAAAAGCTCAACAGAAATGTTGAGAGAGATAAACACAACTGCAACCGGTTAAGAAACTCAGGTCTCAAGGTTCTTAATGTCTGGGAATGCAAACTTGAAAGGATAAGACTGTATGCAAAATAGTTTTGATTTTAAGGACAAGTATCCATATAGAGCTGGACACAGGAATGTTGATACTTCAATTAAGGCAGCGGAAAAGACAAACAAGAATCTAAAGCGAATATGTAAGATAGTTTTAGTTGAACTAGGCAAGGCATATCCTAAAGGCTTGACAGGTTCCGAGATAGCTAAGAATGCCAATAGAAGTCTTTTTTCAATCAGGCCTAGAACAACAGAGCTGAAGCATCAAGGTCTCATAATAGATACTGAAAAAAGAAGAAAAAATGAATACGATAATACCGAAATAATTTATAAGTTAAGAGCTTTAGAGGTATTGAAAGACTTTGACATTGACATTGATAAATCCTATTAGAAGTAGAAAACACTTGATGTTTGTGGCAAGCAAGCCATGTTTGATCTGTGGACGAGATGACGTTCAGGCAGCTCATGTAAGATATTCCGGTGCAGGAATGGGAATGAAGCCTTGTGATATTTTTACAACACCACTGTGTCTTGATCACCACAGAGAACAGCATTCAATGAATGAAAAAATGTTCTGGATTTTATATAAGATTAATCCTATCGCCAGAGCCATGTGTTTTGCTCTTGAATCTCCTGACAAAAAGGTTAGAGAGAGAGTGTATGAAAACTTCAAGGAAGATAAATTCAAAAAGTTTTTTGAACTATAAATTATGTCTGTTGATTCTCATTTTTGTCATAATTCAAACAACTTCAGGAAAGGATATTGTTGTAAAAAATGATATACCAAAGTTTGTTTATAATGATTCTAAAGAGTTTGTTGATGCAATCAATAATTGTGCTGATTGGCTTGAAAAAGATATGATAAAAAATGAAATAGTTCCACGTGAAATAATTATAGCTCAATCTGTTATTGAAAGTGATTATGGTAAAAGCAGATTTTCAAAAGTGGCTAACAATCTATTTGGGGTCAGGACTTATGACCTAAATAAGCCACATATTAAGCCACTTAACAGTCCAGAAAGCAATTTTGGTCTAAAAAAATATGAAACAAAATGTGATTCAGTTAAGGATTACATAAAAACACTTAACAAAGGCTTTGCTTTTAGTGAATTTAGGCAAGTAAGGCAAAAAATGATTGAAAATGATAATATTGATATATTTATTTTAGTTGAAACCTTAAAAAATTATGCTGCAAACCCTAATTATGTTAATTTGATTAAAAAAACAATAAAATCATACCATGAAAGAATATCAGCTACAAATAGCTATAATTAATTACTTAAAATCTAGAAAACTTGAAAAATTTAGATTTTTTCACGTACCTAATCAAGGAATAAGATCAGTTAAGTATAAATCACTTTTGAGTAAAATGGGTTTAAAGGCAGGTTGTCCTGACTTGATACTTGAATTTAAGGGCGGAAGAATAGTTTATATTGAAATAAAGGCAAAAAAAGGCAGCTTATCAAAATTACAAAAAATATGGCAAAACGTTAGCAAAACGTTAGAAACACCTTATTACATATTGAAAGGAGATTATTTAGATGTACGAAAGTCGCTAAACGATATAATTACAAAACATTACTAACAAAAAAAGGAGATAACATGAAAGAAGAAGTAAGCAAATTTCACGCTTTGCAATTATTCACAGATACTTTTATAGCTGAAATTGTTCATTTAGATAATCACTCAGTTGGAATATATATTAGACTTCTGTGTTTTAGTTGGACTAAAAATGCTGCTGGTTTAACAAAAAATCAGGCTTATAAAATATGTCAATGCAAAACCGACGATTGCAACAACAAAGTTGATTCAATTTTAACAGAATTTTTTAAAATAACATCTAAAAATAACAAAGAACAGGTTGTATATCAGAACAAGAGATTGGTTAAGGAACATGAATATTTAATCAACAAATACAAGAAGAAATCAGCTTCAGGATTAAAGGGTGCTGAGGTAAGATGGGATAAAAATTCTAGTGCTAATGGCAAAGGCATAGCTCCTATACCTAATCCTATTCCTATACCTAAAATAAATATTAATGATCAATTTGACAGTTTTTGGAAGTTAATAAAATCTAAGAAAGGCTCAAGGTTTCTTGCGCTGCAAAGATTTGAAAAATATTGTGTTGAACTTGATGTAAAAGACTTGGCCTTGAAATATAACAGATATTCAGATTCAATTAAGGACAAGCAGTTTCAAAAACATGTTTCAACCTGGATTAATCAGAGGTGCTTTGAAGATGAAGATGAGAGAAAAGAATCTTTTACAATAGAAAAACCTTTAACGTTTGAACATGAGGGCAGGAAACTCAGAAAGAGAGGTGAGACAGGTTTTTATTATGACCTTATAGATGATGATGGAAATAGATTCAAAAAACACAAATGGAAAGATGAACCTATCATAGCTGACTGAATATTTGTTTTTGCAATTCTAAAGCAATATTTTTTATCATCAATGGCGGAACGGACATTCCACAAATATATTTTGAATCCATACCTGAAAAATTATAGTCATCAGGAAAACTCTGAAGTCTTGAAATTTGTCTAGAGCTCAGCTTAACCGGCATATCATAATGGTATATAGAACCGCCTGATGTAATAGTGTTTACAGGAAGATTAGGGTGAATCTTAAAGTTAGAAAAGTATGAACCTGAATCCCAAAGTTTCATTGCTGCATCAGAAAAATTTTTGCCTGGTCTTGTATTAACCCATAACTGATATTGTTTAGTTGATTTATTAAGTTGTTTATTAGAATTGGGAATATCAGATATAGCTTCCTTAGTTGTTATAATTTGATTCTTAAAAGACATCTTAAGTTCTTTGTTGTTAATTTTATCAAAAATATCTTTTCTAATACCTATAAAGAAAACACGCTGCCTAGCTTGTGGCACTTGCATATATTTGGAGTTTAAAAGAAAAACCTGTACGTGATAGCCAATATCTTTATATTTGTGTATTATTTTTCTTGCGTAATTTTTTGCTTTAGACATTATTAAACCTTTTACGTTTTCAGCTAAAATAACTTTCGGCTTAATCTTATTAGCAAAATCTAGGAAGTGAAAAAATAAATCATCAAGTCTTTGTTTTTTTTGGCCTTCTCTGAATTTTTTTTCTTTACCCCAAAAATCCTCTCTCTTAGTTGAAGCTGTACTAAATACCGAGCATGGTGGTGAACCGTCTAATATATCTATATCGTATAGCTCATTATCAATTTCTTTTTCTATTAAATCTCTTATATCGCTTTGATAAAATATTTTAGGATTATGATTGATTTTATATATATTTGCCATTTTAGGATCGATTTCATTGCCGCCTAAGGAAGTGTATCCTGCTAATTTATAACCCATTGTTGAACCACCTCCACAACAGAAACAAGAGAATACCTTTAAATTATTTTTTTTAATTGATGGTATATCTGTAAGATTCCACTTAATCAAACTCATAGCCACAACTTGGACATTTATTTTTAGCTTTTAAATCAGAATCAGTTATTTCTGTATCTTCAATATCATCATCAATCTTAGGTGCCTTATTAAGTAAATTATGAAGTTCATCAGGATCAAATCCTGTATTCAGAAGTTCATAATCATTTTTAAGTATTTCATCAAGTTCAATTTGTAATTTGTCTAAATCCCAATAGTTATCTTGCGCAAGTTTATTATCGGCTATCCTATAAGCCTTAGCCTTGATTTGAGATAAATCAGCTACTTGAACAGGTATTTTATTTAATCCTAATTTTTTAGCAGCCTCGTATCTTGTATGGCCTACTATGATTACATTTTTTTTATCAACTACTATGGGTTGTTGAAATCCAAACTCTTTTATGCTAGAAGCAACTTTATCAACATTTAAGTTTTTTCTTGGATTATTGACGTATGGAATTATTTTATCAATATCAACTTCTTCTATTTTCATTAAGGTTTTTTAACAGAATATGAAAAAGAATCAATCAGAAAAACCATTGATAGTTCCTCAAAAAAGACATGAACTAACTTCACAAGGTAAGAAATATACGACTGTTGTGATGGTTAATGTAAGGGAATGCGGTTTAGATTATATGTTTCACAGGCATTTAATTAATGATTATCAGCATAAGGCAGGAATCACTTTTAGGAAAATATTTGAGGGAAGTGCTATTGGTGGAATGAAAGGCAGGGATTACAGTCAATTTATAGATTCATCTAACAAAGATAAAGTTTCCTATTCAGCATTAGGTTATATATCGCAATTAAGGGATATTCATATTGTATTAGGAAACAAAGGTTTCTCAATAGCTTGTTATATATGTGGAGAAGATTATTCGTTAAAACAAACAAGATTGCTTTTAAACATAGCAGAAAGATATATGGGTAGTAGATTAAGAGAAGTTCTTGACGATCTTGCTATTCATTTTGGTTATTATAAAAAAAAATTTTATTGATTTATGCGTACAGGTATGATAAGGGATACCGAATAATTGCGAGAGTTGGCAATAAAAAAAACCCCACCAACAAATTAATGATGATGGGGTTATAAAGGTTTTGATTAACTTGCTTTTTTCAGTTTTTTAGGTTGTTTACTTTCTAAAAACCAAACTGCTTTAGATGAATAAGAAGCGACTTTCCAAAATAAATTTGAGTCATTTTCTAATCTAGATATCCAAATATTTAGATATTGAGCAGATTCCAATTTAGGTTTAGAAGTGATACCTAACTTACAAGACTGAATAGCTGAACCCATTTCAGCAACAAGTTCTTCCATTGCATAAGCGGCTTTAGGATCAGGCTTGTCATCTTTAGTTTTAGTTTCTTCTACGAAACTTCTATTACATCTGTCTTTGTGCATAGTCCAATGAGTTAACTCATGCAATAAAACAGAATAATAGTTTTGAGTAGCTGATGATTCCTGAGTATCTTTAAACTTACTCTTATCAACCATACTGATATGATCTTGACTTACATTGTAAAAACAAGATTCAGATAAGAAAGGGTTCCAACTATCAGATGAAACTCTTACTTTGGCACCAGTATTCTTGACATAAGTCTCAACTGAATCAAGAGTATCTGCACCAGGTTGTATCGGAATATCTTTATCTCCGATAGTAGTCTGGTCAAGATTGAATACAGGATAAAACTTCATAGACCATTTATCACGTTCTACGATTTTACCTGCATCTTTACCTCTGACAAGAGTATGCTTTTCTTGTTTGACGAAAGTTCCTACAACCCATGTAGCTTTTTCGCCTCTCTTGATCATACCCTTTTTACCGTCAGCAGTTTTACACTTATTAATGTGTTTAGCGACTGCCCAAGTATTAGAAACATAATTCATTTTTTCGGCCTTAGCCCATAAATGAAATAGATTAATACTCGCGTAAGGTCTGCCTGTTATTTTTTTTGGCATACCTCTCTTGACCCAAGCAGTCATAAAGTTAGTTCCGGCAGTTTTCATTTGCTTTAAAACTAACTCTAGGATTTCTTTAGATTTAAGATCAGAAAATGTAGTCATTAGATTACTCCTTTGTTAGATAGGATTAATAATAAAAACATAAAAACAAATATTAAAGTAATTGTTTCTTTTTTTGTATACATTATGCCTTCTTTCTGATTGGTGTTGCTACTTCACTTTGTAGTTGATCAAAATTAATAAATTCTTTTGGCATAACCATGCTATCATAAGCAATTCTAGAAATACCATCTGGAAGATATTTATTAAAAACGATTTTAACATACTTAGCATTATGAATTGAATCACCCTTAACTGGATTTAATTCTTCATAATATTCAATGTTATCAAAGTTAAAAAGTTCTTTAGACACACCATTGTGACTTAAGAAATCTTTATCAACTTCTAATATTTTAGTGTTTATCATTTTATCTCCTTTTTTTTTGTTATTCATACTAAAGATTATACGAGAATATAAAGGAAAGTACACATAAATAATAGTTTTTATTAATTTTTATTACTTAAATAAGCTAATGAAATCAAGGCTTTTTAGCCTTAATTAATAATAATTAATATTTTTTGTTGAATATAGCCATAATTACTGCTATTTTCTAATGAAAGCTATTATATTTGTTGGTTTTTTAATTTTTTTCGCTTATAAAAAAGAGTGATGATAGACGAAAATAATGATGTAGGAAGACCACCTTATATAAAAACAATGGAAGATAGCAAGACTGTTGAGGCTTTGGCGGTTGCAGGTGTCAAGCAATCTCTCATAGCCGATATTATAAAAATAAGCGAACCGACTTTAAGAAAAAATTTTAGGAAAGAATTAGACACGAGTAAGGCGAGAGCCAATGCAATCATATCACAAGCCTTGTTTAAAAAAGCAAAAGATGGTAATGTAGTTGCACAGATATTCTGGTTGAAAACACAGGCAGGTTGGAAAGAAAAAAATGCACTCGAACTTACAGGAAAAGACGGAGACAAGCTCTTTAGTGAAGAACGACAGCTTATTGAAATCAGAAAAATATTTGACGAGATTGACTTCTCTAAATCAAAAAATATTACTGAAGCACCTATCATGGTGCAAGACAGCGAGAGCGAAACAGATAACACCTAAGGGTGATTGGAACACCTGGTTGATACTTGCCGGCAGAGGTTGGGGTAAGACTAGAACAGGTGCGCAGGATATTGCTTTTTATGGATTAACAAATCCCAATACAAGAATTGCGATAGTGACACCAACTTTCGGAGATGGTAGAGATACTTGCATAGAGGGTGTATCTGGTTTATTAGGCTGCCTTGATCCAGACAGTATTGAGAATTGGAACAGAAGTATCGGAGAACTTAGCTTAAAAAATGGAACAATTTACAGAACCTTTTCTGCCGAACAACCTGACAGATTAAGAGGACCACAGTTTCACAGGGCATGGTGTGATGAGCTGGGTAGTTGGAAGAATGAAGAAGCATGGGATCAATTATTATTTGGTTTAAGACTTGGAGAAAAGCCACAAGTAATAATAACAACGACACCTAAACCCACAGGACTTATAAAAGAATTAGTGAATAGTAAAGATTCTCTCGTCACGAGAGGGAGCACTTTTGAAAATCAAGATAACCTTGCAGAATCAGCAGTCAAAAAGTTAAAAGAGAAATATGAAGGAACTAGACTGGGCAGACAGGAGTTATTTGCTGAAATTTTAGAAGATGTTGAGGGTGCTTTATGGAATCGTAATATGATCTCTAAAGCACTTTTAAAAAGTACAGAAGAAATACCAGCATTAGTAAGAACTGTTGTGTCTATTGACCCAGCAGTCACACACAATAAACAATCAAATGAAACAGGGATTGTTGTTTGTGCCAAAGGCATTGACGATAAATATTATGTTGTCGATGATGTATCTGGTAAATATACACCTGATGCTTGGGCTAAAATAGCTGTAGAAACTTACTACAAGTATGATGCCGATAAAATCATAGCAGAAGTAAATAATGGTGGAGATTTAGTTGAAAGAGTGATAAGGACTGTTGATAACAACATAAGTTATGGAAGTGTAAGAGCAACCAAAGGAAAATATTTGAGAGCAGAGCCGATATCTGCTTTATACGAACAACAACGAGTAAGACATATAAAACCATTTCAATTTTTAGAGGATCAAATGGCAAACTACAACCCAGTCACTTTTGCAGGATCGCCTGACAGATTAGATGCGTTGGTGTGGGGTTTAACAGAATTATCAGCTAGAACAGGAAAAGCATTTTGGAGAGTTAGTTAATGGCAACAATTTTAGATAACATTAGAAATATATTTAAAGCACAAAAAGAAATACAGAAAAAAGAAGCACCGATAGTTTCCTATCAATCTTTAGGTTATGATGTAAGCAGTAAGATTGCTTACAATGATTTAGCCAAAGAGGGTTATAGTGAAAATGCCATTGTTTATAGATGTATAAATGAAATAGCAAATAATGCTTCAAGAGTAAAAATAAATTTATTTAGAGGAGATGCAGAAGTAGATAATCACCCACTATTAGATTTATTATATAATCCTAGTCCTACTCAATCGCAAGTAGAGTGGTTTCAAGGTTTATATTCTTATTTATTAATTTCAGGAAACAATTACATGTTAAGTGTAGGTGGAGATAATACACCACCGACAGAATTATATAATTTAAGACCAGATAGAATTAAAATACAAACAGGTCAAAGAGCAATGCCTACTGCTTATGATTATATTATTTCAGGACAAACAGTAGAAAGATATGAAGTTGATCAAGCAACAGGAGATTCTAAAATAAAACATATTAAAATGTTTAATCCTCTTGATGACTATTATGGTATGTCGCCAATACAAGCAAGTTCAGTTGATATTGACCAACATAATTTGGCAAACAAACATAATGTGAATTTATTACAGAATGGTGCTAGACCTAGTGGTGCTGTTATCTTTAATCCTAAAGATGAAACAGGTGGTAATGTTCAGTTATCAGAAAACCAAAGAAGTCAGTTACAATCAGATATTAATTCAAGATTTTCAGGAACTAATAATGCAGGAAGACCTATGTTATTAGAGGGGGATTTTGATTGGAAAGAGATGGGTTTAAGTCCAAAGGACATGGATTTTATACAACTAAAAAATATGTCAGCAAAGGACATAGCTCTGGTTTATGGTGTACCAAGTCAGCTTATAGGTATTCCTGATGCGCAAACTTATTCTAATTTTGCAGAAGCTAAACTTGCATTATACAATGAAACAATTATTCCTCTACTGGATAAAATTCAAGGCGATCTTAATGAATGGTTAATACCACAATTTAATGATGAGGCACTGGAGTTAAGATATGACATTGATTCCATACCAGCTATGGCTGAACAAAGAAAAAGAGTATTTGAATCTGTGACTGCCGGAGTTAAAGATGGTATTCTAACTCGTAACGAAGCAAGAGAACAGTTGGGTTATGAACCGATTGATGGTGCTGACAGCTTAATGGTACCGGCAAACCTGATGCCGTTAAATATTGCCAACGAGGAAACCGATGCAGAAGACAGAGGAGAGGATATTCCAGAAGAAGAAGTTCCTCAAGAACTTCAGGACGATGACAACGAGATTATTGAAAACGATAACGACACAGATGAAATAATAAAAGCAATATCCGATATAAACACAACTCCTACCGATGGAATGGCAGAAGAAGCAAGAAAAGGATTAGACTGGAGAAAAGAGTTCGGCAGAGGCGGAACAAGAATTGGAGCTACCAGAGCAAATCAGATTATTAACAAAGTTAGCTTATCACCTAGCACAGTCAGAAGAATGTTTAGTTTTTTCAGCAGGCACGAGGTTGACAAGAGAGCCGATGGATTCAGACCAGGAGAAAAGGGTTATCCGTCTAACGGAAGAATTGCTTGGGCTTTATGGGGTGGAGACGCAGGATTTACTTGGTCTAAAAAGGTCAGGGATCAATTAAACAGAGAAGCAGATAAATTCTATGAATTGGAAATAGAAGAAAAAGCAATTTCAGCTGCAGTTAAAAAAGGTTTGGCTAAAAAGGTTGAAGATCACAACGAAAAGCATGGAGACAAAAAAGGCAAAAGAGTTACATTGAGAATGCTATCTGCTGTCTTCAGAAGAGGAGTTGGAGCTTATAATACCAATCCTGGAAGTGTTAGACCGAGTGTTACCTCAGCAGACCAGTGGGCTTACGCCAGAGTAAATGCTTTTTTATTTGCTGTCAGAACAGGAAAATTTAGGAGAGGGAAGTTTGACTTGGACTTATTGCCAAGCGGACACCCTTTAGCAACGTGAGTGTAGAATCAAGATTATTTATAGAAAAGAATCCAAAGACTGATGAATATCAAGTTAAAATAGTTGTAGGATACTTTGATGATAGACAAGACGCATTAAATCATGCTTCTTATATTGCTATAACTAAAAGCATAGATTTTACACCTGAACAACTTTTTGATAGTTTGCAAGAAATAGAAGAATTAAAAACACCTATCAACACAACGATACACTAATGTTTTATAACTCAAAACAATTAAAAATATTTAAAGGTGTTAAAGAAAGAACATGGTATCAACAAGATAGATTAAGAAGACCTTTTGAAAAACAATGGTCAAATAGTTTAAAAAATTATTTTAAACAATATGCTACAGGAATTAAAGAAGCATATAGAAATGGTAGTCAGATAATGCTTGATATGGAGTTAAGAAAACAAGCAGATACTTTGAGATTAATTTTTAAAGTACAATACACTATCATAGGAAACGCATTTAGAGATTATGCTTTAGGAACTTTATTCTTAAAAGCATTTGATGATGATTTTGATAAAGCACTTTCAGAGTTCATTGATGAAAACACTGCGACTTGGGTTACTGAAATAGATGAAACAACTAGAAAAAGAATGGCGAAAGTAATTTCTAATTCTTATAATGATGGGTTATCTACTGAAGAAACAAGTGTTGCTTTACGAAACATGATTTTAGGTATGGGTGCATATAGAGCAAACCTTATATCAAGAACTGAATCTCATAGAGTTGCATCTTTTGCTAATGAGCAAGTTGCAGTCAATATGAATATTTCAAACACAAACAAAGAATGGGTAGCAATCCAAGATGCTCGTACTCGTTTAACACATTCTATTGCGGCAGGACAAACAGTTCCATTAGAAGCTAATTTTGTCGTAGGTGGAGATAGATTAAAATATCCTGGAGATCCAAAAGGTTCGCCAGCAGAAACAATTAATTGTAGGTGTGCTGTAATTTATAGAACACCTGACTTTCAATAAAGGAGAAATAATATGGAATATGTAATAGGAATTATAATCGGAATAGCATTATGTAGATTAAATGATAAATACAAATGGTTCACTAAATGTTGTAACAAGATTATGAAAATAAAAAAAGGTAAGTAATGCCATTAGTAAAACCAAAAGATAAAGAGAAACGAGAGGATTTCATGTCAAGATGTATGCGTGATGAAACTAGCACTAGCGAATATCCCAATGCTGATCAAAGACTTGCAGTATGTAGTTCTCAATTTAAAAACAAAAAGGAGGAATATTCAATGAGTGATATTGAAAAGATGGGAGATGCTATTAAAAGTTTAACTGATGTAATATCTTCTAAAGCAAAATATGGTGATGGCTCTAATGCTAAACCAAAGAAACCTGAATCAGAAGCATTCATAGACACAAGTGCTATGGAAGAAGATGATATGCAAAAAGTATCAAGAGCAGAAGATCAGTTCGATAACATAGATGATGCTAAAGAAAAAGCAAAAGAAATAGGTTGTGTAGGAACGCATAAAATGGATAAAGATGGTAAAACTATTTATATGCCATGCGGAACTCATGATGCTTATGAAGAAGCTATTAGCAAAGGTTATGGAGAAGAAGAAGATAAATACCACAAGAAACCTAAAAAGAAAAGTGTTTGCGTTTGTCAAGACGATGGTATTTGTCAATGTGATACAGAATTAAAACATTTAACATTTGAAACAGAAATCAAATCAGATGCACAAGGTGTATTTACTGGTTATGGTTCTATCTTTGGAAACGAAGATCAAGGTAATGATATTATGAAAAAAGGTGCTTTCACTAAATCATTAACTAAAAGACCAGCTTCTAAAGTAAAAATGTTATACCAACATAAAACTGACGAACCTATCGGAATATTTACTGATATGTACGAAGACAACAAAGGTTTATATGTTAAAGGACAACTGGCTATGGGTACTCAAAAAGGTCGTGAAGCATACGAACTTTTAAAAATGGGTGCATTAGATGGTATGTCAATAGGATTTAAAGCAGACCCTGACAAACAAGGATACAATGAAAATAAGAGAGGAGTTAGAACTCTTAAAGAAGTTGATCTTATGGAAATT
>Ga0181406_1000394_pt1 | contig 16851 bp, 22 predicted proteins | sample 29SPOviralmetaG_FD_130135 | JGI IMG/M metagenome (GOLD analysis project Ga0181406, IMG submission 130135) | Marine viral communities from the oligotrophic San Pedro Time Series (SPOT) site, San Pedro Channel, CA, USA - 29 SPOT_SRF_2011-12-20 | ecosystem: Environmental > Aquatic > Marine > Strait... | reverse complement strand
TGAAGACACGTGGGACGAAGGGTTATGGGGCATCCTTGGATTTACATATTCACAGTTTCACGGCACAACAAATACGAGACTTCAACGAATTGACAGCGATAATGTCAATAGTTTATCTGCTGTCACAACGAATAGTGAAATTGTTGCCACAGATAGTAAAGACTGGGTTACAAACCCAATGGGAGACCCGATATATACAGATAATCCTTGTTTCGCACAAACATATCTGCTACGAACCGATGTCAGCGGTGTCGGTAATGATGGATCCCAGCAAGCAAGAGCAGGGAGAAGTGGTCCGTTTCCACACGACGACTCACTTGGATCCACAACACAATTCACGATGATGGCAAACTATCCACCTTTGAATGTTAAAACAGAAAGTATGAAACTCACCGCTCAACGATTACCCTTGAGTATGGTGCGTGGATATTATGGGATACGATGTGATATTGTACCGAAAAGTCAGTTTCTCGGGGGTATAGAACACGCACGATTACCACTACTGGGTATCTGTCCCAAGACAACCGCCATCGGTGATTTCTTTTACACGGGATCTACTGATTTAGTTTTCACGATGGATAAGCATGTAAGGTTAAGTAATGTAAGGATACAAATCACAGACCCAGATGGTAGTGATGCGGTGATTGATGGTGAGAGCACGGTTTTGATTAAGATATCAAGAAAGAAAAAAGCGATCTATAATCAAGTGGCGTATATTCAAGAACTTATGGAACAGGAAGAACAACAGAAAAAATAAATGAAAATAATAACTTATCATTTATATATATACATATTGTATATTATGGATTTGTATAGCACTTCTGCTGGGTCTATATCTCAAGGTAATGTGAGACGACGGGGTGTTGAATCCGCACACGCATCACAAAGAGCACGAATTCAAGATATAGGTAAAAACTGGTCTGACGCACAAAAGAACTTTGACGAACAGCGTGATAGTAATGTAGAGCAGGTACAACAGGCAGGAGAACTCCGTGAAATCAAAGACCAGATCGGTAATGCTTTCGCTGTCTCATCTATGCCCGCGAAAATCAAATCATTTCAAAAATGGTCGCAAGGTGGTGTGAATGACATCGGGGGTAAAATAACAAATCCGTCATCTGTAAAAATGGGTGAGATGGCGAAGGGTGATTTGAAAGCACTCGGTAATTCACAATCCGTAAGTCGTGGGGCATCTGAAGCGCTTACTGAACTTAACCCGATGGCGTCGCGGGCAGAACAAGAAGTTGAAATGTTGGGTAAGGATGGTAAGGCAGGGATCGGTAGTCGGTTATATGAAGGGGCAAAAAATGCTGTGGGTATGAGCGAAGAAACAGCAGAGAGATTAGGCAAGGGGGCAGGGATGTTAGGGGGCGCAGTCATTGCTGGCAACGATATCGCTGCCGATCTAAAAGGTGGTCTCCATATTGAAGGTAATAATACTCTTGAGAAAGTCAGTAATGTCTCAGGTATCATCGGTGGTGTCGCAGATATAGGCGGTGCTTTCTTCCCACCCTTAGAATTACTCGGGGGTGTGGCGGGTCTTATATCAGGGGTGTCAGGGGCGATCGGTGATTTTGAAGATACCTTATCTCAAGAAGATAAAGCAGGGTCAAAGACACTTGACAAAAGTCAAGAAGGGTCGGAGATGGCACAGGCACAGGTAGAACAGAGTAAATCAAGTCTGGCGGGTGCTGTATCAACCGCTCTCGGCAGAACTAACTAATGAAAAATTTGATTTCTATAATTTTATATTTCTCTTTACTATAGGTAATACACGGATGAGTGTCACAAAACAAACGAACCGAGATATGCTTCTGGATTTGTATGATGATGTAAGTGCCATCAAATACACACTACAAGAGATGCGACACGATCTATCACAACTACGAACCATCGCCACTCAAACAAATGACATCAAGCGCGACCTTGCCTATATCAAGAGTTTATTGAAACCCACCGCACCGAATGGTGATAGTGATAAAGCGCACGCGGTGGCACAAAGTAATGTAGGGTCTTGGACTTTATGGTAGGCGTTTAAATAATGAAAATATACTCTATGTATATTTATACAGATGATAGCACCCTGTCATAAATCTCATAGTAAAACTGATTTGATTGATATTATAAATTTTTGTGATATCCCCGTCGTGTTTAATCACAGCGATAACAAGAAGTCATTACAAGCAAAATTACTCAAGGTTATTCAAGACCAACCCACATTACAACTACGAGATGATAATCATTACAAACTCAAGAATATACAAGATGTATCTTTTTATCTCAAGAAGATGAATCCAAAGAAAACACTAACCATCAAAGAAAAAGGTGAAGTAATGAGAATCGCAAAGCGTATCATCTTTTATGCCACTCACGGATTTGATTTGAAAGTCTCGGATTATAAAGACACACAAACCCTTCTTGATGATATGTTATATATCAAGAGTTATGGTGATATACCGAGTGTCCGCCGTGCGTGTAGGTTGATGAAGACTGATAGTAAATTTTACGAACAAGATTTTGAACCGATTATATCCCCACAAGTCCAGCGTGAGATTGATGAGAAAAAAATAAGCAAGAGTGTTATCTTACATAATGTTACGATCAAGCATGGTGAGTTTATCTTGAAATTTGATTGATTTAAAATTTGATAGACATAGTAAGTGAGAGACAAGGATGGCGAATTATACCGCTGTATTTTATGTGAATGACAAGATGGTGTGTCAAATATGGACGCCGTGTAAAGATGAACGAGAACTCTACAGATATATCTCTGAACCCTTGTTTAGACACGGATGTCAAAAAGGTTTATCCTTGAAATATCAAAAAGAAGTCTTTACAAAAGCATTTAGAAAACTCGCTGTTGAGCGTGATAAATCTCCCGATGATATCTCCGCATTGGCAACCACCTTCATGCTTGTTGATAAATTCAAGACGACACCCGACGATCTAGAAATACTCATCATCAAGGATAAATTCAACTTGTATGATACGGATGCGGTTAAAACGCAGAAAAAAGATATTTCTAAGGTTATACAAGATAATGTCCGCACCGCCGAAAAACACACTCAACAAAGATTTAAAACACGGACTTCAAAAAGAAACAGAAAGGGTACAAGATTTTGAAAAGGTATTCGGATCGCTTACAAAAACAACTCAGTATTATAATTTTGACTGGGTCAATACTAAGAAACATTTTTATGTAGAACACAAAGAACGCAACATAGATTTCGGTAGATTTGATAGTCTATTTTTTGATAAAGTCAAGTATGATAGATATCTAGAAATCAAGAAAGAGAATCCATTTGCCAGATGCTTTATCATATGGACTTGTAATAATGTGCCTTACATATGGGAGTTTGCCGATCAGTTTGATGATGATGATATCCCTTGTTTTTATTTCAGTCGTCGTGAAATGGATCGCAGACGCGGACACGGATGGCAACCACAAGAGTTAGTGAATGTATTTAATGAAGCGTGTGTTTCGTTTCAAGATTTCAAGTTGTATTAAATTTGATAGTGTATAAATTTGATTTAAACATTATTATCTAATCATATCTATAGACTAAAATGGGTATGACAAAAAAAGAAATGGATATGATGGGAGCGTTTGTGCGTGAAGCGATAAGTGAATTTAGACCACATCTCAAGGGGAGCACCTTAAATTCATACTGGCACAGATACGCAAGTTGATGAAAGCGAGTAATGAAACCACTCTTGAATTTCTAAGATATCCCGAGATGGTGAAATCACTTGTCAATCATCTTCATTTTACAAGTCAAAGAAATACTTATAACGCCGTTTCTACCTTTCTCCTTGCGATAGATATTGAAGGTGATTTGAAAGAGACGATTACTCAATATGAAGCGTGGCGTGATGAACTCAACACAAGATATACTCAAGAACAAAAGACTGGTATTATCTCACAGAAACAAGAACCGAACTTTGTTACTATTGATGAACTACAAGAATTCATCGCATCTATGAAACGCAACATACTCTATGAAGAACGCAAGGGTGATGTGAATATACGGATGGTTTATGTATTGTTTGAAATACTTGTAAGATATCCCCTTCGTAATGACTTGGCAGGTATGACACTCACCAGTAAGCGGGGATATAATAAACTCACGACTGAAGATAAACAGGTGAGAAACTGGTTAGTGTCAAATGACGGATCGTATATCATTATTGATAATGTATATAAGACGAGTAAAAATTATGGTGAAAATCAAATCCCGATTGAGAGTGAAACACTCAACGGCATCATCTCAGGTTATATCCGTAAAAACAAATTCAAGATCGGTGATGTACTCTTCCCCATCACTTCAAATTATCTTTCTCAACTACTCATCAAATATAGTCAGCAATATATGGGTAAGAGTATTTCAACCACGATGATACGAAAGATTGTTACGAGTGATAAATTTCTTGACGCTAAATTAGAACAAGAAAAGCATGCGAAAATATTAGGTCATAGTGTAGGCACGGAGAATGCTATCTATATTAAGCAGAAGGCGTAGTTATTTACCGACTGATTTCTGTGCCATCTTGTGCGCTTGTGAAAATGACGATCCTTGACGCATCAAGCGTCTCATCATCGCCATATGTTTAGGTGAGTGATGTTGTTTATGCTCTTGTAATTTTTTGTTTTGTGCTGGCGTCAGTTTTTTTTGAACTGGTTTCTTTTTACTTGTTGATGATGTTGTATCTCCGTATGCCATAATATACATAGTGTATATTATTTTCGTGGAAACATTTTATTCGCACTTTCTAAAGTAATTGTCTTTCTTGTCTTTGGTTTCTTGAGTGTCTTACTAGGTGTCAATTGTGCCTTCTTGTGGTCTAGAGTGTATCCATTATCTTTTATGAGTTTCATTATGTAGGCACGAGACGATTTCGGTGGTATGTGGATCGCCATCAACTTGTTATGTGCTCGTATCATTCGTCGTATCTCAGGCGTTTTCAATTCACCGATTTTACCATATTTACTATCTGCTTTATATCTTTGAACTTCTCTCTTGTTAAAAGTTATACCCGACATTATATACATTATGTATATTATATTTACGCGTTGAATAATTCAAATTTACCGTTGCGTAGGCGAGCAACACGAAGATATTCACAATACGATCGTAGGGTGATTGCCGTCGCAGGCATCTGACCCGTGATGTGTAATTCAATACCCCGATGACCCACGCGTCCACCCGTCAGTCGTGTGCTGTTATAGAAGAATTCACCGCCGAGAAGGGGTTGAGAGCGACCGATCATAGTAGATCCAGCAACAAATAGAGCGCCCGCGTTACTAAACTCTTCACGCGTCACAAAAGGGACACTTTCTGCGTCCGTGAGAAGAGAAAAGAGACGCGCCGTGTTTTCAACATCGCTGGCGAATTCAAATCTATCATTATATCTGACATTATATTTGAATACACCGACCGATCCATCACCCGCCCTTACAGGTGCTTTACTACTGAAAGCGCCCGCTAACTGACCCGATGCCGTTGACTGCTGTGAGAAAACAGTTACCACACGGGTTACCATTCGGTTTGCCATACCGAGATTTCTAATAATCGTCGTGCCACCCGCTCCGCTCATATCGGGGATAGTCGCTGAGTTCAGGCGATAATCTACAAATGAGAATGTCATATCTTGGTTCGCTTGACGATACTGCTCCATTTCATCACCCGATCCATAGAAGATATAATCCGCCATAAATTTAGTTTCATTCGGATCAAGTGCGTAGGCGAGACCGCCGTTGCCGTCCGATGATACAATCGCCCGCGAAGAAATCTGTGGCGCCCATGTCAATTCAATAGTTATTGGTTGCTCTATCATATACAAGGGGAGTTGATGTACCTTCAAGAAAGGGAAGAGATCCGAAAGGTCAACCGCGTAAGATGGAGACTCGGCGATTGTCACTGCCGAAGTGCCGTCCATCACTAAGGCATCCACAGGACTGGTGTTGTTGGCGGTGAGACGACCGCCTTCTTCAACACCATTATCAAGGATAATACCATCTGCTTGCCGACCCGCAAGGTCTCCCGTCTTGTCATATTTAAACTTATGACACAACGAGCGACCCGTGAGATACTGCTCGCGCTCCTTGTTTAATTCATTCGCAATCAACGATGACTTGACCGCGTGAAGATGTTGCCAGTCACCGATCTCGTTGATGACCTGATTACCGACCTTCAACACCGCCTTTTTAATAACAGATCCAATACCCACATTCACAGGGGGCATCGCTTCTGCGTTTGTCCCAGCAGGGACAAGACTTAAAAAGAGTTTAGAATGCGAGTGAAGAAAACCTTTACGCTGTAATTGAAATCTACAGAAACCATCACCGAGCGTGGGATCGTTATTGACTACAGGTTCAAGCAGGTCAGTTTCAACCTGCTGAATATAATTCACGGGGATCTGGTCTAGTCGGATAAAATCTGGAATACCACCAGAAACAGTCACTTGTGCTGACGCACTTGGATTCACATCAGTCTGGGTTTGAGAATCGCCGTCCATAGTTATAAATATACATATAGTATATTTATAGAGTAAAAAAATAATAAAATAATCGTAGGTAATAATCTACTGGATGACTTGGACGCCAGTGGGACTATACATCAGGGTTGCCCGTGCCTTCAAGAAAAGGAAGACTGACTGGGGTGAATCGCCCGCAAGGTTGGACTCTAAACTGACACCGAACTGCTCGCGACTAAAGTCTTGACCGCTGTTGAATTGTGAGTATCTTACGCCGATGGCGAACAAGGCGCCACCATCGGGTTGAACTTTGTATGATGTACCATCCACAGATGACGTGCCACTGCCCGAGAGATCGTAATTACGATTAAGATTGACAGGTGAAGCGGATGTGCGATCAAGTTGATATTCAGGGATTATGCTTTCAAGTTGAAGACGTGCGAGTTGGGAGTCAACGGTGCTGACATTACCATCAAAGGAGATATTGGTTACATAATCAAAGTCTGCTGGATATTTTTGACCCCCGCGTAAAAACTGAACGCGAGTGAAATGACCGAGTACATTACCAGTTGATGCTGGGTATGTTGTTGCGAGACCGTTTTGAGCGAGAGTGTTGATATGATTAGATGGGCAGAATGTCAAGAAAGCAGATTGGAGTTGGCGTAAGGCGACATCATACTGGATCTGAGCGTTGTTAGTATTGACAGAAGTATAGAGACCCGTGATGGTATTATACTCAAGAGACCCAGTGGTCTGCGATGACATCATCGCCATATCTTCAGGTTTGATATCACCGACTTCACAAGTCAGTTTCAAATCACGGAGTTGATAATGTGCTTCTTCAAGACCAGTCAAGACTTCAGTCTCCGAAAACAACACATTACTATCAGGGGCGAGCATAATTTCAATTTCAAGACCACCGAACGCAGTCTCCATAAGGTTGATGTGATTACCACCGCTCAGGAAACCACTCGGCAGATGACAACTAAACTCTTTCTTTTGAGTCCCCCCAGCAGTATTGACAACAACCGTATCAACAAACGCTTTAGGGTTAGGCATACACAAGGCAGTTTCACCGAGATGACCCGTAAGGTCTTGTTTAGATGATGTCACGCCGAGATAACTAGACATATAACGATTATAATGACGAATCTGCTCGCAGACCATCTTTGATTTTGAATGACGGATCGTCAGTTGCTCCCACAGGGCGAATACACCCAGACGATTATCCATAGTTATTTTCGGGTTATCACCCGCGACAACAGGCGTCGGGTTGGCAAGGTTATCCTTAAAGATACGCATGTCTCCGACAATACGGATGGTTGATGGGTCAAGTAATCCATTCTGCGCAGCGATCGTGAATGATAACATAGGAAATCCATTTTTGAACGATATGCGTCCATCACTCGGAATGTTGTTGGGTCTTATCTCAAGGTATCGGGATGTCGCACTACTCATAATTATATACAAGGTTAGATAGTATATAAATTTGAAAATAAACAAAAAATTAGTATGAATATACATTATGTCTATTTATTGCTCTACGGAGACTGCTCCATTACGAATTGTAAGTCGTCGGACGTGGTAAATAAAGGTCTTAAAAAGTTTAGGTTTCGCTGGGACAGTTACAGCACTCTCGTATTTCAACTGAACTCCTAAGTCCTTACCCCGTAGGTCAGTCGCTCCGTTTTGAAGACCGAAGGCACGACCCATACAGAAATTATCTTGAAACTCTACAAAAGACAACGGGTCAATACCAGCATTACTGAGACTTTTCTCTAACTCCGAGCAGTGGAAGGCATCAATACTATTTTTAGTCGCGATCTTGTTTGTCAAGACAGGGCGCGATGGCACAAGGCGTCCATCAATCACATACTGGGAAGATGTGAGACCATCGTTGATACCCGTATATCCCGAGCGGTGAGATGCTCGTGCTAAATCTTGATTTGCGTTGCCCTTGATAATCGCATAAGTGCCTTCACCCGCGATCAGAGACTTAGAGTTGTAAATGGTCGCATCAGTAGGTACAATAATCATAGACTGGGCGCGAGAATTTTGAGCGAACACTTGAAACGCGACTTGCTTGTCGGCAGCGAGAATGGAATGTTTATAGCATGTCTTTGAGTAAATATCAAATTCAATCGCCTTGCCTTCACGCGCCTTCGCGATCATACCCGCTTCATAAGACGGATCAAGGTCAATCTGATGACATATCATATTAAAGTTAGAAACCGTGTAAGTTGCTCCATAAGTAGATGCTTCACGCGACACCGCTGTAGAGACAAGAACGAAATTACCCGATGTAATCGCTGTGCCACCCGCAGGGTTATTCACATTATTCACGACAAGTTTTACAAATCCACCATCAACGCTGATGCTGGCGATCGTCATCTCTGCGCTCATACTGGTCGCCGACCCGAATCCATAAAGCGCCCCCGTTGCGATATTACAGAAATCAACCGTTTCACCCACAACAAAAGGGCAGTCTGCGACGCTGTTGACATTATTTTCGGTTTTCAAGAAGATATTACCACGATTCGTGCCATCATTACCCCAAGCGTCTCCCGTCGCGTTTTTGCCTTGAAACACAGGACTGAGTTTCAGTCGGGTGTAAGCAGAGACACTATCCAACTGCTTAATCACACGCTCGGCAGGGGCAAGGTCAAATTCAAGATACAGACCCGATGTCATCATACACGGGAATATTTTATCCTGAAAGCATCCGAGATGAAGGGGGACACAACACTTTGCGGTCAAGAAGTCCGCGTCCGAAAAGACAACATTACCCGCTGGGTTGGGTTTAAAATACGGGTTGGTGTGAAGGTCTGCCTTACGAGACTGGGTCGTGCCTTCTGTACCAGCACATCGTGGTTGATATGTGGTCGCACACTCTTGAAGAGCGCGAACATTACGGAGACTATCATCGGCGTTGTATGAATAATCAACCGCCACAGCGGTGTTGTAATCTTGAACTTCTTCAAGTAGATTACCGCGAGTGCCATCATAGACGCGCACATTTTCAAACAAGCAGGATGCTCCCATTTCATCAAGTTGAAGACGGGTCGGTTTCTTACCCGCTGGCAACTTTATCTTGACATCAAATTCAACATAACTATCCTTACCCGACAAAAACTTAACACTCGGCGGGATAAATAGAGAGACCTTTTGACCCGCCGAATAAGATAATCCATTTTCAGAAGGGACTGAGACTTCAGTTTCACCGATGCGCACAATATCGTCAGTCTTCCAGTAACTCGTCATATATTATACCGATGAGTATATTTAAATCTAAAATATAAAAAAAATCAAAATATATACACTATGTATATTAAACGAATGAGTTTCGGTAATATGGATGATTATTCATTAAGCGATCTTGCTGGTAGTGGGGCAATCATACTCGCAAGTGTCGGTGGTCTTTTGACGATTATTTTATCAAGTAGATGTTATATCAAGTGTCGTTTAGGACTGACAGACAATTGTAATATATGTATGTGTGAGAGAAAACCACCACCCGATCCAGAAGACCCAGAGAAGGACAAGAAGAAGAAGAAAGATACAACACCAGCACCAGATATGACACGACCAGCACCAGCACCAGCACCAACACCCAGAGACTCCACAGATTCGGTACAATCAACACAAGCGATCGTTTCACCTTAAAAGTTTAAATCCTGAAATATATTTCTAAGGGGTCTTTATCTTATGGCACACGAATGGTATCAATCATCACTAAACCAAGGTCTTGAAGAAAATCACAATCGTATGATTTTCAAAGCATTACATTTTTCTAAACTTCTGTCTTTACCCGATGACATCATAGGACACATACAATTACAAATCAAATTAGATGAACTTGAAAGAAGACAGAAGGATTATCATCTTAAGATGATACGACAACTAAATACCCAGTCATATTATAAACAAGGGTTATTCAAGAAACAATATACAAAGTGTATAGATTATTATATATCCATAACTGATAAATAAGGATATGTCAATATTGCCTTATTACTCTAGAAAGGTATTGGGGAAATATATTTTCTAAAATACTTTCTGAAACCAATACTCTGTTTTTGACATATGTTTATATATTCATATGGATATATAAGACTTAAAGATAATAGTCTAGTCTATGATAAGTGATATGGTTAAGAGTAAGGTTAAGGATATGACAAAGAAAGAGCAGAATGAAGCGGTGATTGATTTTATGGTTGAGTATGGATATACAGAAGAAAAAGATAAGCGTAATCTAGCGTTGCTACTGAACCGACCCACTACTGAAAAAAATGCGACGGGTTGTTTAGTGCGTGCCGTGAAGGATCATATAGATTTGTTTAACAGCACAGAAGACATTAAAGTCTTGGAGACTGACCTGCGTGATACTGATGCCTACGCTGAAAAGATGAGAAAGAAGTGTGAAATACTAGAGATGACTATTGAAGCGGGTCAAGATGAAATAGTCTTTGCGAGAAATAACAATAAACGAATGAAAGAAGAGCACCAGTCTATGACGCGTCAAAATCAGTTTTTAAAGCAGTGGGTATATGACAATATGAAGGGATCAGACATCCCCTTGCGTTGTGCTTTCTGTAATCAATTCGGTGAGAAGGCATGGTAATCTTAATACTTTTTGCCATTACGGAGTTTTTTAGTATCCTTTTTTTTAAAACCATCAAAGATAGATTCGGGGCGTATTATCTTGTCTTTCTGTGTTGGAATATATACATCCTTGAACCTTGAATAACTCGGCATGCGTGGATCATTACCTTTGATAACCTTTGTCTTCGGTTTTCTCTCCTTCGCCATATGAAGTTTATTATGTTTTTTGTTAGATAAAAATATTATATAAGAAACCATATAATATATGAGTCTCGTTATCTGTAGTAATAAATCGGACGCGCAGATTGACGACCCCACTGATATTGGTGAAGCGTATTCGTGGCGTAATGATTTGTCATCCACTTTGACGATCCCGAAGGACGCCCAGATTGCTCTCCAGAGTGCGAAGGTTGAACTTGATGGTCGTATTGTCTCGGGGGATCAAAAATGGGCGTATCAGTATTTTGGAGAAGTCTTAAATGAAAACACGGAAACGAATATGGATAAGTCATCGGCATATACGATAGAATGGGATATCGGTAGTAATGAAGCAGAAACACCCGAGCAGATGGCAACACGAATTCAAAGAACCGCGAATGAAAGTATATGGCATCCTAACCTTGCGAACAAAGTAAGTGTCTCTGCGAAGAGAAACGGATCAACAAACAACTGGGAAGGGTTTAATATCACCTACGATCAAGAAAAAATCAACACCACTAGCAGTCATATACCTGGATCGGGTCAGACATGGGACGCTAACTGGTTAAAAAATGAAGGTCTAGACAGATTTAATTACGCGGGGGGATCTCTCGCGAACCTTGGATGGTCTTACAACGTCGCGGGGACAGAAGGCACCTTTCTTGTTGAAGGTCATAATGTCTCAAACCGCGGAGATGTGTGTAGTATGATAGCGACTGAATATCCCTTGTCTACGATGATTGGTGAATTTGAAGTAGATTTGACAGATGTGTTAGCGAAGGGTAATGATTTCATCGTGGGTCTCAGTCGTGTCAACGCGGGTGATGTGACATACGAATCACGGGGCATCATCGCTCCTGAATATTTTGACCCTAATCGTGGTAATGATATTATTGATACTCAAGTGTTTTACGATTATGCGATTGTGAAATTTGGAAATGAGTTATACCTACAAGATACACGCGCGAATACTGACCCTACCTTTGATGCTGGCACTGACCCTGAAGCAACTTTTTATCACGATGTAAATTACTGGGAGAACGCGAACATCACAGATTTCTCATCTGTCTACAATATCGGAACAAACGCCTTGAATATTGAAAAAGTAAAATTTCAGTTGAACGGGCAAGCGATAAGGATCGTATTGTACGACGATCGTGGGGACTCAAAGATGTTATATGATTATGACTCCACTTATACGAAGGAACAAAATCTCGCACCCATAGACCAAACTAAATGGTCGTTATGTCCCCTGCTCGCCATCACAACCACAGTGGGTCAAGTCCCTGTCAATATGAAAATTACTCAATATAACGCAAATACACAAGTGGGTGTTGATGGACGCGGATATCGTGTTATCAACTGGCAACCCTTTGTGACTGGAGAACCAGCATACCCGACATGGGAACCAGCGCAGGAACGCGACCTTGCTGGATGGTGGAACTGGGCAGACAATCATTTTGATGCGGATAAAGGACAGCAGATAGAGACACGCCCTTGGAATGATTTACGGACATCATTCACGAGTGATAAATTGACATACATGCGTCAACCAACAACGGGAGACAACCGCCGTCTCGGTAAGGGAACATCGGGCGACTCCTTGTTTCAAAATCTTATCTTTACACAAGAGACTGAACTATACGATGAGACCTACCCATCTGGAAATGTTATGGATCTCTTGGGATTTGCGGATTCACCTGTGACAGACTTCACAGTCGCAGATGCCACCACCTTCGCTGTGTTATTTTCAAGTGATACAATCCCTACGGGTTTCGGATCTAAAGCGATGTTTGTAAGGGTCGGCGGTCTCAGTCAAAAGTCTATGAATGCCTTCGCTCGTGTGCCATCTCAAATCATCGGTCATCTACCTATGTTTGAAGGTCAAGGTAAGACCCGACGATTACATTATGAACCTAATACCCTTACCTATTTAGACCTAAATAACCCTAGTGAATTTAAGGTTTCTGCCCTTGATATATCCTTCTGTTATGTGAATGAACGCTTCGCGACCGCCTTGACGAGTCAAAGTGTTGTGGTGCTCCATATCCGCCGTAGACCATAATAGATAACCTATCCATTATACACGGGAAATTAAGTCATTTATGAATATAATATTCATATTTTAACAATTTTTACGACATCATCATAAATATATTTGCGAGTATATAATGGATATGTCTAAATTGCCGAGCGCTCTTCAATATAGTATTGAGAAATCACCTGAACCACGACAATATCAGACGGATATAGACTCGTCGTTGCCTGTTGACGATGATGATACCCCTACGGATACTCCGACACTTCAAACAGATAATATGCTTGCGGAACAATTACCTGATATTACAAAGGAAGAGTTGATACCTGATGATATCTTTGATAAGATACAAAAGAAACTCGTGAAAGAGAAAAAGAAACTTACTCAACGGAAACCTGCTCCACAAACGCGTCGTGTCAAAGAAGACGAAAGCGATTATCAAGTGTCGTCTGACGATGAAGAAACAAAACAGATAAAACAAGCGTATGTTAAATTCAAGGAAGAAGCACCGCCACCCAAGAAGAAACCCATGCGATCCCTTTCTCCACCAGCACCCATACCAGAAGGAGTAAAACTAACAAAATCGGGGAAACCGCGGAAACAGTTATCAGAAGAAGCGAAAGAAAGGAGACGATTAGCGTTAGAAAAAGGTCGTGAAACGCGTCGTCGTAATATGCTGGCAAGGAAGGGACAGAAAGAGACATCACCTATACCCATCCCTAAGAAAAAAGTTGAGCGCCCCCAATCACCGCCGAAAGCAAAGATGTGGACGACAGAAGATTTAGCGCGTAGTCAATATGAAGCGATTGAAAGGTATGATAGCATAAGAAAGGAACGGAAACAAAAAAAGAAAGAAGCGAAGGCGATAGAAGAGCAGAGACAACAAATCAAACAAGTCGTCCATCGTGAAGCACAATGGCAGATGAAGGCGGGTAGATTTGCTGGATGTTATTGATGCGTTTATTTACATAAGATTAAAATATACATAAAGTATATTATGGATAGTCGTGCCCCACCCCGCGTCTTGAAGGTCAAAGACATAGAAGAAGATTCGCGTTTCACAGATATACATCCTAATCTCCCACAGATGCCATCACTCCTGCTTATTATTGGATCGGTGCGTAGTGGGAAAAGTAATCTCATCACTAACCTGTTTTGTAATCCTGAGTTTTACAAGGATAAGTTTGACATCGTAAGGATTATCTCAACAACCCTTCACACAGATACAAAGGGTAAGATACTGGATAAGTTTTTTGATTGTGATAGTCATTATGAAGATAGCATGATAGAAGATATCAAGAAGGGACAACAGCGTGATGAAGATGGTAATAGACCTAGTTATGCCCTTGTGTTAGATGATGTACTAACAAAAGACTTTAGTAAAAACAACGCCGTCTCTTACTTCTCCACAAGGTTTAGACACTATATTGACCTATATGTTATCGCAACACAAACCTTTCGTGCGGTCTCTGGTATGATACGAAACAACGCGCAAGATGTAATTATCTGTCGTCAGCAGAATGATAAAGAGTTAGAAAAAATCGCAGAAGAGTATGGGTCTATGGTGGGGGGACTGGATAATTTCTTGAAGATGTATAAACAGATCCACAAGGAGAAATACCAGTTGATGTATATCAAGTTAAGTGAAAACCCCGCTCAAGTGTTTCATAATTTTGAAACAAAGATATATCCGAATAGTGAGTCGCATCCTGAAGAGTTAGACCTTGGAGATATTTAATACTAATTATCATTTGAAATATATAATATACACTATGTATATAAATGACTGAAATGCTTGATAAGGAGATACGGACGAAGGCGTATGAGAAACTATGTAAGTTAAATAGACGACACAAAGATGTGTGTAGATGGTTGCGACACGCGGATGGTCTTGTAGAGATTGATGCCATCGTTGAGAAAGCGGTTGAATTGTTTCCTGAGTGTAAAGCAGTCAAGGAGAAACCTGTTCGTCAGCGTCTTGAAGAGAAGCGAGCGAAGGGTCGTGAAAAGAAAGGATTAAAACCTAAACCTATTGTGTGGCATGATTCGGCACGCCATCATCTATGATATCATCATATATGAAATTCGGGTTGACTTCACCCGTCTCTTGGTTGACTTCGGCGTAGTCTTCAGCATAGTCTTCATCATCTTCAGATTGCTCTAGTAAATCAACCTGCGCATAGACGAAGTCTTCGTCCATTTCAGCATCTAGTTTATCAAGGACTTCTGTGAGATTTGTAACACATTCAACAATCTTCGGTCGTCTCTCAATAAGAAGATGACATTTCTCGGGATACATCTGACAAAATTCAACTAACCGACCCTTTTTGTGATAGTAATTATATTGTTGATACGCCTTTTTGAATTCTTTGTGTTTATCGTAGTAATCAATTCGTTTTTGACGATTGTCTTCATACCACTGTTTAGATCGGGCACAATTCTTCGCCTTGAATTCAGCGTCGTCTTTCATCTCAGCATATCTCTGCTTATCATACTTCATCTTGACAAGATAATTTCTTATCAGTCTATCAACATCTATACCATCCATTATTTATCCTTTACTATAGACTATTATTTTTTCTTTAAATGGGATTTGTCAATCTTATGTGCTTTACTACTGGGGTCTATACTAGCATAGACGCGTGCCATTGCCCACTGCTCGGGTGATTTAACATTCGGTCTCACGGACTTGGGGTTATTTTTAAAGGCACCCACCCCTTTGTTATAGATGGTTTGAAGACCGCTCTTTTTATACCCTGTGGTTTTTGAGATATCAGAAAGACTATGTGATGTCCCCTTCTTAAATTTGTATTTACGATTATATTTTTCTTTGTAAGTAACAACCATATAATATATACACTATGTATATTATATGCCTATACAAGTAGTAATAAAAAAATCAACAAGACCCGAGAAGAAACTGATGGCGGTTTTTTACGATCACAAGGGTGGTAAGAAAATAAAGACGACACATTTCGGTCAAGCGGGCGCACCTGATTTCACGCGTACAAAAGATACAAAACAAAAAAAACGATATCTAGATAGACATCGTAAAAGTGAAAACTGGCAAGATTATAAATCAGCGGGGTCATTATCAAGATGGATATTGTGGGATAAACCCACAAGGGCAGAAAGTATAAGGGCGTATAAGCGTAGATTTAATCTTGTGTAAGATTAAGTTTCTTTTTGAGTTCGTCATTCTCCGCCTTGAGTTTAAGTCCCATCATCATCCACTCCTTAAAATTAGCGTGTCTCTCCTTTTTGAGTTCGTCATTCTCCTTTGTAAGTCTCTCACCTAGTTTCCAATAGTCTTCAAAATTTTTATCCGCTCGCTGTTTCTCCTTGCCCCACAAACGCCCAAGTATCTCAAGACGGGTATCCGCACGATATTTCTCCATATCTCTCTCCCGCGTGAGTGTCTCAATCTTAGTTTTGAGTTGCCAGATTTCGTAGTGTGCTTTCGCTTCTTCATCAACAAGCGGGGTCTCCATTATTCTCTATAAACATATATATACAATACTCTTTAAGTATAAACACAT
>Ga0181406_1000391_pt1 | contig 16938 bp, 18 predicted proteins | sample 29SPOviralmetaG_FD_130135 | JGI IMG/M metagenome (GOLD analysis project Ga0181406, IMG submission 130135) | Marine viral communities from the oligotrophic San Pedro Time Series (SPOT) site, San Pedro Channel, CA, USA - 29 SPOT_SRF_2011-12-20 | ecosystem: Environmental > Aquatic > Marine > Strait... | reverse complement strand
TACCTTGTTTAAGTTTGGATCGCGCTGTCTCCACTTTGATTTGCTCGAATAAAAACAGTCTCGTCCTGATGCATCAACTATTTGTTTACAATGGAAAGAGCGTAAAGTGCCTTTGTGTTTGGCAACAAGTCCTGTGATCCTCGCTCGATCTTCATCGTAAGTGGTAGAAAGAACTTTGGTTTCGTCCGCAAACGTGGCTCCGTTACTCACTGCCTTTTCAATCAGCATTTGATCAAAGTCGGCTCTCTCAACTTGCCATGTAATTGAAGAAGGATGGTCTTTATGTTCAAAGAAGTAAAACGGACTGCTTACCTTTCCTTCTTCAGACGCAAACTGAACACTGTGCTTTTTCTGAAAACCAATTTCATCCATTCGGGAAACCAGTCCAAGTCGGTCAAGTGTGTACCAACAAAAAGGCATCAGGCTTTCGCCAACGTGATACCTTGGAAACTTTTCCTTTTCCAATACAAGAACACTATGTCCTTGTTCGGCAAGCAGCGCTGCAGTGGTACTTCCAGCAGGGCCGCCACCAATTACAATAACATCCCATGTATCTTTAATCATTAAAGCAAAAACTTTCCAATAATGCCAACCGCGGTCATTGCTCCGTTGGTGAAGATGATTGGCTTGTCCTTCATTCTAATACCTGCGGCAAGCCAAATAAGACCGCCAAGGATTTGAAGATACCAACCTGTAGAAACACCTGCACTGAATAAGCCAAAGCCACAAATAAGAATGGCTGTTGCCGCCCATTTCAAAACACTGGTCATTAGATTTACTTGATAATACCAACAGCTTTCAGCTTACCTTTACCCCAGTCTTGTCCCAGCCTTTTAATATCTGCAGGGGTAAGGTCTTCAACGATATATGTTTTACGTCCAAGTTTTACTTCTGTTTTTGCGGGTGTTTCTTCAACAGGTTCTTCTTCGATAATAATATCTTGCTCGCCGCCCATCGGTGCTTCATCTTCATCACTCGTGAATTGAGGAGCAACTGGTTGTTGGTTTATAAGGGCATCTTGGCCGCTGTTCCATCCAAAGATTCTTTTAAGTAGTCTCATAGCTTTTATTTATCATGTGTTTTGTAATGCCCATTCAATTGCGCGGGAAGCTTCTTTTTTAAATGGTCGGTTCTTATACCATTCTCCAGTTTCATTATCAATCTCTTTTGATAAAGATTCGATTTGTTGAGGAGTAATTGGGTAACCTTTTTTAATTGCGCTTACAGCAATAGAGCTCATGATAGCATACATCTTAGCATACCAACCTGTTTCTGAAATGCACCTGTATTCACTTACAAGCGTTTGATTAACAAAAGGACAGTCGTGATAAGAAGACCATTGATAACTTGTATTGTTAAGTTGATCTCTTTTATACGCCATTAGCTTTTCTTGCATTTCAGCACTTAGCTTGGACTTAAATGAAGAAGAATTGGGCTCTGCAAAAGGATGCTTTTTCAAGAGATCCTCGCAGTTAAGGAATGGCGCATCACGATGAAACTCAATGAACTGATAAGAATTAGGATACTGCGCGGGTACGTAATACATGCGTGAAAGATCCTTTGTTTGTGGATCACCTAGTTCGTTGTATTCTTTATTAAGAGCAAACCAAAAGTGCTTTATCTTATCAGCAGCAATGGGCTTGTCGCATGGAATAACAATACGAAACTTTGGATTCTCTTTTGTGCTGCTTGCCGATGAATAACAAATATGACGAATACCTTTAAAACTTTCCAGTGCTTCTTCAAAGGTACATTCATAATCATCAATGTCAAGAGCAGCCCATCCGCCCCAGCCCAATACATTTACATTACGCCGCTTTTCACCAGGCTTATATACAGCTGGGCTAATAAGAGGAGAGCTTTTTCCGCGCTCACCTTTCTTAGGCTTATACCCAGGCTGCTGACTCAACCCTTGCAGGAGAGACTCAAATTCTTCCCACGTCTTGAACGCCATTCTACGATGTGTAGAATTGTCAAAGATTGAGTTGAATATTGTAAGAGAGTATTCCATTCTTATACGCCAGTAAGCGTACCGTGGTTACCTTCATGGCTAGGGTTTTCCCATTCTTCTGGCTTCACGAGATCTGGGAGCCCAAGAGGATTGGGCCGTTCTTCTTTGATACCAACTTCTTTTGACATGTTTGCCTTATGAACTGCATCCCATGCTTTATAAGCGTCAATGCCAAAGGCATCAAGGGTTCCGATTGCGACAACGCACAAGTCAATCAACCCATCCACTACTTCTTCTGCATCAACATCATAAACCGCAGCGGACTTTGTTTCATCAAGTTCTTCATCAAGAAACCTTAACCTGAACTCAAGAAACTCTCTTAGCTTCTTTTTATCAAAGTCTTTAATAGCTTCGTGTACACCGAACTTACGGTGCATATCATTTATGTCTTTTACCCAGTCTTTACTCATAGTTGTTATATAGATTTAATTATCCAAAAAATTGTTCAAGGTCGGCCACAGGTTCTGCGTGCCAGCCAATTGCGTCGAGAATCATCTTAATAGGATCAACAAACGTTTTATTAAACTGCAGATCATAATCAATGTAACGATCAAGTTCAAGCTCAGTTGGAAGGTGATCGGGAAATGATATCACGTTCTGCTGAATAGGGTTCGGCTTTTTGAGATATATAAACTTAATCTTATCCCCACTTTGAATAAGTGGAAACTGTTTGTTTAAGCCGCGATCTTTAATAGCTTTGTTATACAGTAACGAACCTCGAACATGAATAGGAGTACCCTTTTCAAAAATTGTACTAGCGTTGGCCCATTTGCGAATAGCATTAACTCCACGAGGAAAGGCAACCTTATCAGCAGACAGCACACTAAAATGAGATTTAAAAAGTTGAATTGCTTCTTGAGTTTTGCCTTCGTCACCAGTCATGATTATCTTGAACATTGCATTCATCGCTTCACGACAGACTTGAGGAGTTGAACTTTTGATAGCTTCAATGCCCATGATCTTGATCTTAGGTTCTGCATACTGAACACCTTCGTTATTATGAACGTTAAGAATGTATCGTTTCTTTGCAGTCCAGATTCCACGATCAGCAATGGCCTCTCGCTTCATTACCATACGGTTGCAATATGCAGATGAATCTTCAGCGAATTTATCAAAGGCTTCTGCCAACATTGGCTCGATAGCTTTGGAGCCAAACTCATCAAGAAAGGCAACAGGATCTTTTGGCTTGAACTTATCAATCACATCTTTCACACCAATGTATAAAGAGTCGGTATCAATCGCAATAACCCTATCCTTCTTTTCTTTAAGAAAGTCATCGAGAAAGTTATTAACCTTTTCCTCAGCATACTTGATAACGGCTTGTCCAGTGAGTGTAATTCCTGAAGCAATGCGAAGATCAAAGTAACGAAAATACTTGTTACCACACGCACCGTATAATGAGTTAAGAAGAATCTTTACAGCCGTTTGAGAAGTATCAAGTCTTGCCACATTACTTTCAGCAACCTTCCTTGCGCCTTTATCCGACTTACTAATCTTTTCCAAACTCTGCTTGGCAAGAATCATTTCATCTTTAATGCCAACCCTTTTAGCATAAAGCTCTTCAACAATATCTGGAATAATACCTTTCTTAGCTGTGCTGAATACCGCACCGTTAGATGCCTTTGCACCAATAGGGTCCTTCATTGGCAACAATGTTTCGGGCGACATATTGTATTGAACAATAAGATTAGGATACAGAGAGTTAAGGTCAAACGACATAACCCAGTCATGCATACCAACATGAGGTTCCTTTACAAAACCACCTGGGAATGTTTCGGAATAGTTTTCTTTACTTGGTGGGATCGCAATCTTTTTCTTAGCCAACCGCCGAAAGATAATGCTGTCCCATATCGCAGTGGTGCCAAGCGTGTCGGTGTAATTCACACCGCCGAGATAAGCCATTGTAAGGACCAAAGTAATGAGTCCAAGCTTTTCTTCCATGCGATCTACCAGCTCAACGTCCTTGATATTATAATCAACAAACATTTGATAGTCAGCATCATAAAGATCACGAAGAGTACCAATCTCTGAATAGTCAAGTTTCTTCTCGCCAAGAACCACACTCGCAATATGATTAAGTGAATAAGACTCTTGGTTACCATAAGTGTAAGCAAACTTTTTGAACAGCTCCATGTAGTCAAGAGACTGAACTCCGCTTATGTCAAAAGCAACTTGAGTTTTACCCATGATAGTAATTTCTCGGCGATCAATCATACCCCAAGGAGAGAAGCTTTTAGCGATGTCTTCCCCAAGCAAAACCGCAGAACGAGAAACAAGATAAGGAATATCAAAGAAACGTGTATTCCAACCTGTAATAACATCAGGTGTATACTCGGGTTGCGCCCAGTGATCAATAAAATCGTGAAGCATTTCAGCCTCTGATTCAAACTGACGATACTCGATTTGCAAATGAGTTAGTTTGGACGCAGCAGCATCATAAGGCTTGATACCCCATACGCGATACCGATCTTCACGACTTGACTTATAAGCAATTGTAAGGATCTCATTTGTAGGATTATCCACATTGGGAAACCCGTCACCGTAAGAAGTCTCAATGTCAAGAGAAGCAACATCAATGTTTGCTCGAGAATACTTTATCTCGTCGGGAAACTGACTTTGAATAAAAGCAGGAATATGACGTGTATTACCATAAAGCTTAAAGTCAGGTACGCCGTCGTAAGTCTTTTCAAACTGACGCACTTCAGCCATCGACTCGAATCGCATGGGCTCAACCGGAATACCATCAAGGGCCTTCCATTCAGTGTCCTCGTTTTTAGACTGAAGAAAAAGCTGAGGACGATACTTAATCTTATGTCTTACTTTGTTGCCGTCATCATCATAACCTCTGTAAAGAAGTTGATTGCCAAAGCGGTCAACACAAGTATAAAAACCTTCTATTGTAAGCATGATATAATTATATCAAATTTCTAGGAAAATGTAAATCCTAAAATGTATATAAATGTTATTGATCTGTTTCTACCGCAAATTGTTTGGCTCTTTTTGCCAAGTATACTATAAAGCCAAAGAACGACATCAAAACTCCTGTTAAAACAAATAGCAGTAGAAAGATAGCAGAGTTTGATGCAATAAGCTCTTGACCTGATGCCCCGCTTAAACACATGGGACAAGCTAAAAATGTATTATTGTAAATTACCATTTATTATAAACAACGCGGCCCGACAAACAAAAGTCCGCCGAGCCGCTCGCTTCTTATTCTATTCAGAAAGAAATTCTTTTTTCGATTTACCGTTAATGGTAAATACCTTTGGTTGAAGTTCCTCAGGTATTTCTCTCTCAAGTTTAACTGAAAGAACGCCGTGTGCCAATGTTACACCTTTGATTTGAACGTGCTCGGCAAGATCAAAGGATTTCTCAAACTTTCGAGTTCCGATACCTTTATGCAAATACTCAACATCTTTGGATGTGGAATCGTTGCCTTCAACCGTAAGCTGACTTTTATCAAGTGTGACCTTAAGGTCTTCTTCTTTAAAGCCTGCTAATGCAATCGCGATTTCAAACGAGTTATCCGAATGTTTAATAACATTATGCGGAGGATAAGTTTGATTGTTTTGCGATGATTCAATTCGATCAAAGAACTGATCGAATCCTACTGTCCACGAGCGTGGAATACTATATGCTGTCATTTATTTTCTCCTTGTATTAAGCGAGTTTATGTTAGTCGGAACCCCGAAGGCATTCCTATTGACTGGCCTTCTTGGCCAATCAAAATTGTTTTATCCCGAAGGATAGGTTACGCAATTAAGCGTAAAAGGCTGTCTTTGTAAACAGAACGTCAGTTGCAGCACCTGTTCCAGCAGCGCCGGTTGAAGCAAAGATTTCATCTTCGTAATCTTTACGAACCAAAACACTTTGATTTGCCTGCAAGTAAAATGATGCAATACGTGCTGGAGATGCATCCACTTGTTCAATGTGAATGTAACGACCATCGGTGGAAGTGTTCTGAACAAGCACTTGCTGAGCCTTGTTAAGTGTGGTAGCACCGGCTGTAAGAGATGCGGTTTCTGCTATTCCTATTGGGTGAATTTTCATAAGTAAAATGTTGTTATTCTATTTATATTTATAAGTTATTTATACTGTTTTTTAACATTACCAATTGTATATTTTTCTTTAAGTACCCAATTAGACTTTTCTTTAAACGAAATAATCTTAATCTTTTTAAGATCAGTTATTTCGGTTATTGAATCACGCTTTGCTAACCTAATTAGTCCCCAGTCGGAAAGCAAAATTGAAATTGTATTCCTTCGTCGCAGGTCATCGAGAGTAAAGTCAGCAGGCTTTCCATCGAGCATAAAAAGCTCTTTAAAGTGTAGGATAAAATACCTTCCTTGCTTGTGCAAAATATGACAGCTTTGAAAAAGAGTGTTTCCATCTCGTTTAGAAGCAACGCCAATTCGTGAAAGGGTTTCCTTTACCTTTAAAAAATCATCAGGCTCGTTTAAGTAGACCTCGAGCATATCCTCGGGTTTCCAGTCAACGTAATCATTTTGAAAATTTTCATTCATAGTTTATATATTTAAAATTTTATCGGCCACCTTTATCCATTAGCTTGTGGAGATCGGCAAGTGCTGGTTCTGTAAACAAAGGTAATACTTCCCGTGCCTTTTCAGAACTATAGCCGTAATGTTCTTTAATAACTTCAACGTCTTTTGTGTCAGGCACAGCTTTAAACCATTTACTAAACCGGCGGCGAGGTCGAACGGTATTTCTTAAAAAGTCATATTGCATACGAGGAGGCAAGCTTGCATACCGATTCATTTCATTGGCAAACAAAATGCTATCTTGAAAATATGAAAGAGACCGATTAATCATAAAAGGAATGTACGCCTTTTCAGGTGAGTCAGCCGCCACAGCTTCTTCGTTATAAGCGGTTGCATCTTCAAGAATATCTTTTGCGGTTGGGCCACTATTGATGTTTGATACGACATCAAAGAACGAAAGTTTCTTTTCTTTTTTAGACATCTTACTTCTTCCACGCCACGTTTGCCATAAGTTCGGTAAGACACGCAACCATATTAAGTTCTTTATCAGCTACGAAAGCTGCTTTATATTGATAGTCTGCAAGAACAAGAACCGCAGAAGGAACACCTGCAGGCTCAGCATAATCGCTTAGCACATCGTATACTTTACGGAAAATAGAAGAGCTATCAAGTGTTGCGTTATTTGCTACCCATGCTCGCATACTTTTAAAATCCTTTGCTTTAAGATGCGTAATAACTTCAGCAATGCTTTGATCGCTGTTACCAATAAGAATGGCTGCAGGAATCTCGCCGGTGGTGCTGTAACGTTGACACTCACCAATTACCCTTCGCCAATCAGGTGCATGACGAATGATAAGTTCGGCAATGACCTTTTCGTTATATGTGATACCTTCTTTGTCAAGAATATCTTTCAGCCGGCCCATAAATTTGCTTGCAAGGCCGGCGAGTTGTTTCTTATTTGTATTAAACTCAACAACCGCGCACCGGCTGTGAAGAGGCTCGATAAGACGATTCTTAAAGTTGCAGGTAAGAATGAATCGGCAGTTATTACTAAACTCTTCGATAAATCCACGAAGCGCGGGTTGAGTACTTTGTGCGTTAAGGTAATCAGCCTCATCAAGAATGATAACCTTGATACCTCCACTAAGACTAACAGTACTTGCGAATTGTTTAATCTTATTACGAAGAACGTCGATACCACTTTCTTCCGAGCCATTGATTAGCATCCAATCTAATCCAAGCTCGTTACATAACGCTTTGGCTACGGTTGTTTTACCAGTGCCAGCGGTTCCAGAAAGAAGCATGTTATGCAGCTCTCCGCTTTTAACGATTCCATTGAACGTGTCTTTAAGATCTTTAGTAAGAACACATTCGTCAATAGTCTTGGGTCTATATTTCTCGACCCATAAGAATTCACTTTTACTCATGATATTATTATAACAAAATTAAGGGTTTATGTAAAGGTCAATCTGTCATAAGATCAACCAGTGCGAAAAGGCAAAATAGTATAATGATCATTCCGCCTATTCCAAAAAGCATTTGCTGAGTCATGCCTAGTAAGGGGCCCCGGTAGCATTTGAACCTACGACCAAGGGATTATGAGTCCCCTGCTCTGACCACTGAGCTATAAGCCCTTAAAGTTTAAGATTTAAAAAGGCCCAGGAGCTTCTTAATAATTCCCTGATCTTGAGACTGACAACTCTCTTCGTCACAAGGATCAACGAAAGAAACCTGAACAATATCTTCGGGATTTTTCTCAGCCCTCTTAGCTGCCTTTTCCAATTCCGCCGCAGTAAATAGCAAAGGATCGCCGTCCTCAATAAACACTTGAAAGTATTCACTAGAAGCAGAAGTTCTAGCTTTTCGATTTGGTACCTTACAGACGTAAGCTCGGGATTGTGTGATTTGTTTTTTCATAATGTGTTTTAATTAAATGGAGGCAAGGAGATTTGAACTCCTGACCGCCTGCTTGCAAAGCAGGTGCTCTACCAACTGAGCTATACCCCCGTAAATTTTACTCAGCAAAGTTGAACTCGAGTTGATTTGAGTCTAATTCTTCGTCTTCTTCTTCAACTTCTTCAGCTGGGGGAGTTGGAAGATGAACAACAAGACGCTTAAAAAGATCCCCGACAACACTTAGTTCTTCAGCTTTAAACGCACCGCGTTTTGAGCAAATATCAATAATTTGAGCTGCTGTTGCAACATCAGTGAGAAGTACGGGAACGGTTGAATTGATTTGTTCTTCTGTCATGTTTTATATATTACGCTGTAAATGTTGAAGATTTTTCAAGGGCGATGTAGTATTCAATAGGAGCCGCAGTGTTTTCCCAGCGAGAGATAAACTTAGAGCTTACGTCAACTGAATAGTCTCCGTTAATTACACGGATGTTAGAGATAAGAAACTGAAAGTCAAACTCAGACTTACAATCATTGTCTTCATCAACCACCATGTCAAATGTATTGGCCGAAGAGTTTTTGTTATCGGTAACACTAAGGCTAACAGCACCGTCTTTACCAGCGATTGAAACAACCGAATGGCCAAGGACAGCAGCAGCTTTACGAACTTGAGAAAGTTGATCGGCAGTAACCGTTACGCTTACATCAGCATCGGGCATGTTGATTTGACTTGTTGGAGCAGTAAGAATATTGGCATCAGCAAAACGATAAGAAGCTTTACTGCGGCTGTTCTTAAGCAAAACAGATTCATCACTAAACTCAAGAGTAGGATCGCCAACAAGGTTCACCACGTTAATGAATTCGTTTAAATCGTAAATGCCAAAGTCACTTTTAAATGTCTCAGGGATTGTTGCCTTGGCAAAAACATTCTTAGCTTCAGCGATAGTTGAAAGAGGCTCACCGGCCTTCACAACCAAGTTGGGATTAATACTTGCAAAGTTCTTAAGAACTTCGAGTGTTTCAGTTGATAGGTTTGTCATGGTTCTATTATATACTAATTTAATTCAAATGTAAATAAAAATAAATGGTGGCTGGGCACCACCACAATACCCAGCCACCCTTCTAATTAGCACTACTAGGAGCGCTGCTTAGGTGTACCCAAACGGTAGCGGCTAACACGAGAGCCGCGAGAGTCGTATCGGTTATTAAGATAAATTGGCGCGCCTTGCTCGTAGCGTAGTGTATTCACGACGCGATAAGGATCGGTTACACCAGCTGCTTTGAGGTCAGCGGGTGAAGGCTCGTATCCTGCTTCAAGTGCTGTCATCACAGCTTCTTTTTGTGTCTTAACAAGAACAAGTTTTGTCAATCGGTTCAGTTGTCTTTTAGTCATATTATGTTTTATTACTTTGTGTTTTGACCTGTAGTGTTGTTAATTGGCGCAGGCCGCGCCAAATTGTTAAATTAGAATGGGACTGGACCGTCTTCGGGGAAGAGGTCTTTGTCGAGTAGTTCAGCGGTTGGGGTTTCCTCGGCATCAGGATCAATTTCTCCAGCGTCAATCTTAGTGTAAAGATCCAAGAAGGCGTCTCGGGTTTCTGTTTCAAACCGAGAGATACACATCTTAATTGCAGTAAGACGATTGTCAAAGATGGAATAAGCCTTGGCAATATGGCAAAGTCGACGGGTGGAAACCACTTCATCGACACCATCGTCATCAAAGGTCTTGCGAATAATCTTACTCCATGCACACAATAAAGTGATAAAGTCAGAATCATCGACGTCATAAGCGCGCATGTGCTTTTCAACAATCTTGGATTCAATTGCGGAAGAAGGGAAAGGCTGATTAATATTCGCTACAAAGCGCTCAAGGAAAGCTTCATCAATAACCTGTGCGGAGACGAACCGACCGTCATCGCTACCTTGTCCTTTTGTATTTGCAGTGGCAATGATATTAAATCCTCTAGCAGGAGAAACCGTTTCACCAGTCTTTTTAATCAAAACAGGATTGCCTTCAAGGACCCCTTGCAGACACATGATCTTGTTAGAGCCTCGGTCAATTTCATCAATAAGAAGAACGGCTCCGGCTTCCATGGCCTTAATCACAGGTCCTTTTTGGAAAACCGTTTCCCCGTCGATAAGACGGAAACCACCAATCAAATCATCTTCATCAGTCTCAGGCGAGATTTGAACTCGCACATATTCACGCTTGGCCTTAGCACAAGCTTGCTCGACCATCATGGTTTTACCGTTGCCGCTCATGCCAGAAATGTAAACTGGAAAGAACATTTGCGAGTCGATGATCTTCTTAATGTTTTTATATTCACCCCACTGGACAAAGTTTTTATTTACAGTAGGAACATAAACCTCTTCACTGTGAACACTGCGAACGGAAGTATTGGACATTTGAAATGCCGTGTTCGTGATCGGCGTAGAAGTAGAAACGGGGGCCGGAACCTCACCGTTTTCAAAGGATTCAAGATTCCAAACACCGCGCTTGCCTGCTGCGGCCGAAGGAATTAAGAAAGTTTCTTTAGCGCTGTTATAAGTATAACCGTTGCTTCGAGCGGCGGCATATATATCAGCAGTCTTGGCAACAGGAAATTTGCCTATTGCTTTTAGTTCATTTATGGTGTTAATCACGTTGTCGTTTTTCATATTGTAGTGGTGTAGTGTTCGGTTACTAGTATATTATACTGTATTTTGGGAAAAATGTAAATAATAAAATTACTAATTATGATATAATATCGCTAAATTTGGATAAAAATACCCGGGAAGACCGCTTGTCTCTGTTTTGATTAGAAAACTTTCTAGCAAGTTTGTTGACATCAGCCGCTTTACTGTAATCAAGATTTTCGTCTATTTCCAAGTCAGCATCTTCAATACTTACCTTATTTGATTCAAGAACAAAATATCCGTCATACCCCAAGCCATCTTCTATGAATAGCGTTCTACTTTTCTGTTTCATAGACTTCTTTCGCAGTTCCCTAAATTCATCTGTGCCTTCATACCAAGTGGTTGCTTTAGGAAATTTAGAGGAATGAACTATTGCGGTAACAGCCGCTGCCTTGGCACTTCGGTTATCTCCAAGAAAGAAGCAAATCGCAGAAGAACCTGTAAGCTTTTTGAAGTTAACGATAAGCTGTCTGTAAGTTGACTGCCTGTGACGAGATCGAAAGGCATCAGGCCCAATCAATTCATTACCCCAGCGAAGGTATTCCTTCTTAGAATAATACGAACCATTCTCTTGAGTTGAGGGATCAAATTCTTTTTCCTTAGTGACATTATCATGATCTGCAATATAATTTAAAGCGCTCGACTCGCCATCGGTAAGAAACATGGTATGAAGCTTTTGGACTTTGTGCCGAGCTCGGAAGTTATTTACAATTTGTTCGGCACAAATAATAATATCAAAGAGCGGGGTTCCACCCATAGTCTCCATCTCACTGTGAAATTGATTACCCCACCCAGAGCTATTATTTCCGACAAACAACTCTTTACACGCATCTTCAAATTCTCTTTTTCCAACAGTTGAATTTAATAGTTCAAAGATGTGCGTTCCTGTTATGTCCGTTATTGCTCCAACTTGATCGTCTGGGGCTTCACTTTGACCTCGCCATTTCTGCCCATATCCAGTTGTAAAACCGTAAACCGTAAAGGGTATACCAACCGCTTTACAAAAGAAAGCCAATTGGAGGGTTTGCTGAATCACATCGTGAAGTACTCTGGCCATACTCCCACTCCAGTCAATAAAGAATACCATTCCATGATCTTTTGAAGTGGCCAACCTTGTAACCGACTTAAAGATTTGATCCTCATATTTGTAAGAATGAAGCTTGTTTGAATCAATAGATCCTGTTGCCGATGTCTGTGCTCGGGAATATTCGTATGCCGATTTCTTACGCTCAAATTCTCTGACAAGAAGAGCAACGTTCTTCTTGGATACTTTCTTAAAATTGGTCCAAACCTCATCCTCGGTAGGATCGGTCATTAAACTATTGTATATTGAAAGCTTTTCTTTCCTTGCGGCTCGAACCTTATCAAGAGAAGAAATACACTTATCTATCTGCTCAAGACTGGGTGCATCGACATAAAGTGTTCCGTCCCAATTTTCCTGAGAGTTTTCCAGTTCTTCGTCAAGAGCACGTTGGGTTTCTGAAATGGCATCGGAATAGTCATAGTCATCATCACCTTCACTGCCGACGGAATTTTCTGCCAATGATTCTTCAGCTTCTTCGTCTTTATTAAGAGTGTCGGCTGTTTGATCAGATTCATCTTTATCATTTTCGTTTTGATCTTGGTCAGAAATAGAATCATTTTTATCACCGTCTTCTTCATTCATTGAAGGGTCAGGCGTGTTTCCACGAATGTCAATGTCTAGACTATCATCATCTCCACCATCCTCTCCAGAATCTTTCCCAGGGTTGAACGGTTCTTGGGGTTCTTCTTGTGTCGAAGGCTTATCTTTTGGAAGCTTAGAAATAATCTCTCCGCAAATATCAAGTACCTCTTCGTAGGTTTCAGCCTTTAAGCACTTGTTATAAATCTCGGTTTCCCATTCGTCAAACTGAACGTTAATAAGATGGCGCAGTTTACCTTTAAGGTTAAGACGATCAATAAAGTTAAGTTCATTGATATCTCGGTCCCTTATTTTAAAAAAGTCGTTATTAAGAAGATACGTATAGCCATTTGTAAATGCTCTTACCAAGCCAGGGAATGCAGCAAGGATCTTACGTTCAATGCGAATGTCTTCAACAATATTGGCAATATCAAAAGGAGCTTCTTTTCCAAAGCGGTCATGATATTGGGCAATCCCGTCTTCTGGTGTCCAATGTGCGTGGCCTACTTCGTGTCCAACAAGAAGGTCGGAAACAGACTTATCATCAAGATTCCAAGTAGGAAGGCCAAGGACTCGTTTCTTAACATCAAAGAAAGCGGTTTTATAATTCCCTTGGCGTACTCGGATATTCTCTTTAGCAAGAAGCTTGGCGAGTTGCCGCTGGTGCTCAAAGCTCACGTTATGCTGTGGCTGATTAAGTGTATCTAACATAATATAAAAAGTTGGATATTAACCTTAAAGGAAGTTGTAGATTTTAGCGTTTTTCCTTGCCACCTTTATGCAGGTGGCGGCATCCTCAGATCCAGCCTCGAATCTTTCCGAGTAAACCAGCTTGGAGACGGGAGCCTCCTTACGAAATTCCTCCAGTTTAGCTGAGCCGTCAGCAAATTCCGAATAACAGGTATAAGTCCCATGCAGGGCGTTAATGTGATAGGAGGAATTGGTGGTTCGGATAGTTTGGGTCATAATATAGTAGGTGGTTCAGGTTATAATACCGTTACAGATATATTCTATCACACTTTTGGATAATTGTACAGGGAAAAGTGCTAAAAAAGTGCACTTTTCCCCATTTTTGCCTAATTTGATACAAAATTGCCTAATTTGACATAAAAGGCAGGAAATCGACAGTTAAGTTTGTCAAAGTGGTATAATCACCCTCCAGATGCGGTTTGGGCAATTTATCCCATTTTTGCCCTTATAATTTATTGAGGGTTAACGACTTATGAGATGGATTTCACATTTGTAAAGTTCTGTCGGCGTTCAAACTCAATCTTTCGCTCGAACTTTCCTTCAAGAAGATCTTGTTTGTGGCTGATAACAAATACTCGTGTTTCTTCATCAAGGGTATTCATAATCTTCAAGAGATTGTCAATACCATCAATATCAAGACTTGCATCAAATACTTCGTCAAGCATGAGAAGGTTGGTATTCGCAGAGTTCTTCATCTTGGCAATCTGTCTCCAAGCGAACAGCAGTGCAAGGTCGATCCGCTGCTTTTCTCCTTCAGAAAAAGAAGAATAGGAAAAGGCATCGCGGTGGCGAGACTTGATTGTTTCAGTAAAGTTTTCGTCAAGCTCAAAGCTAACGAAGAAGTCAAGTACTTGAAGATAGTTGTTAATCAGCTTGTTCATCACCGGAAGATACTGCTGAATAATCTTTGTCTTAATCCCAGTGTCTTTCAGCAGTTCAGAAAGAACTTCATTGTAATGTCTTTCTTCAATCAAGGCTGACTTGTTATTACCAATCGTTTCACGCGATTCTCTTAAATCCTCAAGCTCAGCCCTGGCCTTCGTCAAATCTTTATCAGAAGATGTTGAACCTTTTTGCTTTTTAAGTTCATCTGCTCTTTTATTAAATTGAGCAATCAAACTTTGATTGGTAGTCAGGGTATGGTTAAGCTGGAGAATACGATTAAGTTCTTCTTGGCTTTCTTTAAGATCGGAGGTTGCCTTAGTAAGATGCTGTTGAAGAGCGGCTTTACCGTCTACGAGTTTACCTCTCCACTTTTTACTTTTCTCAATCTTGTTTTCGCAAAAAGCTTCGCTCAATTGCTGCTGACAGGTCGGGCAAGAACGGTTATCAGTATAAAACTTGATGTCATTATCAACTGTAGAAATATTTGCTCCAATTCCTTTATCACTATCGCTGATGCTTGCAATTGATTCATTAAGCTTATCAACCTTTGCTTGAGCAATAGGATACTTTTCCTGATACTCTTCAAGCAGCTGCTGATTACTTTTAATGTATATGTCAATCTGCTCTTCAACTTCTTTCAGTTCCTCTTCGTATTTTGCATCATTACTTTTACCAATCTTTATCAATTTATCAATGTGTTTGTTTTGCATTGTTACCTTTGACTTGACCAGATCCAGTTCGTGTTCAGCTTCAGTTAACTTATCCTTAAGCTTACCGCTTGATTCTTTTAAGACATGATTCATCTTTGAGAAGATGCTAATATCAAGTAGATCTTCAATTACCGCTCGTCTTTGCCATGCAGGCAGCTGCATAAAAGGAATGAAGTTTGAGCTACCAAGAACAACAACTTGGTGAAAGCTTTTATGATTAAGCTTAAGGATATTTGTTTCAAGCAGCTTTTGATAATCCCGCGAATGAGATTCTTGGTTAATCATTTCACCGTCAACCCAGATCTCAAAGATGTTAGGTCTAATACCACGAACAATTTTGTATTCTTTTGTACCGATACTAAACTCAACTGTTACCTCGCACTTCTTTCCGTTAATACTATTGACAAGTTGAGGCTTATTGATTGCCCTATGTGGTTTACCAAAAAGAGCAAAGCTTAGTGCATCAAGCATGAGACTTTTACCACTTCCGTTGTGTCCAACAATCAAGGTTGAACGGGAATTGGCAAAGTCGATCTTAATAGGGCTTGATCCAACACTAAGAAAGTTTTTATATTCTACTGTTTTAAAATTAATCATAGTGCATCCAGAGATTGAGCTTCAACGTAAAGCTCTTGTAGTTTGTTTTTAATGCGGTCACGGTTCAAGTCAGTTTGAACAGAATCTACATATGTATTTAAAAGGGTAATTGTGTCAGTTAGCTCAAGCGCAGTTTCATCTACATTTTCAGAAAGATACTCGTCAAAGTTTTCAACGATCTTCAAATCAAATGGATTCCTAGCAACAATTTCATCAATGTATTTGTCAAAAAGAAATGGGTTCTTCTTGTTAACCACAACAACTTTAATATATGATCCACTTACTGCATCAAAGTTAATCTTATTCAACTCTGCTTCAACATTATCGCTTGAGTTGATATCATCATACCGCATACGGTTATAAATCGTAATCTTATTTCTGATTGGAGTAAGCTCACGAGTTTCGGTATCAATTACGTGAAAGTATTTAGGATCATCGCAATCAGCCCATGTAAGCTCATAAGGAGTACCAAGATAATGGATATTTCCCTTTGCGCTTTTTGTATGATAGTGACCACTCATTACCAACTCGAATCTGGAAAAGATATCCGATGCCATTCCATGGCTAGAAGACTGAACGCCTTTCATCATATCAAATCCTGCAAGCTCAAGGTGGCCACCAAGAAACGGTGCCTTTACTGTTTTAATAAAGTCAATACACTCTTCGTAATTTTCTTCATTAATCCAAGGTAGCAAACCAATATCCAAGCCATCATAACTGACTACCGTTGGATCCATGTGAAGGTTAATTACGTCATCGTAATGACTAAGAATTTCTGTTAAGCTATTTAAATCATTTGTGTTTTTATAAAAAACATCGTGATTTCCTGGAATCAGATCCATGATCATACCTTCTTCTCTAAGGCGGTCAATGAACATACTTCTGTTACGAGCAAGTACCTTGATATTGGCAAACCGCCGATGATCAAAGTAATCACCAAGGTGAAGGATCTGAGTGATACCATTCTCTTTGCAATAGGGAAAGAATACTTCATCGTAAAATCTTTCCGCGTAATCCAAGAAGATCCCACTACCGTTCTTGACACCGGTATGAGTGTCAGTAATTACAGCTATTTTACTCATCTTCTTTAAAGAATTCGTTTAAAGGACCATGGGTAACAGCCTTCTTTGCTGGACGACCCCGCTTCTTTTTCTTTGGTGGGGGTTTATCTTCATCTTGATCGACCCAGCAATCATCGTCCCACATCCCATTGCGGTGACGCATTCTTTCAACAATTGATTCTCCAATAGC
>Ga0181406_1000390_pt1 | contig 16980 bp, 21 predicted proteins | sample 29SPOviralmetaG_FD_130135 | JGI IMG/M metagenome (GOLD analysis project Ga0181406, IMG submission 130135) | Marine viral communities from the oligotrophic San Pedro Time Series (SPOT) site, San Pedro Channel, CA, USA - 29 SPOT_SRF_2011-12-20 | ecosystem: Environmental > Aquatic > Marine > Strait... | reverse complement strand
CCTGCTAACATAGAGTTTTCTACAGATGTTGCTGCTATGGTCACTGCACCTGCAGAGTTTATCGTTATGTCTCCCGACACAGCTACTGGATTGTAGTTCGTTCCATCGGCAACTAAGATATGACCGGCAGTATTAGTTCCCATAGTCAAATCATCACCACTAACAGTAAGGTCACCTGCTATCGTGACAGAACCGTCAGCCAATGTAATTAAATCAGTGTCATCTGTATGACCTATTGTAGCTCCGTTGATCGAAACATTGTCAACGGTTAAGGCGGTCAATGTACCAAGTGAAGTAATGTTGGTCTGAGCGGCTGATGCTAGTGTGCCAGCAAAGTTGGTTGCACACACGGTGGTTAAACCACTAACTATGGCAGGTAATCCTACTGTTATAGTTCCGCTTGATTCACCGACCTCAACTTCATTTGATGTTCCAGAAAATGTTACTGTTCCTCCTAAAGAAATAGCTGTTGAGCTTGAACCATCAGTTACTGTTATAGATGAGTTAGATAATTTTGCGTTGGCTATCGACCCTGCCAACTGTGCATTTGTTATCGTACCAGCTAAGTTTGAAGTTTTATAACCTGTTGCATCACAGAGATTGAATGCCGGTGTCGCATCAGCAGCTCCTAAATCTAACTCTATACCACCGTAACTTACTGAGTCATTTGATAACTTACTATTTGCAATCGAACCGGCAAGTTGTGCGTTGGTTATAGTTCCAACTAAACTTGAGGTAGGATACGCTGTCGCATCGCATAGGTTGAAAGCTGGTGTAGCGTCTGTTGCACCTAACGCTAATTCTACACCACCATAACTAACCGAATTATTAGATAACTTATCATTAGCTATTGACCCAGCCAACTGTGCATTGGTGATAGTGCCGGCTAAGTTTGAAGTTTTATAACCAGTAGCGTCACAAAGATTAAATGCTGGCGTAGCGTCTGCTGTTCCTAAGTCTAACTCTATACCACCGTAACTTACCGAATCGTTAGATAGTTTTGAATTAGCTATAGACCCTGCGAGTTGAGCGTTTGTTATCGTACCTGCAAGATTTGAAGTTTGATATCCAGTAGCATCACAAAGGTTGAAAGCGGGTGTAGCGTCTGTTGCACCAAGAGCTACTGAAACACCTCCATAACTTACACTACTATTAGATAGTTTAGCATTTGCAATTGACCCTGCAAGCATACTATTTTCTACAGAGGTTGCCGCTATTGTAACAGCACCTGCACTATTAATACTTATATCGCCTGAAACTGCAACAGGGTTATAGTTTGTTCCATCAGCAACTAAAATGTGACCAGACGTATTAGTTCCCATAGTTAAATCATCGCCACTTATTGTTAAGTCACCTGCAATTGTAACAGAACCATCAGCAAGAGTGATTAAGTCTGTATCATCTGTGTGGCCGATTGTTGTTTCATTTATAGAGATATTATCTACGGTTAGTGCGGTTAGAGTTCCGAGTGAAGTGACATTTGTTTGTGCTGCTGTCGCAAGTGTGCCAGCGAAATTGGTCGCACAAACAGTTGTTAGACTTGTAATAATAGAACACATTGCAACTGCATCAGAACTCACTAAAAGATTACTGCCTGCACCGACATTAAGAGTATTTCCACTCTTGGTTAAACCATCGCCAGCCGTTATTTGGCCGGCTCCAGAAAATTGTGACCAAGTTAAAGCAGTTGTTCCAACTGTAATAGAGCCATCTGTAGTCAATACAAAACCACTATCAGCATTCGTACTTCCTGTTTCTACAAATGTAAAAGCGCCTGAAGTAATTTTGGTAGAGGTATCAAAATCTGTAGCTCTTGTTAAGACCCAATTAGTAGACCCATCACCTACTGTAGTAACCGTATAAATTCCATTTTGTGCCCCTGTGCTTTGGTCTTTAACTAAAACTCTTTCATCGGCAACCATCGTTTGACCATCAATAGATAGTGCCGCTTGTGTACTGTTGTTGGTCAGTGTTGCACCTACACCAGATGATCCATTGTTGTAAGCTGCTGATAAATTAGCAGTTGTCGCAACATGAGAGGAACACTTTAAATCTAAACCAGTCGCAACCGAATCTACATAAGCTTTAATGGATTGCTGAGAAGCAACTTTGGTTGCACTGTTAGATGCCATATTATCCTCGTCAAGAAAGGCATCGCCTGAAATTGTTCCACACAATACAGGGCTGGCTAACGTCTTATCACATAAAGTTCCGGCCACATGGGTTGTAGCTATCGCAGTTCCATTCCATACTCCACTGGTGATCGTTCCAACTGTTACAAGAGCCGAATCACCTTTATACGCTGTAGCGTCACAGAGGTTGAATGCAGGTGACGCATCGGTCTGACCTAAGTCTAATGAAACACCACCATAACTAACTGAATCATTAGCTAATTTAGAATTTGCGATAGACCCAGCTAATTGTGCGTTTGTTATAGTGCCTGCAAGACTTGACGTTTGATATCCCGTAGCATCGCATAAATTAAACGCTGGTGTAGCATCTGCAGCACCCAACGCTACCTCAACACCTCCGTAACTTACGGAATTATTTGAAAGTTTTGCGTTTGCTATTGAGCCTGCTAATTGGGAGTTAGTAATTGTACCTGCTAAATTAGATGTTTTATAACCTGTCGCATCACAGAGGTTAAACGCAGGTGTATCATCGGTTGCCCCTAAATCAACTGACACACCTCCAAAGCTAACTGAATCGTTGGCGAGTTTTGAATTAGCTATAGATCCCGCTAATTGTGCATTAGTAATTGTTCCAACTAAACTTGAAGTAGGATATGCTGTAGCGTCACATAAGTTGAAAGCGGGAGTTGCATCTGTTCCGCCAAGAGATAAAGATACCCCTCCATAACTCACAGAACTGTTTGAAAGTTTGGCATTCGCTATAGACCCTGCTAATTGTGCATTAGTAATTGTTCCAGCGAGGTTAGTTGTTTTATATCCTGTGGCATCGCATAAGTTAAAAGCAGGTGATGCATCTGTTTCACCTAAATCTAATGATACCCCTCCATAACTTACAGAGTCGTTCGCTAGTTTAGAGTTTGCTATAGAGCCTGCAAGTTGTGCGTTTGTAATCGTTCCCGCAAGATTTGAAGTTTGGTAACCGGTAGCATCACATAAATTAAAAGCAGGTGTATCGTCAGTAGCCCCTAACGCTACAGATATACCCCCATAACTTACTGTACTGTTGGCTAAGTTTGCATTAGTAATAGCTGTTCCGTTCCACACACCAGTAGTTATTGTTCCTACAGTGACAAGTGCTGAATCACCCTTATAACCAGTAGCATCACATAAATTGAAAGCAGGTGATGCGTCAGCCGCTCCTAAATCAACTTCCACACCTCCGTAACTAACAGAATCATTTGCTAACTTATTATTTGCTATCGAACCTGCCAATTTATCATTTGCTATGGAACCTGCTAATTGAGCGTTGGTAATTGTTCCAACAAGATTCGATGTCTGATATGCAGTAGCGTCACAGAGATTAAAGGCTGGCGTTGCATCGGTTGCTCCTAAAGCTAACTCTACTCCACCGTAACTTACTGAACTGTTAGATAGTTTACTGTTTGCTATTGATCCGGCCAATTTGTCATTTGAAATTGACCCAGCAAGTTGTGCGTTGGTTATAGTTCCTACAAGATTTGAAGTTTGATAGCCTGTAGCATCACACAAGTTAAAGGCGGGAGAAGCATCTGTTCCTCCTAAAGATACCGATACACCGCCATAACTAACTGAACTATTTGCTAACTTATCGTTAGCGATTGACCCAGCTAATTTGTCGTTAGCAATAGAACCTGCTAATTGGGAGTTAGTAATTGTACCTGCAAGGTTTGAAGTTTGGTAACCAGTGGCATCACACAGATTAAAGGCAGGTGTTGCATCTGTTGAGCCTAAGTCTAATGAAACACCACCATAGCTAACCGAATCATTAGCGAGTTTTGAATTAGCTATAGACCCTGCTAATTTATCATTAGAGATTGAACCCGCAAGCTGATCGGTTGTAATTGTTCCTGCAAGATTAGTTGTTTTGTATCCTGTGGCATCGCACAGATTAAAAGCAGGTGTAGCATCTGTTCCGCCAAGCGATAGTGAAATACCTCCGTAACTTACTGAACTATTAGATAATTTAGCGTTAGCAATAGAACCTGCCAACATACTATTTTCCACAGCGCCAGCTTGAATGGTTGTAACACCAGATCCATTTATACCAATGTCGCCCGACATAGCAACGGGGTTAAAATTAGTTCCATCAGCAACCAACATATGACCCGATGTGTTAGTGCCCATGAATAAATCATCACCACCAATACACACATCGCCAGCAACTTTTAAGTCACCCGTATAACATGAATCGCCTTGAACTCTGAGCATTATGTCAGTGCCAGGAGTAGCTGTTCCGATACCTACACAATCTGTGAGAAGAAATACAGTGTTCGTGCCTGTACACCAAACACTTGAACCACCCCCTCCGCCAGCACCGAAGTAAGAACAAAGAACGGATAGTGCTGCTCGCTTTGTGGTTGAATCACTACTGTCTACTATGGGAACAATATCAGCATCTGCTAAATCATCAGATGATGTTATGGCAGTAAGTTGACTTATTTTTACATTTGCCATTATAACCTCTTAGTGTAACTCTTTTGCTAATAAATTCAAATCGTCAATAATGCTTTCAACATTTTTATTTTCTTTTTTTATTTTTCTTTTTGGCTTGTTATCAACGATGAGTTGAATACCACCCCTCTTCTTAGGTTTCTTTTGCACTTCTTCTTTAACTGTCGGAGTTGGTTGGGTAGGTTCTGGTGTTTCTTTGATAATAGGTTGAGCCTTAACCGACATGGTAACTTGTGGTTCAGAGGTGACTATCGGCGCCGCCTCTACTTTAACCTCTTTATCAAACTCTATTTTTGACTCCCAAGGCACAAAATATTTGTTGTCTATAATAACTTCCATCCGAGCATCACATACACCAGACTCTAAAATGTTTTTCATTTCTGGAATTATAACTGAGTAACTTTTATTTTCTTTTTTTGCAACCATGCAAAAACCTATGTTTTTTTGTTCTAAGATCATTCGTACTTGTGGGGGTTTGTTTACAGATGTATTACCGTATCCTTGAATGTCTACGTTAAATTCAAGTATGTTTTCTCTATCTAAACTAAGCTTAATGTCTTCCATTATCATTCCCTAATTTTATTTGATAACAACTTGGCTGTTACAATCTCATTAAGTGTTTCTAAACTATGTAAAGAAACATTTTCGCCTATAGTAACTTTAATATTATTTTCTTCCGTTATATATTTCTTTATAGTAATCGGTTCTCTATAAGAATTATCGTTTATTTTATTAACTGAAGTGCCGATTTCCCATAGCTCACTATTGTCATCTTTAGTTTTAGATGACCTTGAACCACCGCTGACCTCTTCTTCAACAAAAGCCTCAGTAACTATAAAATCGCCACTCTCTGTGACAATAAATAGACCGCCTTCTGTAATTAATCCTTCATTTCTTGGTGCTGCCATTATAACCTCTTAATAATTAATAACTATCTGGGCTTCTAGCGCCGAGGTCAGAGTAATCTATTTTACCACCACCAACCTTTGCTTGTTGGGGTTGGTTATATCTATCTAAACCAAAATCAGAATTATTTAGACTACCGTAATCAACCTTTCCAAGACCTGGCGGCATTGGATTTGGATATTGATGTGGCGCTCGTGCCTTATCTTGTGTTAATATTTCATCAATACTTCTATTGCCAGGTACTGGCATAGCAGGCTCCTCTACGTAACCTTCAGATATTAACATTTTAGAAGCTGTTCTACTAATATTGACAGAGTTCTTCTTAAGAATATATCCATCAACCGTCATTGTAAAAGAGCTTCTGATTATTCTTTCTTCATCCGTGTAATTATCTTCGTTATTATCGTTAGAACTAGAGTCAATAAAAGCATAAAAGTAATACCCCTTATAAGTTAAGTCTTGAGGGTAAGCATCTTGCCATATTTTATCATTAAAATAATTTGCATGTCTCACATAGGAAGACCAAAAAGTTATAGTATAAGGAATAGTAACAAAGTCGGGATAAGGTACAGTTGCCACTTCCATCACAGGTGCTTCTTGAATATCTCTGCTTGATGAATATCTATATGGTTCGTTAAAAGGAACTCTTCTGTTTGCATCAAAATTAGATTGAGCTACTCTTTCAAAAAGTTTTATACGAGGAGCACCGTTTGCTTGTTGAAAAACAAAACGATCACTGTTATAAGTAACATCACCCCGTCTGATTGAAATTATTGGTAGAATTAACATACCTTTTGGATCACGCAGACGATTTAAGTTGTCATCTTGCTTATTGTCTTGCATTTGGGCGAATCTTTCCCAAGCACCAAAACACACTGGCACTTTTCTACCTTGTATATTAGTAGCGTGTTTGGTATTAAACCAATCATAAACAGCTTTATCTATAGAAAAAAGAGTTACCTCGTCAAAGTCTATAGATTTTTGATGTACATTAGATGGTGTAGCCATTATTTATTCTCTTTAGTAAGGTTCAGCTGCGTCACCCAAATATTCTCTGTTAACAAAATCTTTATCGGGATCAAATACCCCTTCACGCACACTCAAGCAACGTAAAATAACACCTAACTTTGTTTGTGGGTAACTAAAAACAAAATTGGGTACACTTGCTCTTAAAATTTCAAAATATTGACTATCATACTCCACAAAGTCTCCCATTCTTGGAACTAAGTCTAACTCAGTTAGTCGATCTTTGTGCATATACAGCTCTATTCTTCTTCTCGTATCCACAGTAAAAGTATTATTCTCTACATCGGGTTCATCTAACATAACCCAACAATGAACTTTGACAGGTTGTCGTGTTACTTTTACCTCACTTTCACCATAAATACTATTAGGATCTGATGAATCTGCTTCAATTCTATAGTAATTAACCCCCGTTTGAGCTATAATACCTAACAACTCAGTATTATAGTCGTTGAACAACTCCATTTCTCTTGGAGTAAAAAACAAACCATAATCTGCATCGCCAGTAGTTGACGCAAACGGAAATCTACCATGATTACCATCCATATTATTATCCCATCATCACAAAAGGTGTAGGAAAAGGAATGTGACTAAACTGATCTTGCATGGCCATTGCCATCTCAGCGTCACCCTTCATTAACTCAACATTATTTACCTTATCCAAGTCAGCTTGTAGCTCATCCTTCAAGGCTAATTGTTTTTCCATACCCTCTTGAACTAATGCATCACCATCAAGGTTGACCTCACCGTTTGGTATAGGAATAGACGCATATTTTCTACGAATACGACCTAATGTCTCCATAGACAACGCCAAAGTGTATTGTCTTATCCATCTCTTACCAGTTGAATTAATATTCATATAATTAATATCAGTAAATGGTATGTTGTGAATACTCGTTATACCAGTAATAGATGGGTCACCTATGTTTGGGTTTTTAAAGTCGGGATCATACGGATTCATTTCTGTTGTATAATCAATATAGACTCTAACAGTAGATGTGGGTTGCGGCATCAATCTAATTTGACCACCGATTACTTGATAAGAAAACCCCGAACGTCTTACCGTATCATTAGTTTCCAACATACCTGCTCGCATTACATCTGCATAAATAGGCATAATATAAAAAACATTTTCAGTTGAAAAAGATTCATAATCCATTTCTTGAGCTAATGTATTAGCAGATGAATACGGATCAATAAATCTACTCATGGTAGTGGGTGGTTCATGGTATACTCTTCTTACCTGTATGTTTGCAGCACTTAATGAAGTGATGTAAGTAGAAACCGAATCACCAGTTTCAAGGTCTGTAAAATCTGTTAACAGATCTTTGGTTTGATCTGTAGAAGAAAAACTACAAAAAGCCTTACGCTCATTCTGAAAACCACCAACATTAGATTCACTACTGAACGGTGCTGCTAGTCTCATTAGATAGTCTAAAGTATTGTGAGGTAATTTGTCAGTAAGATTTTGAGTGCTAAAGTCTCTATTTAAACCATATATATTACTTAAATAATTAGTTGCTTGGTAACGATTAATTGTTGCACCGTATTCAATGGTGCTTTCTTCAAAGGCAGAAAATATTTGCACGTTGTCAATCTCTGCAACAATTTTAGGTTCACCCATTCTGTAACGACACCACTTAACTATCTCTGAACCTTGAGCAGATAATGAGCTAAGGTTTGCACTTAATGTTATATTAGTGGAACCACTTGTCGCAAAGATACCACGATAGTCACTGTCTGATGCAGGTTGTGAAAGGGTAGTAAAAAAATTATCAAAGGCCATTCATTTTCTCCATAAAAAATATCCCCTACTAATAAATAGTAGAGGATATAGAATAAAGAAAATGCGTTATGATAAAAAACTAATTAAAACATTAACTCACCTCAATCTTTCTTGGAAGTGGCTTTACCGATTCTTCCTTCTTGGGAATAGTGATAGATAAAATACCATCAGATAAGTTTGCATTGATTTTATTTACATCGTAAACCTCTTCGTCTACAGAAAACCATCGGGAAAATGCGGAGCGATGGATTTCACGGTGAATGTAATCGTCACCATCTCTATTTTGCTTGTCAGCAGAGATCTTAAGGTGACCGTCTTCATAATCTATAGACACATCATCCTTACTAAGACCCGGCACTGTCGCATCCAATGTAACAGACTCACGGTTCTCACGTATATCCACACGCGGATAGTTACTCTTTTGAGTGACAGTATTAAATGGAGTGCGTGAAACAGTATTGAAAAACTCATTGAAGATATTATCAAATGCGGTATCAATCTGTCGGAAAGGAACTGCACTGGTGCGCAAAATGGTAGGTAGGTTAGTCATAATAATTCTCCTTATAGGATAAAATGTAGGTCATCTCCACTATGGATAATGACGGTGTGTAGGCAATTTGCTCTACATGTATAAATATAATACATACCTTGTTTTTTATAAACTAATTATAGATTAAATTTAAGACCGAATCGAATACCTTGAGTGATTAAATCTCTTGCCCACTTCTTACTTATATTGGTATCTTTATAATTCTTACTAAACGGTGGTAGTGCATTTACAAACTCTACGTTACTCTTTTCAAGGTTAAAACTGTCAGACATGGGAGCAGGACCATAGCCCCTAAACTCTGCTTCTGCAAAGACCTTAATACCCTTTGCTACTAAAAACTGTAGTCCTATATTATAGAAACCACCTATCTTAGTCTCCGTAAATAATGACCTATCAACAAAGTCATAATTATAACGAGCGAAAGACGGGCCGACCTTGAAGTATATATGGAATAAATGTGGAAGTATGAAAAACCTCTTACCAATATAGATATCACCACTATAGTATTCCACCAAGTCTTTCTCTGCAGCGTAATTAAAATTTACACCTGCTATATAACCTGCGCCCTTATTAGGATTCAACCAATCGGGTAACCATCCATCCACCTTCTTATCTACCCAAATCTTTTTCTTATAAACTTTTGGCACTTTTTCATCACGCCAAGCGTTCTTTGCATTGATCTCTTCAGCAGTAGCATCACCTATATCAATCTCTTTCTCAATCATTCTACCTGCAGGGTATTTACGACTTGGTTCTTCGTATACTGATATATAATGTCGGTATTCATAGTGACCACCTGTGGTCTTCTTATCGTGTGCCTTTACTGTATCGTCAAAGTAAATGTTTAACGAAACCATGTTCAAGGTACGTTGAGTAACAATACCTTCATAAAAAGCAGTTTGATCGGGCCAGTTTGTGTCGTTCAGCCAATTCTTTTCAACGATAACGGGAGTACTACGATATGAGATTGAAAACCCTGCGTCACCCCACAATAGAGTAGGGAACGCAAGTATGATAAGAGGTAATGCTATCTTCATTCTAATAACCCCAATAAGTAAGCAGTGGATCTAAGAAAACTAATACGAATACAAAACCTGCGACACCTAGTATATCTTTTAGTTTAGACAACTTGAAACTCTCCTACGTTATAATGGTTGACCAACAGAGAAACAACATCGTCAATATTCTCTGTGTATTCCTTTTTACGAATGTTCATTTCGGGAATAACAAACTCAATTGACTCACTGTGACAAACGATAAATGCGAAACGATTATTCAAAATATTCTCCTTGAGAATTAGTGTGGTATGAAACTACTGGTTTGTGGAAGAAAACATTCCTTGACTTTGGTAGTCATAAATCCTGTTCCTTTAGCGTTGGGTAATGCTCGTTCTAAATTTTTTGCCATGTCTGTTATAGCCTTTAACATTACGTTATACCGTAGATGGTAACCAACACCGCCAAGACAACGATACTCTACATACGGACTCTCACTTTCTAAATTGTTTAGGTTGATGGTGTGTTGACGCTCTTCAATTAAATCTTCAAGTTGCTTGTCAATCCACTTCTTAACACCGTCTTCATCCTTAAACTTCTTCTTACCTGCACTCACGATCAACTCATCTATATAACACTCTGTCCATTCACTACCATGACGTTTACATACCTTCAACCACTTTTCTTCATTGAAACAGAGAATCAATCGTTGGGTATCCATCATCCAATTGAGTTCTTTATTCTTGAAAGAAATGTTGACATGAAAACCGCAACTATCGTTGGTGACAATGCCGTTCTTCTCAAACCACTTGAAAATTTTCTTAAGATTGACAACACCTTGACGATAAGGCCACGGTGGTGTGGCTATTTCTCCATTATACTTTTGTGGTGTATCCACTGTAACATCCACTTGAGATATAAGACCTTTGATACCTAACTCTTGACAAATCTTTCTAACAGTAGTAGCCATTGTCCAAGGGCTACCAATCTCAAATTCAAATCCAATCACTTTTTGTCTCAACGAAATTCTCCCAATAAAAAGTAGTTATGAAAAGTCTTCAAACAAAACAGTTTTTTTGCCACGCTTGATTGCTTGTTCAGCAGCAGTGAAGAAGAGAAAATTCTCTCGTTGTGCACCGTAATAATGAACATCATTATCCAAACACCATTGCAACATATCGTTGGATACCTCGTCATATGACGGACGGGACGATGGATCAGTATAATACTCTGACCCATAAGCAGCGTCTAAATAATCAACAACATTAATGAATGTGATACCTTCACATCCTAAATTGGTTGGCCAAGCCAACTCAGTAACTTTAAGGTCTTTAATATTGATCATTATTATCCTCTAATATGAAAAGCGTGAACAATCAGATTCTTGAACGACAAACTCTGTCATATTGCCAACAGTAACTCTATACATGATACTGCCTGCAAAATGAAAGGATTTTACGATATCCACGTAACAATTGAATCTCTCGACCCAACATCTTTTGGCGGAAAACTTTTTGTGATCGTATGCCATAACCTTTTCCTTTTTTAAGTTTCTCTCTCAATCTCTTACATATATAATATACGAAATAAATTGGATTAAGACAAGCTAAAAAATAAGTGCTTGTTTTTAAAGGACTTACGAGGGGTGTTTTTTGAAACATGGGTTGTTTTATGCTCTTGTAAGTGGTTGTGGCAGAATGACTTACAAATATACCCCGTAGTAGATGGGAAAATGGGGGTTTTGGTAAATATTTTTTAATTTTTTTTAAAAAAAATATTTCTCACATAAGTGGTTGTTTTTATTGAATTTACATCTAAGTGATTGTTATTATTGAACTTACGGTTGACGAGGGGGGAAATCAACCGTAAGTTCATTTATTTATGAGCTTGGTAGGTTAACCTGTTGTTCCAACATCTCTGCTTTTGATTGGGGTGCAGGCATCGGTGGTGGTGCATTTTCTTTTTGGGGATTCTTCAAGGATACAACTCGTTCACCAGATGGTTCTGACGATGGTTCGGGTCGAGGCACAGGTCGAGGTTCGGGTTGTGGTTTAGCTACTGGTGCTTGTTGTTGTCTTGGTGGTGCTCCATCAAAAGATTGCTGAGGTGATCTTTTCTGTTCTTCAATATCTACACCATAAGGTTTTGAGTCACCGTACGAATTAAGAGGCTGTTTAAATTCCACTTCCGTTGGTTCACGGACAGTGGGATGCTCTTTTAACAAATTTTCTTTTGCGTTTACTTTACCATCAATAACTTTAATAAGACCTTGAAGCATTTCTAAATGAATCGACCACGCCTTATTTTGTTGTTCTATTAATGATATTAATTTATCAATCTTCTCTTCCATTAGTATTGCTCCAAGTCTTCTTCAAATGATTCATTTGTGGAGTAAAGGTCGTTCACGCTTTCGGATACACTTTCCAATGTGGCGATTAACCTTTTAACTGTTAGTTCCAATTCAGCAATTTTTTCGGCAGGATCTTCTAAAAGAGATTCTGTGTCTTCTGATTCTTCGGCGGTAACAGATTCTTCTGTATCATCAGTTACCTCGTCTTCCACAGCAATATCCCAAATCTTCTCATTAGGTTCGGGGTCACCAGTTTCCCACTCCAAACACGCATCTACTTCACCTTGAATAGTCCCTAAAACATTTGCTACTTCACTATTGAAATTTTCAGCAAGATCTTTGAGATCATCATAATCATCTGCCGGTACGGTTTCCTCATTACCAACCGAATGATTCATTTGATTAATTTCGCTCGTCATTACATTGGAAATAATACCGATTGCTTCTGCTAACTTTGTAGTATTTGTGGTCATAGCAATTCTCCTTTGGAAGAGGTAGGTAAGTAGTAACTATAATAAAATCAACTGTACAAATAAACTAAGGTGGAGCCACTTTTCGGAATTGAACCGAAGACCTACTGATTACAAATCAGTTGCTCTATCCATCTGAGCTAAAGTGGCTAAATTTCATGGTGAGCCATGTGGGAATCGAACCCACGACAAACGGATTAAAAGTCCGCTGCTCTACCTGCTGAGCTAATGGCTCATAAAATGGTGTCGGTGGCCGGAATCGAACCGGCACTCTCAAGCGAGAAACAGATTTTAAGTCTGTCGCGTCTGCCAATTCCGCCACACCGACCAAACCTTACTCTGCCCCTAATAAGACATCATTAATTAATGATGCTGCTTTATGATCATTAACATTAGTTAAAAGAGCCACTGCAAATGCACGGGCTGAATCAATGTTATAGTCAAACTCTTCACTGACTATCAAAACTAATTCCTTCGACTTTTCTGTGTCTAACTTCTCTGGTAACCATTGGTGTGATATATTATTACTCATTTTTTCCTCTTATAAAAGATATAAAATTAAAGCCCATATTGGTAGTGAAAGTAGAGTGCCAAAAAAACATCCTCTTGCTGCTCCTAAACCCCGATTCATTTTATTTACCTCTCAAAATGAAATAGTAAAAACCAACTATAGTAACAACAAAAGCAATAAATCCACCAACTTCTAAAAACATTTTTTTCTCCTTAATGGGTTCTCATTATATCTTTGCGAATCAAAGCCGTCATAACTTCGGTCAAGTCGTGTTCAAGTGCCTCAATTCGTTCAACCAATGGACTAGTCTTACCTCTGGCCATCCTCTCATCCTTAGACATGCCCTGTTCTGTATATGCTCGCCATGCCCTTGTAGGTTCATCCATAGCAGCGGTAAACTGACCTCGCTGTCGAACATCCATTGGCGTTTCCTTAAACGAGTTCATTGCTCCGTTGTGAGAAATGGGTGGGAAGTCTTTATCAAGTTTATCCTGTAGTGCATTGTGAATTGCTGGCCACCCCGATAATGTCTCTTCATCCGCATTAATATGAGTAGACCCTATACTGTGATTGTTGGTCAATAAACCGATCTTTGTAGCCAACGACCACTTGTCTTGTGACAGGTATGAAAAAGTCTCCACGTAAATACGTGGGCCGGCCTCATCTGTTCTATTAATAAGTTCAGTTACATAATACGTCTTAGTTAAATCTTGTGGGTTATTGGCTGCGTTATATTCGATACGTTCCCAAACTCGTTCCATAGCCCGTTCAAACACATCGGGTAAGTCAAATGCACCCACATGGTCTTCTGTCAAACTTTCAACCAAATTTTGGGTCATAACATCCCAACCTCGGTTAGAAGTAGCACTACCGCCATCTACGGGTTGCTTCATATAATCAAATACTTCTGCAATGTGCTGATCAAAATGTTCACGATTTAGATGCTTACTCTGACTCATTCTTAATCCTCTTGTTCTAAAAATGATTTAGGGTGCTTCTGCTTACGAGAATACGCTTTGTAATTCTTGTCTGAAATTTTTGTGGGGCGATGATAATCTCTACGAACCTTTTTAAGTAAATCTTGTTGTCGTATGAGATAATTCTTTTCCGACATTTTTTTCCTCTCTAAAAGTTGTTTATATAATATAATAAATAAATGACGGTTTGTCAAGCAGTTTCTTCTTCTTTTTGAGAAATCTTTGTCAACGCAGCAATTAACTCATCAACCTTTTCTAATCGAATCGTAATACCCTTCTTGGTAGGCATTAACTCGTCAGAAGCATCCGTAAAGAACGTGCGAATATCAACCAGATCAAACCCCTTGTAGTCTGTTTCCGAAACAACAATGGATTCGTTACGATTCTTTTTTATTACGACTTTTTGACTCATAGCGTTCCTCTTCCATAAAATCTAAAATGTGACGATCTGTTATTTGATCAAAATCCTCGTCTGATATCATTTCCCAATCTTCTTCTTTTTTCTTAGTGGCTACCTTTCTTTTCTTGGTACGTTTTTTACGAACACTTCCTTTTTGTTCTACGTGCATAATCAACGCAATCAACAAGCACATATTTACGAAAAATATCATCATTAAAAAGAAAGCTGTCATAATAAATTCTCAAGGGTTTTACAATCTACCCATCAACGTGTATAAACTCTTCTCATACCGTTTAATTAGATGTGGTGGGCAAGGAGTCGGACCCATGAGGTGGTCAAGCAAATCTGCCATCTTAACGACCCGTGCGATTTTACCCGAAAGACCTTTTGCTCTTTTAATCTTTCCAACATAGTCAGCATAGGTTTCTTCATTTTCGCGAGTCAACAGATCAACTGCCAACGTGACATCCTCTCCAAACAAATTTTTGACCTCACCGATCCACATCGGTGTGTCTTCAATTACATCATGCAAATAAGCAGTTGCAACATAAAGGTTAATCTCACTAGTTTCATCAACCATCTCATATTCCATATCTCTAACCCGATCAGCAACTCTTTCAAGGTGCTCAAAGTATGGGTTGCCGTATTTATCATACATATCATGGTGATAGGTTGATGCAATTTCTACAGCAGTTTCAACAATGTTTTTCTTTTTATCAGACAAAATCAATCAACTCCGTTTCTTCGATTTCAATGTTTACACTCTCACCAACAATCTCAGCACCTTCCATTTCTTTGAGCCACTCGGCATATCCCTCACGGATATCACCTTCCAACTCATAGGAATCAACAGAACGAAAGTTTCTTGGATTTGTCATAAAGACTCTCTTTTTACGGGGAGGAACTATTTCCTCTCCCAATCTCTTACATATATAATATACGGAATTATACAATAAAAGTCAAGGCTATTTTTAAGTGCCTGTTTATAAAGAACTTACAACAGCGGTTTTTGGGGAAACCATGATTTAAGTGCCCGTGTAAGTCATTGGTAGACAACAACTTACACGACACCCCCGTAGTAGATTTAATCCCACAACTTCTCATAATACTCAGCAAACAGATGAAGACCTCGTTTTATGATCTCCTGTTGCTGTGGAGTTCGTTCATAATCCACCGTATCCTTCATGGTGCGAAACGCAGCTTCCATATCAAACAGTGCATTCTCCCAATAAGCAGCAAGTTGATCATTCAACTTCTCATCTACTGGTCGCAACTCTTCACTATGCTTCTTGTGAACAAATTGATACCCCGATCTATCCATCTCCCGAAACGCCTGAAGTCGAGGCAGAATGTAATCGGTCAAGGTCTTATCTAAATTCCACAAAGACTGCTCGGTTATGCTTTCTTCTTCGGTATCTATCCATGCTCCAAGTGCATCAATCTCTGTCATATCTAATTATCCTTGTTCGGGTTGAGTTCGTTCAATAGATCATCCATCGACCACAACTTCTTCGGTTCGCATTCCGCGTCGATTTTTCGACCCTCTACGTTGTCGGACGGGTCTACGGGGTTATCGGTCATCTCTTCTAACTCTTCTTCACTAAACTGACCTATCCAATTATCAAACAGCTCTGACAATTCTTCTGAAGACATTTCAAAGTGATCACTAACAAACCTGCAATAAAGCGTGTTTGCGTCCATTGCCTGATTCCACAAACTATCCGTTACCTCACACTGATTTATACTTTCTTCAAGGGCCTTTGTTAGCACTCCCAACGATTCGACCAAGATCTTTATTTGCTCTTGCATCTTCTTCTCAGCATCGAAGTTTCGGTTATTCACACACACACTCCTGTTCTGCGCAAAAACGCTAACGAGTTCTTTTGACTACGGCGATCTGACGAGGTTTTGGAAATTATTACGGGCATTGGAACACCCTTTATAAATAGTTTTATGTGTTTCCCACCATACTCGACCTTCTTTATTTTGTATCCATTCTTCTCCAAAAACTTGATGTGTTCTCGTATACCCTTCTTGAGAGCGACCATTACGACACCTTTCTACTTTGATTTATTTTGTTTGGGAACGACGACTTCTCATCTATTGACCGATAGGGACCATTAACTTTGAGCGTCACTGACGTATACCTTTCAAAAAAAAACTCGTATAGGGAAAAAATGGGGGCCGATTCAAAAGCTGATCTGGCGATTTTCGGAAACGCATTTTTTTTGTATGACCCCGACCCAAAAAAATTATGTTTCAGATGGTGGATCAGACAAGTGTAAAGTAATGTCATCAAACCGTGTATAACCGTGTGCAAGCTTGTTATTCCAAAAATCTCTTGCCTTTTGCACACTATACGTATACGTTTTATCGTTTGACTTAACTGT
>Ga0181406_1000388_pt1 | contig 17020 bp, 17 predicted proteins | sample 29SPOviralmetaG_FD_130135 | JGI IMG/M metagenome (GOLD analysis project Ga0181406, IMG submission 130135) | Marine viral communities from the oligotrophic San Pedro Time Series (SPOT) site, San Pedro Channel, CA, USA - 29 SPOT_SRF_2011-12-20 | ecosystem: Environmental > Aquatic > Marine > Strait... | reverse complement strand
TTTTCTTTTTAGGACAAATTAAATAACCATTAGATTCATCATTATCTATTATCTTAAGTTTAAGTAATCCAAATAAACAAGATATGAAAAATTCATGGTCGCTTCTTCTTATAGATTGTTTTTTATTTTTCCTATAATATATTAAATCGCAAAAATTAATTAATGTAATTGTAATTTGTTTTATTTTAAATCCTTGTTTCATAGATTCTAATATTATATATTCTCCTTGATATTCATATCTATCAAATGTTTTATTTTTAGTTAATGCAAATGAACTAATAAGTAATCCTTTATAATATAAGTTAAGTGATCCATTAGATCCGTTATATATCATTTTATCTATATAATATAATAGAAATTAACTTTAAATATTTTAGTAATTATTATTTTGAATAATCAAAGAGAGCATAATAAAGAGAATTATATTCAATTCCATCTTCATCTTTGTATAATTTTAAATTAAGATCCCATCTTTCATACATCCATACTTCAAATCCACCGTCTTCCATTCTATTTTCAAGTGTATATTCTATTATACAATTATCAGTCCAGCCATCATCGCCTTCTGGATCTATCACATATTCCAAATTAGATAATATAACATCCATAAATCTAATAAAATCATTCATAAATAATTGTTTATGTTTTTCTTTATGTTCTTCTTTTATTTGTAAGGTATTCATATTCATAATGTATGTTATAAGGTCATCCGGTAGATGCTGTTTCTTATGATATCTATCACAAAAGATTTCAAAACTCTCAGTAATCATAATTGCTCTTTTTTTTTTGATACTACAAATTTAATAATAAAATTTCAAATTTTTTGTTTTTATTTTCTATTATCTTATATATATAAAATAAATTATCTTTAAGTAGTTTTTTCTATTCATTTATAATATAATATAGATAAAATATATATTAATTATCTATTATTATGTCTATAATCTATTATTATACCTCTTTAAGTAGTATAATAAGGGTTTAAAGAGTATATATTTTAAAATTATTACTTCTTTAAGTAGTAATAATGGTATAATTAATGATTATATACTCTATTTATCTATTATTTTAAGTATAATTAAAGATTATATTTAAGTTATTATATTTTTTAGATATTTAAGTATTTAATTTTGCGTTAATTCATCAAAATTATTTTCTATGTTAAAGTATAAATGAATAGAAAAAAAACACTTAAAAACAATTTGATAAATAATATTAAGAATAATAATATGAGCCATAATATATCAAAGATGGATGTTGAAACCTTTTTTAAATCTATTGAAAAAGATAACGACAATAAAGCATACTACAGATATATTAATATTACTTATAATAGTAAGGGAGGTAAAATCCCAACTGGTGAAAAGAATAATTTAAGTATTGATGATATTAAAAAAAATCGTGGTAATCAATCACATAATACTTTATCACTTGCTGTAAAATATGTACCGGATTTATATGTTGTTGATTATGATACACATGAAGTAAATTGTGAATTTTATGAATTACTAAATAATGATAATGTAGCTTTTACTAATACAAAGAAAGGATCTCATTATTATATTAAAATTAAGAATATTGATAAATACTCTAATCAACAAAAAATTCATATCAATCAAGATATAGATGTTGATTTAATTAAGAAAAATAATATATGGGAAACTAAAGATAGAATTATTACAGGAACAATTAAAGAATATGATTGGACTGATATTAAGAAATATTTTGATTGTAATAAAATGAATTTTAAAAATTCACCACCAAGTAGTCCACCAGTTTCACCTAAACCTAATAATGATGAAATGGTTTTTGAATCAATCCCAAATACTTATGATGTTGGTGAAATAAAATCTATTCTCGATATATTACCAGCAGAATGTTATGAATATGATATATGGATTAAAATTGGTATGGCTGTATGTAATGTTACTGAAGGTGATAATATTGGAAGTGGTTTATATCTTAATTGGAGTAAAAAAGATAAAGAAAATTATGATTTTGATTTAATCAAAAGTAATTGGAAAAGATGGAAAAAAAGAACTGGTAATAAACTTGGATTAACTTTTTTAAGAAATTTAAAAACTAAATATCAACCTCAAAAAAAGAAAACATTACAACAAATATTTACTGATAATTTAGTTGATATTAAATATGGTAAAGGTATTAAGAATGCAAAAAAAGAAATGTTAAAAGAAATGAATAATAGATTAATTTTTGTAAGAATAACTGGTGAATATATTATACTTGATAAAAAGATTATTAAAAAATATAAACTTGATGGAATAACAATTGATGAAACAGTTTCTATACCGTGTTGGTATTGTAAAAATACCATGAAAACAAAAGATCATTTTTTAAAAGAAAAATTTAGTTTTACTTATATTGAAGATGATGATGATGATGATGATGATGAAAAAAAGAAAACAATTAATATAGACCCTTTTAAATTGTGGTGTGAATGGAGTGATAGAAAAGAAGTAATGGAAATTGGATTTGACCCAAGAGATAGAAAAAATGAAGATATATTTAATCTTTGGAATGGTTATAAAGTTAGTAAAGAAGATTCTAAAAAATATGATGAAATTGAAGCAAAGCCACTTTTGGATCATATCAAAAATATTTGGTGTAAAGGTGATGATGAAAGTTATAATTATATTATGAATTATTTTGCACACATATTACAAAAACCTTATGAAAAAACTGGAGTAGTTTTAGCTTTAAAGAGTGAACAAGGTGGTGGTAAAGGTATTGTACTAAAAAAATTAGGTAATATTATTGGTGATACACATTATGCACAAAACAGTAATGCAAACTTTTTATTTGGTGATTTTAACGGACAATTAGAAGGTAAGATAATAATTAATCTTGATGAAGCATTTTGGGGTGGTGATAAAAAAATGGAAGGTATAATTAAAAATAAAGTTACTGAAACCAAACAAACAATTAATAAAAAGAATAAAGAAAATTATGTTATTGATTGTTATGCAAATTATATTATTACAACTAATAATGATTGGTTTGCTGGTACAACAGAAGATGATAGAAGACATTATTGTTTAGAACTTGATAATGCTAAGGCTGGACGAACAACAAAAGAAAGTGAAGAATATTTCACAGAAATAGAAAATGTATCTTGTGAAGCATTCGCAAATATTTTATACAATCGTGATATTTCTAATTTTAAAGCACGAATGTTTAAGAAAACAAAATTATTACAAGACCAAGTCGAACGCAATTGGAATAGTCCTAAAGTATGGTGGAATAGTGTTTTGAGAAAAGGTGGTTTTCAATTTGGCGATAATTTTATTGAATGGAATAAAACTTTAGAAGTTGTGGGTGAATATAATACTACCACATATGGTTATACAGTTAAAAATAGGAAAAAAGAAAAAAAGGTTGTTTATGAAAAAGAATGGTTGTTTAGTTGTTATGATAGACAAACATATAATAGTAGAAAGTATGATAATAGTAGTTTTTGGAGAGATATAGAAAAACACTGTATTTGTGATTTATATGATGAAAAAAGAATCCAATATAAAAAACAAAGAAAAATGTTTGTATTTCTACCATCATTAGAAGATGCAAGAAATAAATGGAATGAAAAACAACAATATAATTATAATTATGATGAGGATGATGAAGATGAATGGAATGCTGTTGAATATGATAGTAGTGATGATGAATGTGATATTGAATAAATTTAATATTTCTTTTTATTTTTTGTTTTAGTTTTAGTTTTAAAACCTTCGAATATTTTTTCGGGTTTTATTTTTTTTTTCTTGATCTAATATTTTTTTTATATCGATTTGTATTTCATCATGATTAGTTATCGGTTTTACCTTTACATTTTTAACTTTCTTTGATTTTTTAGTCATATATAATAATATATTTATTAATTTTATTTTGATAAAAAAAATATATTATTTTATTATAAAATGAGTTTAGTGATTACCTCTAATGTTGCCCAAGAAAACAATCCCGAGTTTAGTGATGCTTTTAAACCTTACTCCTATCAAAATAGATTACTTAATACTATGAGAATACCACCTAATAGTGAAATAGCTTTACAAAGTGCTAAAATTAATAAAAATGGTCTATTTGTTTTAGATAGAACTAATGCCGATTTCTGTCATTATTTTGGTACTCCTATTGGAACTGATGCAACAAAAATTGCTGCTGGTGAAGAAATAGAAGACCTTGATAGTAGCACTACTCAACCTTTTAGAGGTGTTGTTGGTGCGGGTGAAGCTTTTGGTGCTGGTGGTAGAAATGAAAGAAATATTGAAGATATGACTGCTGATCTACAAAAAGGAGTGGACGCGTGTGCTTTTCACCCCAGTTTAATTAGAACGAAGGGTGCTAGTTTTGAAAGTTCAATTAAGGTAACTCCGGAATATGATAGCACATCTTTACAGTTTAAAGGTTTTACATTTGTATCTACACAAGAAGACGCTGCTTTAACGACTCTCGGTGCTGCTAATATTACTTGGAGTGATATATCTAAAAATAATTCATATAATTTTACACAAGCAGCGGGTGTTGTAACATCTACCGATAAAGCGGGTTTTTATGTGCAGAATAGAGAATATCCAATCGCTCAAAATGGAGGTGAAGTAATTTATTCGATTGCTGGTGCTAATACTGGACCTTGGATGTGTGGTTTATCTAGAATTAATGAACCTATAGATATTGGTGGTGCTGACTACGCATATCTCCCAGCATATTTTGATTTTAGTAGAATTAAAGGTACAATTGTAACGGGGAGATTAAAAGAAGGTCAATATAGATATGCTGATTTTGCTGTATGTCGTGTTGAGGGAAAACTTCGTGTATTTCAGTCGGGAACTGATAGCAGAGCAGCGGGGACTAACTTTGGTGCTAATGGAATTTACATGAATGAGATAATTTATTATGGAGGTCATAACACTAACTTCCCTAATCTTGGTGATGCCGACGATTATGAAAATGTTAAATTTACATTAAATAATGAATTAATGAAAATCGAGGTTTATCACTCTACTGATAAAAAATATTATATACTTGCTGATTATACAACTCTTAAAGCAGCGGGTGCTACTAAAAACGAGCATTTAAATGCTGTTAATGCTACTGAATGGGCGATGTATCCCGTCTGTGCTGCTAGTGGTGGTGCTGCTGGTGGTAAATCTCTTTCAGTAGATTCTATTACACATTATCCTAATTATCCTATTTATACTGATACTAGATATAGTGATTATGATTGGTGGGGTTGGTCGCAAGAAAATAACCAAACTGCACTATGTTTAGCATTAGAGAAGAGACCATGGAATGATGCTAATTTTGTTACAGTATTAGCACCTCAAGGCATAGATAGTAAAGGTATGGACAATTATAGTAGTGTTTTTATTACTGTTAAAAGTGTTGCTTATCGTGATAGCACGAATGAATGCTCTTCATCTCGTCTATTAGGTTTTGAAGGGCAAGGAGTGAGCGAACCGGTAGCAACATCTAAATTAATCACTACAAATAAAAGTGCTAGTGTTCCAAAATTGATTAGTAATATTTCATTATTTATTCGATTAAATAATTTCACTCAAACCTCTGTTAATGCTCGACAAGGGACAACTTCAAAGATAGTAGCACACCTACCTCGTTTTGATAATAGTGGTAATGAAACTGGAGGTTTATATTTTGAACCACACGAAAAGACATATTTAGCACTAAATAATACTGATGAAATACTTATTAATAGTTTTGATGTTGATTTTGTTTATGAAAATGAAACATTATGTACTGCACTTACAGCTAAAAGTGTTGTATGTTTTCATATTAGACAAAGAAAATAAAAAAGTGGTTGGGGTAGATGTTCGATTTATTTTATTTTGATGAGTGGGTTTCAAAATGTGCCGAGAAAAGATTTTACCCTAACCACTTTTTCAATATTTACCCTAACCACTTTTTAATGTGGATTATTTAAGATAAATAAATATATATTTATTATTATAAATATGGCTGGATTTCACACAAAAACATTTTCAAAGCACGATGATTATATGACCCCTAAATATGCGTGGGAAAATATACAACAATACATACCAAAAGATAAAGTTATATGGGAAGCATTTATGGGTGATGGTAAAAGTGGAGAATATTTACAAGAACTTGGTTTTAAAGTCATTCATAATGATAATGATTTTTTTGAAAGTAATGAAGGAGATATATTAGTAAGTAATCCACCTTTTTCTCAATCAAAAGAGATTATCAATAGATTAAAAGAATTAGATAAACCTTTTATTTTAATCATGCCCTCTCCAAAAATTCACACATCTTATTTGAGAGAAAACTTTAAAAATACAGATGAAAGATTACAAATCATAATACCAAGGAAAAGAATTCAGTTTAAAAAATTAATAGATGGAGAAATTCCCGAAAATTATAAAAGTGATTGTAATTTTGATTGTTTTTATTATTGTTATAAAATGAATCTACCAAGAGATATTATTTGGTTGGAATAGATTTCGTAAAATACTTAAAAATTAAAATCTATATATAATATATAGACAATATGGATCTCACCGCCGATCAAATCGCAAGAGTTTTAATCAATTACAAAAATAAGAGGATTCGTGAAACGAATTATTATCATAATGTAACTAAAAATAAAGAGGAGTTTAAAATTAAAAATAGAGAGAGAGCAAAATTACATTATGAAAATGGATATAAAGAAAAAAAGAAAATAAACTATGAAGCAAATAAAGAATTACAACAAACTAAATCACTATATAACTATTATAAGAAGACTGATAAAATAGATAAATTTAAAGAGAAACATGAAGCCAAATATCAAATGTTAATCGATAAAGGTATAATCCAATAATTAATATGTTTTTTAAATCCCTTTTTTAATATATCTCATAATATAAATATGAGCGAATATGTTGATACTAAACTATTAAACTGTAATCGTCTAGCTTCAACAGAGGCACGGTCGGGGAATGATAGCAACCCAGCGGTTTTTACTAATTCATTAAATGAAACTGTAAGATTAGATGTTGGTGATAAAGTATCTTTAGAAAGAGCTTTTATTAGTGAAATTGGTGCTGGTAATCCACAAACTATTGAATTCAAAGGTGAAAGTATTGGAACTAATAAAGTCGCTACTTATACTGATATTGATTATGGTAATAAGTTTTATAAAAAAGATACAGTTTACAATCCAAGATATCGATTGGGATATTATCAAACAATTACAACAACTATAAAAACTGATGAAACCGTAGAATTAAGAGATAATTTAGCACCATTAATATTTGGTTATTATATTACATCAAATGAATATCCAAATTATATTCAACAACCTAGAAGGTTCGCACAGACAAGTGATACAAGAGGATCAGTCCCAAATAATTATAGTCATTATCAAGCTGTGGATAGTACTGCTGGTGGTATGACTTATAATACAATAAATAGTAGAGCCGTATGTTTGGCTGATTGGGTTAAGAAAAAAGATGTTGGTGATAATATTATCTTTAAACAAAAAGTTGATAATACAAGATATACATTATTTATTAAAGATAAAATTGCTTATATTAAAGGACACTCTAATTCCGCAGATCAATTTCCTAAACAATTTCATAATGGTATTTTTAGTGAATGTACTTATCATCGTATTAGAGAAAGAAAAGATATAGAAGTTAAAAAAGGATTCAATACTCCATCAGCAGTTGCAACACAAATTACTAAACAGTTAACAGAAACCAAAAAAGAAAATATTTTTGAAATATTTGATGGAGATGGTTTTTCTAGACCTATCACTAAAACAATTGAAACCACAACTTATAAACCTATTAACGCACAGAACCTTTATAATTTTAATAGTGGGACTTTAGCAGATTATCTTGCTTTAGCTTTACCAACAGATGAAAATGATGTAACTCAAGGTGCTATAGATTATCTTGCTACATTTGGTTACATAGGAGTAAAACGACCCGAGATATTTGAGAAAGGTAGAGAGATGGCTGAATTACCCGTTGCGGTTTTAAGAAACTTTGCTGGTGATACAATAGCACCTCACCCATTAAATTATGCTAATGAAGGTTTCCAAATTGTAGGAGATTACGAAAATACTAGCACGGGAGGTAATAATAGTCATACATTTACAACTAATTTAGAATATACTGAAGCTAATTGTAAAATGATAAGAGAATTTTTTGATACTCAAGCATTATATCCCGAGTTATGGGTTGATCTTCAAGATACAGTTTATTATAGCATAAATAATGTTGAAACTCTTGGTGGTCTTACATTTCCGGATGAAACTAATAGTAGATTCTTTCATATGAATCCATATACTACTACTGGCGGTGTTGGTGTTATTCATAATGAAACTTTTGGTGATGATAGTTTCTCACAGAGAGGCGCTCCTAATAATATAGAAATGACCTCTGTGCCTTGGTTTAGTTATTATGATGATTCTTATAGAGATACTTTTATTCCTCCAAGAGTTTGGATGTCAATAGCTCAAGATGGTTTAAGTTATGGCTTCGCTCAACCAGTTAAATATGTGAACTATGATGCTGATGGTAATGAAATAAAAGATTTCTATTTGATTGGTATTACTAATCATACAGTAGCGGGAACACCGAAGGGATTATTTAGTGAAGATATTGTTGGTAATACTGGCAAAATTAATTTCGGTAGAAGATTTGGATTTGATTTTCATTCTACCGCTTATTCAACAGCAATTATAACTCCTTATGCTGGATATAGTAATGTTGATATAGGAACATTATCTACTACTAATGATGGTAGTAAAGTTGGTGGTGTTTTACCGGATGCAAGGACTTATACTGATACAATTAATCATATTAAAAATTTAGGTACTCCCTCAAACACTACTGATCTAATGCCCTATATGACTATGACTTATATAGGAGCAAATAATCCCGAAGTATCTTATAATACCATAAATAATCGATTTGAATTTAAGAGATTACATACTGGTAATAATGTTGGTAATAGATTTAAAGCTGGTAATGATGCTGATAGTATAACATCTAAAACCATGGAGCCACCAAATAGACAAGATAGATTACCTTTATCACCTCCCGATGTTAATGTCGATGCTGGTGATACTGTTTATAAGATCAATCCTCGTCCTCCCCAATTTGGATATTCACCAACATTTAAACCTTATGTAGCAGAAAACTTTGTTACTCGTGTGAATTGTTATCCAGCAAACCCAACAGTAACAAGAACAGAAGAAGCAGCAAAAGGGACAAATATGCAAATATATAATAAATTTAATAATAATATTAGACCTTATACAGCATTTGATAGTCATGGAGGAATTTATATTGATAACTGGGGTTTTACGAGAAAAACTTGGACTGATAACTTATGGGACATTTTAGGTTATGATTTTGATGCTACTAATGCTCCAGTTAGTTCTAAAAATGTTTTAACTAAAAGAGTTAATAATGACAATAGTGGAGCATTGTATCGTCCAACAACTAATGCTGAAATAGTTACAACTGATACAAAAGCATATATTTCTAATCAATTTGGTGTAAGTCAATATTATACATCATTACCTTATCCAAGTTGTCTAGTTGATTATACAGCGAGATTACTTGGTGGTAATGATCTTTGGACTTATTCGGGTGATCTTGGTGGAGCCGGAACCGGGTTTACGGCGAATAACGCACAACCCGAAGAGATTTTTGATGAAATATCTGTTAAAACTGACAGCACTAATATTACTGCAACTGATCTACAAAAGAGTGTTTTAAGACCTTACTATACTATTAGAAGTAATATATTAGAAGGTGCTAGTGCTATTGGTGGTAATCCTACTGGTGCTAATCTTCCTATTATTTCTATAGTTGATAAATATAGTGGTGCAAGTGATTACTTTTTAGGAAATCCAAGTGATATACAATTTACAGTTACTAAACCTACTATTATTGCTGATATAACAACATCTATACATGATAGTGATGGTAGATATGCTAATGTAAATCGTACATCAGCAGTAGTTTATAAAATTGAAAAAGTTAAAGAAAGACCTATGGGAATAATTGAAGAAATAATGGAGGGATCTAAAAATAAAAAAAAATAATTTGAAATTAAAAATATATTATATTATTATAATATAAAATGCATATCTTTTTGAGTGATATGAAGGACAAAGAGAAAATTTGCTTACAACCTTGGGAGATAGATGGTGATGATGACTGGTATAGAGATCAATTATATTGTGGTGATACTATACTTGATGATTGGACGTGTGAATCACTTATCGAAGCAGTTAATAAAGATATAGAAGATAAATTAAGTGTAGAAGAAATTTTGACTAAATATCTTAAAAGTCATGATGTTTAAATTTATATTAAAGTAATTTTCTAATTTAATTTTTTATATTAATCATAATAAATATATGATTAAGATGGTAATCGAAAAAGGTACTGCTAAAAATAAAAAACTTAAAGCAATTTTTTATGACGATAAAGATAAGAAGATAAAAACTTCACAATTTGGCGATGTGAGATATGAAGATTATACAATCCATAAAGACAAATCACGAAGAGATAGATACAGAAATCGTCATAAAGGTAGTTTATCAAAAACCGATTTTTACTCACCGGCTTATCTTTCATATTATATCTTGTGGGGAGATTCAACATCTCGTGCTACTAATATTAAGAAATATAAAAAAATGTTTAAACTAACTTAATATCTTATATATATATAAATGGTTTATATTCTATATTTGTTTTTAAATCAAATGGTCAAATCTCCTTATGATGAATATGGTTGTTGTACTTCGTGTGGTTATAATTGGTGTGAGACACTACAAGAGTGCGTTAGAGTTTGGGAGACTTATTGTGAATCATTAGAGAACGGACATTAATAACAATTAGCATAAGGATTAGTGTACTCTTTTCGTGATGGAGCAACCGCTCTCCTTAATTGTGCTTTTACTTTTTCATGTTCTCTATTTTCTTCTTCCTCTTTTTTCTTTTTTTCTTTTCTTTGCTTACGAATTTTTTCATAATTCATAATTGCATTAAGTTGTGCATCTTCTAAATCTTTTTTAGTAAATATTTGCTCTTTTATTGTTTCTTTAATTGGTTTATCTTCTTCTACTTCTTCTTTTAATTGATTTACTCTTTTAACTTTTTGTTTTTTGAGTAATTCTTTTTCTTGTTTATCTAATGCTTTAGCATCCTTCTTTTCTTGTGCTTTTGCTTTTCTTGCTGCCATCGCCTTCACCCTTGCTGCTTTTAATTTCTCTTTGTGTGCTTCAGTCATAGGTGGTCTTTGTTTTCTTGGCTTACCTTTCTTTGTTAATTTAATATTAGGATCTACTGGCATATTGAATATTTCGTTAACATCCATACCTTCTCTTTTAGATTTGGCTTTTGGTACAATATCTTCTTCATCAATATCTTCTTCAGTAATATCTTGCTCTTTATTTTCTTCTATTTCATCTTGTGTTTTATCTTTAGTTTCATCAAACTCATCATATATGAAATTAGGATTCTTTTCTCCAGTTTCTAAATTAACATCTTCATCATCATCATCATCATCGCTTGGAATAAAATCCATTTTTACTTGTGGTATAAAACTCATCTCTTTTAGTTATAATATATATTTTATTTTTCTATGATTTATTTTAAATTATTATTTTTAATTAAATATTTAATTCTAATTATTATTCCTTATTATTCTTTATTATTTATATATAAAAATGGTATTAATCAAAAGTGGTTAGGGTAAATATTAAAAAAGTGGTTAGGGTAAATATTGAAAAAGTGGTTAGGGTAAAATGTTTTCTCGGCACATTTTGAAACCCCCTCATCAAAATAAAATAAATCGACCCTTTACCCCAACCACTTTTTAAAGATTTTGAGTTTCATCATTATTTTCATCATTTATAACAAGACTTATATTTTCATCAAATACCGGGTGTGGTTCCGGTTCTTCTTCATTATCAACTTCTTTTTCAACTTCTTTTATAACTGGGTCTCTATAAGGTTTTATTTCTTTTAATCCATTACATACTATAGGTTTTCTTACATTTGGATATTTATCTTCAAACTTTTTATTAAACATATTAATAATATCTAAATCAATAGTTGGAGAACTTTCTAATAGGTTATCATATTCACTTCTACATACTTTTAAAAAATCTCTACAAGGTTTTCTTTTCATATCTTGTAATGATAATTCTATTTCAATTGCTCTACCAAGTTTAGACCAAGCCAAAGCCGAGATTCTATGTCCTTCAAAAGTTTCAGCATATTTTAAGAATGATCCTAATGTCCCCAATATTCCACAAAATATATTGAACCCTCCAACAACAGCAGTAAATCCGTGCTGATAATCTTTTGGAATATAACTATCAACAGCAAAATTACCAACACCAGTTAAAGTTGATAATACAATAATTGGAATTTGTAAATGTTGATATTTTCTTTTATATTTCCTTGTACTATAATTATGTAAATAAGCATAACACATACTAACTTCACCCCATTCACTTAATAACTCTTCTATTTCTTCACTCCATACATCTATATTTTCGGGCAATGGTCTAGGGGTTTGTAATCTCTCCATTTATTATAATTTATTATTTTTATTTCATTATTAAAATATTTATTTAATTATATACATGACCGATAGTCCTTTTGTAACAAAACCGATAGAAGAAGTCAAACAAGACATTCACTCTATAAACCAAACTCTTAATACAATAAAAGTTGATGTAGTGTGTATCAAAAGTGAACTCAAACAAATATTAGAAATGTTAAAAAAAAAAGAAGAAACACCAATCTCTAAAGGATGGAGTATGTGGTAAATTAATAGTTTATTTTTATATATTACTTTAATATAATGGATTTAAGAAATGGTGATTGTTTAGATTTACTAAAAGATTTACCGAACAAATCCGTAGATATATTATATACTGACCCTCCTTATATACCACCTGAGCATTCGAAAACACTAACTAAATATAATAAAACATTAAGTGAGATGGGTATATTAGAAGGTTTTTTTAAAGTATTTTTAAAAGAAATAGATAGAGTTTTAAAAGATGATGGTATAATTTTGATATATTGCAATAGTGATAGCTACCCTCTATTTTATATTCATCTATATCCTTTTGTTAAAAAGATGAGATGTTTTGTATGGGACAAAATAAGTTGTAGTTTAGGTTATACTTTTAGACATCAACATGAGATGATTTTATGTGGAGAAAGAAAACAAATGAAACCTATTAAATGTGGGACTGGCGACATATTTAAATATAAAGTTGTTAAGGCAAAAGATAAAGACCATCCAGCACAAAAACCAGTAGATTTACACAAACATATTTTACAAAATATAGTTAGTGAAGATAGAGTTGTTTTAGACCCATTTATGGGGACTGGCTCAATCGGTATAGCATGTAAAGAATTAAAATGTAAATATATTGGCTTTGAATTAGAAAAAGAATATTTTGAAATATGTAAAAATAAATTAAATAATAATAATATATAATATATATAAATGGAGAAAGCACCACCTAAGGTATTTAAAGTAAAAGACCCCGACCCCGATGATAGATTCGGTGATATACACCCACATCTACCACAACCGCCATCACTACTTTTAATTGTTGGTAGTGTAAAACAAGGTAAAAGTAATCTACTTGTAAATCTATTATGCAATCCCGACATGTACAAAGATAAATTCGATAGTGTTAAGATTATAAGTAATACATTAAACGCTGACCCAAAGGGCAAATTATTAAATAAATATTTTGATTGTGAAGACCACTATACTGATGAAATGATTACTGATATAATTGAAAGTCAAAAGAAATTGGACGATTTTGAAAGGGGGTCAGTAGCAATTTTTCTAGATGATATTTTAACAAAAGATTTCAAGAAAACTAACGCCGTCTCATTTTTAGCAACTCGTTTTCGCCATTATGGTATTGGTCTATTAGGATTTACAACACAATCATTTAGGGCTGTTAGTGGATTAATTAGAAATAATGCAACTGATGTAATTATTATGAAACAACAAAACACAAAAGAATTAGAAAAGATTGCTGAAGAATATGGTGATATGTTCCCTAATATATTTATGGATTTATATAAAAGAGCAATTGAAGATGAACCATTTTCATTTTTATATTTAGATATGCAAACTAATCCAGCAACAGCTTATATTCGATTTGAAACTAAAATCGCTGAAGGTGAGAAAAAATTATTTTAATTATAATTAAATTAAATTATATTTATATATTATAAAAATGGATTTGTATTCAAGTGGTGGATCAATAGCACAAGTAAATAGTCAAACATCTCAAACTCGAGCTAACAATCAAGCAACACAAGATTTTAATAATACTTTAGCAGAAAATTTAGATTTAGCAACAACTGAATTAGATAGTGCTGCTGCTTCTAAAAATCAAAAGGATTTATTAAGTATTGGTACATCCGGTGGTAAAATTGTATCTAAAACTGGTATAGTTCAAGCTGGTGGGTCAGCGATGAAAAAATTAGCACAAAAAGCATCCGCAGCAGCATTACCCGCTGCTGGTGATACTCTAATAGAAGGTGAGGGTGCTGCTTCCACAGTTACTACTATTGGTGAAGATGTAGCACAAAGTAGTGAAGCACTAGAAGCTGGTAGTGAAGGTGCTAGATTAGCACTAGATGCTGGTAGAACTGCATTAAAAGGTGCTGCTATGACGAGTGGTAAAGCGTTAATTGCTGGTGCTGGTGGAATATTAGATGCTGGTGAAGATATTGCTGCTTTAGCTAGTGGTAAATCGGGTATGGATGTTTTTGGTTCGAATAATTATTCTCGTGTTGGTAATCTTATGAATATTGCTGGGAGTGCTTTAGAAGTTGGTGGAGTTGTAAGTGGTGGTATTACACCATGGAGTATTGGTGCTGAAATTCTTGGTGCTGGTATAGGTGCTGTTGGTGCTGGTTTAGAATTAGCTGGTGATATCGATGCAAGTGATAAGAAAAAAGAGCAAACTACTGAAGACATCCAATCTCAAGCAAGAAGTTTAGGAGGAACTCAAGCTATAACAACCGAAGTTGCAAGAAGTAATTAAATACTATTTTTTTTTTTATTTTTTTTAAATTTATTTATTAAGATTTATTTTATATTAGTATATTATAAAATGAGTTCTTTTTGGCGTAATGATGATAAAATCAAAGTTTCACAAACACAAGTTTCTGTTCCGTCCACAAATGGATTGTCGTATTCTAGTACGGCTGGACAAAGTGGCAGAAGGGTCGATTTTGAAATCCCCTCAACAGTAAAATTTTTAGATGGTAAAAATTCATATTTACAATTCGATATTAAAATAGGTCTTCCAGCCGGAAGTTCTCCAACCCGCCTTCAGTTAGATCCTTTTATCGGCGGTCAATCCGTAGTCAAAAATTTAAGGATCTATAGTGGAAATCGCTCCGTTTTGCTGGAAGAAATTAGCGACTACAATGCTAAAGTCCAAATGCAATATTCATACAATCAAGATGATAGTATGAGAAAATTAAGAGCATTAAAAGAAGGTTCATTAATTAATACAGTTGAAAATAGAGGAACACTTGGTACATCGGTATCTAACAATATTGATTTATCATCTAATCCTTATTATAAACCAGTCGGGACTGTACCAGCCACCCGGGACTGGGGGACTACTGATGATTTCTTAACTGCTAAATTATCACTTCCAATACACTGCGGAATGTTTGCTGATGGTGGTAATAAAATATTTCCAGTTTTAATGACTGATGGATTATTTGTTGAAGTGGATTTGGAAGACCCCGCAAGATATCTTAAACAGTTAGATAGTGTTAATCGTAATCGTCGTATGAAACAAAACCCCATCTTTCATGGTGTAGATAAAGATGGACTTGCTCTATCGATTAATAATGCTACTAACCGCACCGAGATATATTTAGGATTACAAAACAATATGAGAACAGTAGAAAATTGCCCTTTTGTAAAAGGTGAAAGAATTGGTATATGTAAGATTGATGATCCCCTAACTGAATGTGCCTTGACCTTAACTGCTACTGGCGCGCAAGGGCATCCCAAGATTGATAATATTGAAGTGGCTGATGGTTATGTAAGAATTACATGTGAGCAGTTCCAAAATAGCAATACTGGTACTGGTGTTGAAGCAACCTCTAATAATTTCATTATATTTAGTGCTACTCTCGATACCAAGAGAGTTCAAGTTGGTGATTTAACGACACAAATTATCGCTGCATCCACATCTTACGCAGCAACCACCGAAATATCTAATTGTGCTATTGTTTGTCAGCAAGTTGGTTTAGACCCACAATATGAAGCTGGTATGATGAAGAGAATGAGAGATGGTGGCTCAATTGAAATTGATATTCCAAGTGTTACTAATTATAAACATTCACTTTTAAAATCGAATCGTAATGCAACTATAAATTTAGCAGTATCTAATACTCGTGCTAAATCTATGATTGTTATGCCTACGGATGCTACTGTTTTATCTCCTCCCGCTCTAATGGCTGGAACTCAAGAAACATATGAAGAAGAAACAACTTCTATGGATGGACAACTTCATTCTATTCGTAGTGGTCAATGTGGAATAATAGATAGACTGACATCTTACCAAATGGTCGTAGACGATAAATTAGTCCCCTCTCGTCCTATAGTTGTATCTAAAATTAATAAGGGGGTCTCAGTTGCAGCTCAGCCTTTAATTGAATTAGAAAAAGCACTTAATCAAGCTAAAATAGTTCCTAGATCTTTTGTTGATTACAACCGTAATTTCTTGATTGGTCGTGCTTATGCATTAAATGATGGTGTAGCAAATCTCAATAATAAATCCAATCAAATCCAGTTATTTTATGGAGAAACTACTGCTGCTGGTGTAGACCAACCTCCAACACAAGATAAACTCTTATACTGTTACCTATTCCACTTACGCCGTATAAGCATCAAAGGTGATAGTGTAACAGTTACATTGTAAATAAAAATGTAAATATTT
>Ga0181406_1000382_pt1 | contig 17101 bp, 11 predicted proteins | sample 29SPOviralmetaG_FD_130135 | JGI IMG/M metagenome (GOLD analysis project Ga0181406, IMG submission 130135) | Marine viral communities from the oligotrophic San Pedro Time Series (SPOT) site, San Pedro Channel, CA, USA - 29 SPOT_SRF_2011-12-20 | ecosystem: Environmental > Aquatic > Marine > Strait... | reverse complement strand
GGCTGCTTGGGAAGCACATCCTGATCACACGATTACCAAAGCAATGGTTGCCGAACGTGCAATCTTCTTCGTTCTTCTACCATTCTTTCGCTTTAATGGTGACGCTGGTATGCGAACAGTAAGTGCCGATATTAGTAGAGATGAACAAATTCACGTGGCTACCAATAGTCTGGTTCATACTGAGCTGGGGTATAACATCAGTCCTTCTCTTGATAAACTCAGGAAGGCAACTATCAATTGGGTGATGCAACCTCTTGGCATGAGTGCTGATAAGTACTTAGACAAAAACTTTTGGTTGTCATCTAGTGACCGCCTAATGTACGAAGGCAAGGCACCTCAACTTGTCGCTACTAAAGCAGGAAGAATGCCCGCATTTTTTGAACATAGCAATGTCAATCTCCCCCAATATGCTTGAAGTCTTCGGAATGGAGGCCAGAGGCGTACTGTCTGAAATGGAAGATAGATTCCCACCAATCAATCCTTCACCTGATGACTCAATCGAAAAGATCATGTACCGCTCTGGTCAACGTTCTGTTGTGGAGTGGTTAGTAAACCGACTCGAAGACAACGATGGCTAAAATTAAACTAAACAAGGGCAACAGTAAAGAAAGGTTTGGCCACAAAGATCTATATGCAAATTTAGAGGCTGGTGTTAAATACTCTGAAATACTCAAGTATTTAAAAAAAAATCCAGATAAGCTTTGGTCTGGCAATGCAAAGGGTAAGTCTGGTGGACTTTATGAATTAGTTGCATCTAAAACCAAAGAAGAAACTGCTGCTGCTAACAAAAAGAAAGGTGAAAAACAGCAGGAATTACAACTTAAAATTGACAACGAAACTGTAAAAGGTGGTTATACACGTGTAAGTCCCGGTGAGTATGATGAAGGCATCGCCTTTGATAAAGACGGCCTTGCTATCAAAACCTATGATGGTAAAACCTTGAAAATTGGTAACTTACCAGGTCACCGATATGAAGATAGTGCCTATGCAGATATTAAAATTATTGATTATGATGCAACTATCGAAGGATACAATCCTGAAACATCTCTTGAAAAATTAGGCATTATAAAAGATAATGTATATGATAGTAAAGGCAAGATTAAAGGTGTCGAGTTTGAAGAGCCTAAGGTAAAACGTCAGGATTACACGTCAGATACTTTTAGGGATGACAAACAAAAAGAAGACTATTCTGAGCGTGGCTTGACTGACAAAGGGGGACAGATTAAAAAACTAAAGATTGACGGCGACTATAAAAATATTAACACCGACAAGTCTGGAAACCTCAAGCGTCTTACATTAACTGCAGATGGTAAGTACAAGTCTACTGCCGATGACTATCCTACAGAAATTAAATCTGACAGTTTTAGCGATCAGCTTGAAGTGGCAACTGGTTTGAAATCAGACACTATTACTCGTAAAGCACGGATGGGTAGTATCAAAAGTAAACTGGCTAATTCATCACGACTGAACAAGGATACATATATCAAATCAGGTAAAACACAACTAGGCATTAAGTAATGACTGCAAAAAGTAGATATGACTATTTGAGTAGCGAACGAGATCAATTCCTTCAGCAAGCGATTCAATCTGCTGAGTTGACTCTTCCTTATCTTGTAAAGCGTGATGGAGACACATCAACACATAAGCAACTTAGGTGTCCTTGGCAATCAGTTGGAGCTAAGGGTGTCACTACGTTGGCTTCAAAATTGATGTTGGCTCTCCTGCCTCCACAAACAAGTTTCTTCAAACTTCAAATTGATGAAACTACAATTCTTTCTGGTGAATTAGATCCAAGGATTAAGTCTGAACTTGACTTGTCCTTTGCAAAGATCGAACGCACGATGATGGAATCCATTGCGGCTTCTGATGATCGTGTAGTAGTACACCAAGCATTGAAGCATCTTGTGGTTGCTGGTAATGCGCTTATCTATATGGATAAGGAAAAGCTAAAACTCTATCCAATTAACCGTTTTGTTGTCGATAGGGATGGTCTTGGTAATGTTATTGAAATAGTCACCAAAGAAAATATTAGTAAGCAGCTCCTTCCTGAATCAATCAAGTTGAAGGAACCAAAGATTGATGATGAGTACAGTGGACCTAACGATACGTGTGATATCTATACACATATCAAACGTGACAACAATCGTTTTGTCTGGCATCAGGAAGTCTATGATGAAATCATTCCTGGCTCTCAAGGTAAATCTCCTGTAGATACAAACCCTTGGTTGCCTCTTCGCTTTAATTCTGTTGATGATGAAGCTTATGGACGTGGTCGTGTAGAAGAATTTCTTGGTGATTTGAAGTCACTTGAGGCACTCTCTCAGGCCGTCATAGAAGGCTCTGCAGCAGCCGCAAAGGTTGTCTTTACTGTATCCCCTTCAAGCTCTACAAAGCCCGCCACACTGGCTAGTGCAGGCAACGGAGCGATCATTCAAGGCAGACCTGATGACATTGGTGTTGTGCAGGTAGGTAAGACAGCAGACTTTGCTACTGCTTACAACATGATCCAACAGTTTGAACGTCGTTTGTCTGAAGCTTTCCTTGTTCTCACTGTTCGCAATAGTGAACGTACAACTGCTGAAGAAGTACGGATGACACAAATGGAATTGGAACAACAACTCGGTGGACTGTTTAGTCTGCTGACTGTTGAGTTCCTTGTTCCGTACCTTAACCGTAAGCTTAGTGTTCTGCAGAAGGCTGGAGAGATTCCGAAGCTACCTAAACGTATTGTCAAACCAACAATTGTTGCTGGTGTCAATGCACTCGGTCGCGGCCAAGATCGTGAAAGTCTGCAAATGTTTATGCAAACGATTGCGCAGACCATGGGTCCAGAAGCAATCTTAAACTTCATCAATCCAGAGGAAGTTATTAAACGCCTCGCTGCATCACAAGGTATTGACGTACTGAATCTTGTACGCAGTATGGAAGAGATTCAGCAAGAGCGTCAGCAACAACAAGCGCAAGAACAAGACATGGCGCTTACACAACAAGCTAGTCGGTTTGCTCAAGTTGACCAGCAACGTGAAGCCATGGCTACTCAACAACCAGAATAATCTACCCAATGAGTGAAACACTTTCGTATCAAGAGCCAGCACCTACTGAATTGAATGAAGCTGAACAGGAGGCTTTGGAAGTAGGTGAGCAGATGGAGTCTGATCAAAATCAACTTCTTGCTGGCAAATATAAATCTGCTGGTGACCTGGAGAAGGCATACCTTGAACTTCAAAAGAAGCTAGGTTCTGCAAACGAAGAGACTGAAGAACAGGTTGAAGAACAACCAGTGGAAGCTGAACAGGAGACAGAGGAGCCAGAAACCAAATCCGACGAACCTGAATCAAATAAGCTTACACAAGCTGACATTGATTATCTACATGGTCTAGCAGGTGGTACTGAAGGCTATCAACAGATGGTCACTTGGGCGTCATCAAACATGGAACCCAAAGAAGTGGAAATGTATGACCGTGTAATGGATCAGGGTGACCCAGCTGCTGTGTTGTTTGCTGTCAAAGCTTTAGTCGCTCAGTACAAAGATACAGTTGGTTCTGACGGTGAACTTCTCACTGGTAAATCTGCTGCTAATCCTGTTAAAAATCAATTCCGTAGTCAGCAGGAACTTGTCTCTGCGATGAATGATCCTCGTTATGACAGCGACCCTGCATACCGAAATGACGTTCTTGAGAAACTAGAAAACTCTGAACTTAACTTCTGATGTCACAACAATCTGATGTACTCAAGGCTTTTGTAACCAGCTATGGTCCTGAGCCTGAGAAAAAAGAAGAAGACAAAACTGAAGAAGAAACTTCTGAAGAGGAGTAACAGCTTGGGAGGCACCTCAGAGTCGGACCTCCCTGGTATTGGCTACGGCCCTTACGAGGATACCCTTAGCCGTCTAGACGGTGGGATAGACCACAAAAATTTTCTAAGATCTTAGTCCTGTTTATAATTTAATTACCCATAGTAATGGCACAACAAAATTCTACGCTGACCACGAGCCTTACACGGCCGGGTCAGGCTAATAGCACGGGTGACGCCCGCGCTCTTTATCTCAAGCTTTTTAGCGGTGAGATGTTCAAAGGATTCCAGAACAACACGATTGCTCGGGATCTCGTCATGAAGCGTACCCTGAAGAGCGGCAAATCTTTGCAGTTCATCTACACGGGTCGCACAAAGTCTGAGTTTCACACACCTGGTAACAGCATCCTGGGTAACAGCGATGGTGCACCTCCGGTGGCCGAAAAGACCATCACCGTTGATGACCTTCTGATCAGCTCAGCCTTCGTCTACAATCTCGACGAAGTTCTCAGCCACTACGACCTGCGTAGCGAGATCTCCCGCAAGATCGGCTATGCCTTGGCTGAAAAGTATGACCGTCTTGCATTCCGTGCTGTAGCACGTGGTGCTCGTCAGGCATCTCCTATCACCAAGAGTGGCTTTGTCGAGCCCGGTGGTACTCAGATTCGTGTCGGTGCTACCACCAACGATTCTGATGCTTATTCCTCTACTGCACTGGTGTCAGCCTTCTACGACGCAGCAGCTGCACTCGATGAAAAGGGTGTGTCTGGTGATGGACGTGTCGCTGTACTGAACCCGCGTCAGTACTACGAACTGATTCAAGCTGTTGGTTCCAACGGCCTGATCAACCGTGATGCCCAAGGCGCTGCTCTGCAGTCTGGCCAAGGCATCATCGAGATCGCTGGTATCAAGATCTACAAGTCCATGAACATCCCGTTCTTGGGTAAGTACGGCACCGCTTATGGCGGTACTACTGGCGTTACCTCTCCGACCAATGTTGGTTCCTTCGTTGGCGAAACCCTGGAAGACGCTTCTGGCGCTTCTACTGGTATCAACAACGATTACGGTACTGCTTCTGAAGTCGGTGCTAAGTCCTGCGGTCTGATTTTCCAAAAGGAAGCAGCCGGTATGGTCGAAGCCATCGGTCCTCAGGTGCAAGTCACCAGTGGAGATGTCTCCGTGGTCTACCAAGGCGACGTGATGCTCGGCCGTTTGGCCTGTGGCGCAGACTATCTGAACCCTGCAGCTTCTGTTGAGCTGTATGTGGGTGCTTCTGCTCCTTCTGCATTCTGATTTATTTATACACAAGGGATCCTTCGGGGTCCCTTTTTTTTATTCATTCATAAGGTCTCTTTATGGCGCTTCCAACTTCACCTACAACTGCTCAGTTAGATGCAGTTAATGAGATGCTCATGTCTGTAGGTCAAACTCCTGTCACTCAATTAGAAGCTACTAACCCGGACGTTGCGCTCGCTTTTGAAACGCTCACTCAAGTGTCGCGTGGTGTGCAGGCTGAAGGTTGGACTTTCAATAGGGAGAACCACCTGAGTACATTTACACCTGACAGTACAACTAAAAAAATTCAAATCCCTGACAACGTCTTGCAAATTGACTTGTCAGATAATCATGATAACCGGAGTAAAGATACAGTCCGTAGAGACGGATATTTGTATGACAGAGAGAACCACACATTTGAGTGGGACTCAACTCCTGAAGTGGACGTAGTTTATTTCTACGACTGGGGCGATCTTCCAAAACCAATTCGTGACTACATTGTAGCTAGAGCTGCTGCAATCTTTAGTAGCCGTATCGTTGGTGATCCTACGCAGTTCCAACTGCTATCACAGAGAGAAGCATACGCTCGTGCTCAAGCATTGGAATACGAATGTAATCAAGGTGACTATACATACTTTGGTCATCCCGATGGTGGCAACTTCTACAACAGCTATCAACCCTATACCGCACTTTATCGATACTGATGGCAAACATCACTCAACAGATTCCTGATTTCCTGGGTGGTGTTTCTACACAGCCTGATGATCAGAAGGAAATAAATCAGGTTAAAGAGATTATCAATGGTTACCCTGATCCAACTGTAGGTCTGATTAAAAGACCCGGTCTAAAGTTTGTTGCTAATATTATCAACAATACTACGTATGACAACGCTCATTGGTTCTATTATAGATACTCTTCTACCGAACAATACGTAGGAGCAATTATTAGCCAAGCTGTAAAGATGTGGAATGTAAGTGATGGCGCTGCTGTCACTGTTACTAACGGCACAAGTCAATCATATCTAACTGTCGCTGGTAATGCTCATAATCAGTTTCATGTAATCAGTAAGCAAGACCAAATCATTATCATTAACAAGACAAAAACTACGGCTTTGTCTGCAGCTTTGTCTGGATCATTGTCCGGTACTGTTGCTAGTGTTGCTAATTTACCTGCTGCTAGTTCCAACAATAATAACGTTTATAAGATTTCTAATACCAGTGCTGCTGAAGATGATTACTATGTCAAGTCAGATGGTACTACTTGGAATGAATCACACCAACCTAATATTGCTATAGCTATTGATGCCACTACTATGCCTTACAGGCTACGTAGAACGGCTCTTAATGCCTTTACATTTGAGGCTAATACCTGGGGTCAAAGACTTGTTGGTGATACTACTACAAACCCAAACCCTAGCTTTATTGGTAAAACACTTAATTTTGCATTCTTTGCTAATAACAGATTAGGCTTTTTATCTGAGGATAATGTAATCCTTGGTGTTCCAAACGACACATATAACTTCTTTAGTAAGTCAGCTATTGTTCAGATAGACAGCGATCCTGTTGACTTAACCTGTGGTAGTCAGCGTCCAGTTACGCTTACATCTGCAGTACCTGTACAGCAAGGTATTGTCTTGTTCAGCGGCTCACAGCAATTTATGCTGTTCTCTGATACTGGTGTTTTGACGCCAGCTCAAGCTGTTATTAAATCTATTTCTAGTTATGAGGTTGATGAAGATGTTCATCCAGTTGAAACTGGTACAACAATTACTTTTGTCAATAAATCTACCTCCTTCTGTCGTGTGTTTGGTATGCAGACACAGGGTCAAGGAGCTAGTCCTTTATTCATTGATTTAGGGAAGTTTGTTTCACAATACATTCCACATACTGTCTCATCAATAGTTGCTGATACACAAAATTCGTTTATTGGGCTTTATGGTCAATCAGCAAACAAGGTCTATTTTTATAGAACCTATGTTGAAGGTGATCAGCAACTTATGAGGGCTTGGTACAGCTGGCAACTGCCAGGTAATGTTCAGTTCTTTAATAGTGATAAAGACAAAATTGTTAGTGTGGTTAAGTTTCAAGGTGGTCTTGTCTTACTTTCAACTGAATTAAATAACTTACCTACTCCTGCTCAAATAACAGCTAACACGCTACCTGCTGAAAACCTCTTCTTTGACATGATTGCTAGTTCTTCTGGCAATACCTATGTGAGTAATCAGACTAGGGTTCAGGTTCCATTTGCTTTGGATTCATCGCTGACACCTTTTGTAGTATCTGATGATGGTGTGCAGTTAAAAGTAGAATCAACCTTGACAGCTGGTGGTAACAATTTCTTTGTTATTGCTGGAGCAAATAACTATTCTAGTCTTAATCTAAAGGTTGGTTACAAGATGCCCTTTGAAGTTCAGATGCCACATATCTTTGTTCGTCGCAATCAAGGCATTGTTGACTATACTGCTTCCTTGATTATTTCTAGACTAAAGTTTAGCATCGGATTGTCAGGTGCTCTTAGCTTTAAAACCACACCTCTTGGTGAATCAAGCTCAAACCAAACTGGTGCTGTTCAAATTGTTGACTATACAAACATGAATTCAGTTCCGTTGAGTGAAGCATCTATTTTGACTATTCCAGTCTTACGTCGTAATACAAGTTACGACATGACTATTTTTAGTGACACGCCATTTGCTGTGGCACTTAACTCTGCTATGTGGGAGGGTAATTATTCAACTAAGTATTATAGGAGACTGTAATGGCATCTCAGGCAGATGTTGTAAAGGCACAAAATGCTGCAGCGCAGGCAGCCACACAAGCTAGAAATGAACAACAAGCGTTGGATTACTTCAACGCAATGGATAACTTCTATCTGCGTCAATATTCTGATAATCAAAACAAAAAGCTTACTGATCAAATACAAAAAGATCAGTTTAAAGATGCGCTACAGGTATCTGATATGCGTAAGGACGCACAACTGCGTGCGTTTGATACATCAGAAGAACGGTATCGTGAACAGTTAACCGTAAACCAGGCAGAATTTAATCGTGCCAAATCAGGTCTTGACTCTCAATTTGACTCAACACTGCGTAGCTATGAAGATCAAATAATTGATCAAGACCGTGCATTCACACAAGAGTTTGATAGAGCATCATTTAATAGGGATACTGTTGAGCGTCGTAAGACGGACATAGCAAGCCAATACGGTGAGGGTGGAACTCAAAGACGTAGTGATGCCCTTTCTATCCAACGTGCACGTGATGCTATTGTCAGACGTTCAGCTCTAGCAACAGAGGATAAAGCTGATATTACTTCTCAGAAAAAAGAGATTGAAGATGTCCGCACACAAACCGATCTGATTGTTAAAAATCAGCTTGCTGCAGCAGACCTAGAAGACGCCAGAGCACTTCTTAATCGTGACTCACAGTTAGCTAACATTGCTTTTCAAAAGCAAGGGCAACGTATTGAAACTCTTGCTCGTGTAGGACAAGCAAAGGCTAGAGGTCGTAAAGGTAAATCCGCTGACCGTACGCTTCAGACAACACTTGCACTAAGTGGTATTAATGTTGCACGACTGACAAACCAAGCTTTCTTTGCACAGAAGGAATATTCTGGTGCTCAGAGTGCTGTAGCTAACCGTAAGGCTGCTATTGGTTTTCAAGATCAGATTAGTAAACTTAGAGAATCTACTGCTCTTGCTCAACTAGATACACGCGGTAACCGTTTAAAAGCTGAAGAGACCGCTGACACTACAGAAGGGACAAGAATTACTGAGCAAGAAACTCTTCTAGGTGATATTGCTTTAAATCAATTTACAAGTGGTACAGCTGAAGCTGACCAACAGCTTAATGAAATTGCTTATGCTATTGGTTTGTCTAGAGAACAACTAACAATGAATAAGAAACGCCTTGGTGCGTCTCTTGTTAGTACTGTTGCAAGTATAGATGATCAATTACTTACTTTAGAACAAGCTAAATACAAAGCTGATTACAACGCTCATGCGGCACGTATGTTGCCTCCTGAGTTTGTACCTGATGCTAAAGCACCTTATGACGTACCACTACCTAAATACATTGAGCCTCGCCCTGGTGCTGCTCCTGCTCCTGCTTACCAAGCACAATACATACCAGCTCCAACACAGAGTGGTCTTGGCCAAGCATTAATGATTGGTGGTGCTGCACTAAGTGTTGCTGCTATTCCGTTCACTATGGGCGCAAGTCTTGCTGCTGCAGGAGGTGCCGCTAGTACTGCCGCTGCAGGTGGGCTTTTAGGTTCAATGACTGTTGGTACTGCTACAGCTGTTGGTACTGGTCTTGCGGGTTTGGGTACAGGCTTGACGCAATTCTCACAAATGCCATTCAACTATAGGTAAACAATGCAACCAGTACAGTATCGTGGGTACGCCCAGGGCACTGCATTCAACCCGATTATATTATCGGATCAATCTCGCAAAATACTTGAGCAAAACGAACAGTTCTTAAGAGGACTTCAAGCAAAGCAAAAGATTGAACGTGACTTTGAGGTAGCTAAACTAAAGCAGCTTCAAGAAAATATCAGGTCGCAGCGCCAACAACTAAATGAAAACTATGGATACGATCAAAGGCAAAAAGATCGTTATAACCAATCCTTACAAGCAAATGCTGCACGAGAGGTACAAGACCTTAAGCGAATTGCAGCATTAGACGCTAATAAGCCTACCACTGCTGCTGTTGTTAATCAGGTTGCTGATTTTCTTGTTGGTGCTAGTGAAACAGCTGCAACAGTAATTGGTAAGGTAAGAGAAGCTAAGAATGCCAGTGATCAGGCATCTGCTAATGAAATTCAACAAAGTGGTGAGCTGACTGACGCTTATATTGGTAACCAGGTTGGTGGTCAGATTGTCTATGACACTGCTACTAATAAAGTTATGGCTGTCTTTGCTACAGCTAAAGCCTTTAAAGAAAGTGGTTACGAAGTTCAAGAAGGTCAACAACTTTACTCAATTAAAGATGCTATCCAGCAAAAAGTTAATTTCACTTCAGCTCAAGCTGAATTTAAGAACTTTTCTTTAGAGTTTAAAAATCAAACAGAATACGACTTTAACGGTGAAACTATTAGCCGCCAGCAGTTTGCACAACTTTCAGCTGCTGATAAAAAAGCTGTATTTGAACAACAATATGTATCAGCTTTAGACCAACTGCAGGAAAAGGCTAAATTTAGCCCTTATATGCTGCAGCAACTTACCTCTCAAAAAGGTACAGAAGTATCTAAGTTCTACGGTGAATCTCTTAAAGAGCAAAATAAAATCTATAATGGTCTAATGGTTGCGGCTGCACGCCAAGAGGCCGTAACACTCCGTACACCAGATGCCATTCAAAATTACGCTAATGTTGTTGCTGTCAATGAGGGTGGTGATCGATCAAAAGCCGTAGCTGCAGTAAAAGAACTTCTCTCTGACTCTAATACATTCACTGATGCTGAAGTTGAGCGGTTTTCTGATACTACTTTTATTGATCAACTAGGTATCGAAAGTAAGTTTCGTCTGCGTAATGCCAATTCTTATAACGAGATTAAGCAAGATCATGCAAAGAGTGGACTTGCTGCTGAGAATCTAGATCAAGTTAAACGTGATCTAAATGAAGCTAAGTTGATAAATAGTTTTCACGAGGCTTTTGATCAAGACAAACGTGATGGAACTATTGATGAGGCTACTAGCACACAACTAGCAGACGAAGCTAAACGTGCTGAAGCTAACGGATACACGAACCTGGCTTCACTGCTTCGTTCTAATATAAATATAACTGCTGATGCTCAACTATTAGAAACACAACGAAATAGGTTAGATGAGCTTTATGCAGCTGGTACTTTAGAAGAAAGGCATGTACGTGATTCTGGCCTTCAGGGTGAAGAATTCAGTGAATATATTGATAAGGCTAAAGAAGTCCGTGCAGTAGTTGCTCCAAACAAAGATAACCTAGGTGAAGCGGAAAGTGTCATTAAAGCTGATCTAAGAGAGCGTCTCACTGGTGGTTACGCTTTTCAAGGTTCTATGCCAGGTAGTTACCATACAGGTGTTCGTAGAGAAACTGATCGATATACAAAGGCTTATCGTAATGAAATGCGTAAGTCTGGTGATCATGCCACAGCTCATAAAGTTGCTATGGGTGAAGTCAACGCTGTTATCGGTACAGATGAAACAAAAGGCTTATACCGTGTTGCTAATACCTACGACGAGATTGTTAAACAGCTCAAAGCAGGTGGACGTGTTGGTGACTTTGTAGATAGTAGTCTTCGTTATGCTCCATTAGATAAACAACCAAATTCGATCACTGAAATACGTGAGCGTGTTGATGAACTAGGTGTAGACGCTATTAAGACTATTGTCACACCTAAACGTCTACAAACTACGTTTAACAACTACAGAGAAACAGGTCGCGTAACACGTGATCCTGGTCTTGAGGCTACAGCAAAACTATTAAATATCCCTTACGCAGAAGCACATAACCTTGCTGCTGAGCAGCTTGGTGATGATTCATTAAAACTACCTAAGAAACTATATGATGGCGCTATTGAAATGGAGTCCGCTGCTCGCGGTACTTCTTTTGCCAAATTTTTGAAAGCCCGAGCTGACCTTGATCGTAAAGTAACAACTAGCCTGGTTCTTACTGAACTAAGTGGGCAACCTTTTCAGCAGTCAGCTGCTGCACAAGATCAAACATTTAATTATGAAAATGTTACTAACCCTGTCGGCCGGTCACTTGTTGACATGGCTAACCGTAACGGTTGGAATCCTTTAGATATAGCTTCTATGATCGGTTTTGAAACCGGCGGTTCATTTGATATTAGTCAACCTGGACAAGGTGCTGCTGAAGGACGTGTTGGCTGGATTCAAGCTGGTGAGGAAGAGCGCAATACATACGGTCTTGGTTCTGGTGATCCAATGCAGGAAATTATTGCTATAGAAAAATATCTAATTGACCGTGGTGCAAAGCCAGGGCATGGACTTGCAGATTTGTATTCAGCAGTAAATAATGGTCGAGCCAATCTTGGTTGGAACCCAGATGGTAATGGTGTTGTCCCTAGAGACCCAAAAACTCTTGATCGCATTCGTTTGCAACGCCAAAAAGCTGCACAATATTTCGGGTTTAACTGATGGCAGATTATTTAACTAGAGAAGAACAAGCTTATGATGCAGTTCAGCCAAACACTGAAATTGAACAACAAGAACAAGATCAATTAGATGCTGAACTAGCAGAACAAGCTAAAAGTGTTGACACTGAATCAGGTGTTAAATCAGGTGAGAAGGCTGGTCCTACCTTAGAACCTAGCCGTAGAGAAAGGGCTGATCAATTTGTTGGTGATAACTCTCAAGAGTTTCCAGTTCTTGAACCAATAGGAATGGGTGTTCCTGACACCGTAATGGATACACTCGGAGCTATTGGAGAGCTTGTCCCTTGGTTGTCACCACTTAGCGATCTAGACAAAGATTACGACGCTAATTTTGGCCGTGATACCGAGACGGATCCAGCCAAAAAAATGATACGTGATATTTCTGCAACTGTTGTTCCAACATTAACTATCGGTGGTGCAGGTGCAAGCCTTATGAAGGGTGCTGCTGCAGCTCGTGGTTTGGTGCTGTCTAGTCGTGCAAATTTACTTGCACGTATTGGATTTGAAGCTGGTGTCGGTACAGGTGTTACTGCTGTCTCTGAGCAGACTGATGAGCCAGAAAACGTCGCCACCTTGATGTATGAATTCACTGGTCTTGATCTTCCTTGGCGTCATGTGGATGGTGATAGTCCTTATTGGACTTTTGCCAAAAACATGGTTGAGGATGCTTTCTTTAATATCGGTGGAGCCGCGTTAGAAGCTTACACTGCTTCTAAGTCACTTACTAAACACATCCCTAAGAATGAGGTATCGTCTCAATATTTGGGAGAAAAAATTGCACCGCTTGCGGCTGCACGGGAGGAACTTGGTGATCCTGTAGCTGCAGCTGTAAAGGTAAAGGATGATGCACGTCTTGCAGAAATTAACAGAGAAACCATCCAACGATTAGGTCAAAATGCAGACAATCCAAACCCGTATTACGACCCGTTTATCAACGAACCTCACTTTCCTAGTGAGAGATCAGTCAAAAACTACAACGCAAATATCGTTGATTTTAAGACTGACGTAGCACGTATGGCTAACAACATTGGTGCTGATGAAGTAGGTGGCCGTGCTCGGCCAGCTGTAACACCAGGCATGATGAAGCTTGTTGGTCAAGGTGATGAGGCACGTGAAGAAGCCCTGAAGAACTTTGGTGAAACCTTAGATGTTATCAATGTAGATACTCAGATTGGTGACAACTTAATTACTGAAGAGATGAAGCAAGCTGCTATTGACCAGCTGGTTGATAAAGCTGCCAATCTTGAAGGTATGGACTTTGCTAAAGCTGTAGGTTCGTTGCGTGAAGCTATTGAGCCCATTCGTGGCAATACAATCCAATACTTAGGTGCTGATAATGCTGAAGTAGGCATGAATGCTTTGGATCGAATGATGGATGTTCTTGATCCGCAGCGTCTTAAGGGTTCAGCTGTAGTTGCTTACCAAGCAGGTAAGGATATTACTGACAGTGCTGCTGCCATCAATATTGGTAGTAACAGTAACTGGACTGCACGGCAGCAGGAACAAATTATTCAAAATATACCCATCCTGATGCAGGAGGTACGTTCTCACCAGTTCATCAAGGGTTATACCTTACAGATGCTGGATATGGTGAAAAAGGCTAAGGCTGATGGTACTTATAACGTTGACTGGATCAATAGTAAGAACCAAGAGTTTGCTATGAGCCTTAAGGCTACACGTGAAAAAGCCTTAGAGTTTACCAACAGGATGTATGATATTTCTCAAGAAAACCCTGAATACTTTAAACCTCTTTATCAGCAGTTCTTACGTACCAACGGTGACATAGATACTCTCTATAAGCTCAACAAGCTCATGTCAGAACGTATGGGTCTGTGGGGCAAGGGTCTTGGATTTGGCAACAACAAAATTCCTTCAATACTCGTTAAAGAACTACAGAGTGTTATTTATAACTCTGTCTTGTACGGCTTTGCTCCTGTACGTGCAGGTGCTGATGCTGTGATACATACTGTTGTTAAGCCTGCATCTATTCTTCTCGGCTATGCCTCACAAAGCAAGTTTGGTGAAATGAAACGTGCTTTGTATGGCTTTGGAGGATTTGCTGAGACATTCCAACGTGGCTTAAAACATGCTGCTGATGAATGGCGGTTTGCTGTCCAGCACCCTGACTTTGCCCATAGTCGTGCTCGTTCTGATATCCAGGCAGGTGCACTGCAGGACTACGACACGATGGAATTGATGATGGAAGCCTGGGAGAAAGACAAGACTCCTGGTAACCAAGGTAAACTATTCACTGCACAGGCAATCAAAACACTTAGCTGGTGGAATCGTTATACACCTGAAAATAAGATTGGGCGTCACATTGGCCCTAGATCTGGTGTTAATGCACTGTCCTATGTAGATGGTTTTACTAAATCATTACAGGCTTCTTTTGCAGCCCGTACAAAGGCATATGACGAAGTATTTGAACGTACTAATGGTGCGTTTGATGAGGACTTGTTTGATGCAGCGCAGAAACGTCTTTATGACTCTATGTTCGATAAGAACGGAGTCATGACTAATGATGCTGCACTGTATGCAGCAGGTGAGATGAACCTCAACCTTGATAATAAAATGGTTGCAGGTATCGAAAAATTGACTAACGATATACCTATTCTCAAGTCTTTGTTCCTGTTCCCACGGACAGGTATGAATGAACTTACTCGTATTACTACCTTTAACCCTCTTGGTCCTCTTGGTGTAGCTATGGGTAAGGCTCGTAAGGCTATCAACGCTAAAACCGATGCTGAAATTGCTGACGTATTGAAAGCACACGGTTACTTAGAAAGTGATCGAGCTGCTTTTGAGACCATTAGAGCTGAGTACATCGGTAGGCAGAACATGTCATCGATGATTGTGACTGGTATAGGTATGGCTGCAATGTTCGGCAATGTAACTGGTAGCGGTCCAACAAACCACGCTGAGCGTCGTCGGTGGATTGAACTTGGTGGTTTCCAGCCATATAGTATAAAAATTGGAGAAACAGAAGAAGGTAAACCAATTTGGCTACCCTACAAAGGGTGGGGTTTCTTAGAAACTTTGTTGGGTATGACTTCGGATATTATGTTTCACGCTACTAAAGTAGACAAAGATGCTGATGAATGGTTAGGTGCACTTGCAGGTGCTATTGGTATGAATGTTAGTAATAAATCATTCCTGAGTGGCTTTGAACCTTTAGTTGCCATGCTTAGTGGTGACGAAAGTGCTCGTAATAGATTCCTTGCACAGAACGTAAACTCCATGCTTCCCTATAGCGGAGCACGTAATATTCTCAGCCGTACTGTTGCACCGCAACTAAAGGATGTAGAGAACAATTTCTGGGCATATATGGCACACAAAAACCGTTTCCTTCCCGGTGTTGGTGATAAAATTGTCAACTCTGTTGATATCTATACAGGTGAACCTATTAACTACACTGTACCTATTATTAACCATATCCAAGGTCTGCTTCCATTTGGTCTTATTAATGCACGTATGGAACCATGGAGACAACGTCTAATTGAAAGTGGATGGGATGGTAAGAAGACACTTTTGCATAACCCAGATACCAAAGAAAAATACACTCCAGAGCAGCGTCAATGGATGAACAATTACATTGGTAAGAAGGGTGTGCTTGGACGACAGGTCCAGGAGATCTTCTCTAAATCTGATGGTGAGTGGAAGAAAACTATTGATGAATATAAGAAACAACGTCCTGGTTTAGTCAAAGAACTACTTGGGCAAGGTTTTTCACAGAAAAGCTACCCATGGAAGAAGACTATTCTTATGGAATATCTGACCAGAATGCATAATGAAGCGTATGAAGAGGCACGTTCTGCCTTAATAGCTAATGATACTGACCTTGGTAGAGCAGTAATTATGCAAGACCTGATTGAAGGCAATATTAAAGACCAACAGTTTGATCGTGCCGCTAGTGGTGTCGAGCAACTACAACAGTTTAATTCTACTAAATAATGGCAATCACAACTCAAACATTTTCAGGCACTGGTAGTCAAACACAGTTTTCCATTGCCTTTCCATATAGAGATACTGCCGACGTTAAAGCCACTATCGATGCTGTTGTCACCACTGCATTCAGCGTAAGCGGTAGTACTGTTACTTTTAACAGTGCTCCTGCTAACGGTGCAGCTGTAATTATCTTCAGACGCACCAGTAACGATACTATTGAAGCTGATTTCCAATCAGGTTCGGCTTTACGTGCTGTTGATCTAAATAATAACTTTGAACAAGTACTGTTTGTAACACAAGAGTCATCTGATCTTTCAGATACAGCTACTACAAACGCTTCGACAGCTGTTACAAACTCCACCAACGCTGTTAATACAGCAAATACGGCTAGTACTAATGCTACTAACGCTGTCAACACAGCTAATACAGCTAGCACTAATGCCTCAGCTGCTGTCACTACAGCAAATACAGCTGACACTAACGCCACAGCTGCGTTAACCAACTCACGTGAAAGTGATGGTTCTGGTGGGTTTGTTTCGGCTATTACAAAGGCAAATACTGCAATTACGACTGCAAATGCTGCGTCCACTCAGGCCGCAACTGCCGCAACCGACAGTGCATCCGCCGTCACAACAGCGAATTCTGCCAGTACAGCAGCTAGTAGTGCCGTTTCTACGGCAAACACAGCTTCTACAAACGCCACAACAGCTCTCAATACAGCAAACAGTGCTGCTACTGATGCTGCATCTGCGATCAGCACAGCTAATTCAGCCACAACGGTAGCGAACAGCACAATTGCTACAGCCAATACGGCTTCTACAAACGCTACAACAGCTCTCAACACAGCGAACACTGCTTCTACAAATGCATCAACAGCGCTGTCAACAGCTAATACTGCAAGTACAAACGCCACAAATGCCGTATCAACGGCAAACGCAGCTTCT
>Ga0181406_1000381_pt1 | contig 17106 bp, 25 predicted proteins | sample 29SPOviralmetaG_FD_130135 | JGI IMG/M metagenome (GOLD analysis project Ga0181406, IMG submission 130135) | Marine viral communities from the oligotrophic San Pedro Time Series (SPOT) site, San Pedro Channel, CA, USA - 29 SPOT_SRF_2011-12-20 | ecosystem: Environmental > Aquatic > Marine > Strait... | reverse complement strand
TCCTGATGTATCTGTTACTGTAGGTTATACTAATTGGAATCCGGGATTTTTATTCTTTAGAGAAGGTAGAGAAATATTTGAGTGGATAACTTTTCAAGGGCTTGTAATAACTCAATTAGACACTAACTTAGTATCAGCTATTATAGGTATGTACTTTGGTGGTAGTTTAGCAAAGGGTAGATAATGAACGCTAATCAGTTTATGGACTTGTTAGAGACTGTAGGTATTCCTGCAGCTTTTGCAGTAGGTGCTGGTTGGATGGTTTGGAAATTATTCCAACATTTAATAGCAGACGTACATAAAAAATTAGATGTGCAACACAGTATGATAGTTGCATTAATAGATAGAGTAAGACAGATGGATAACGATATGATAAGAATAGACTCTATGTGTAGAACAGTATTAGGAGTTCAAGTAGACGTAGATAGAATAGCAAGAGCAGATGGAAAAAAAGACCAACGAAAAGATTGATACAATAGAGGACATACATCCAATGACACAAATTACAATAGCTTCAATAGTTCAAGTTTGTGTGTTAGGTTTTATGTTGTTATCTATGATAGTAATTAGTAATTTATTTTAAAAGATATGAAATTAGTACCGACATTTAAAAGCGACAAAACTATACGCAACTGTAATTGGTGTATAGCTTTTTGGTGTGTACTTATTGTCTGTTTTTCTATAGGAAGTTTGTCGGACGAAGTAGTATTTAAATTTAAAAGCCCTAGTTTTAGTGGCATAGGAACTTCAAGTCATTATCTTACAATACAAAATCAAGAGTTTAATCGTAAAGAAGCTCTCAAAGCAGAGATAAAAGCTTTACAAGACCAGATAGAAAGAGACAAAGAAAATACTACACTTGCAAGATTTATAAGAAATTTAGAGTCTAGAATATACGCACAGTTATCTAGACAGTTAGTAGAAAATTTATTTGGAGAGACACCTTCAGATAACGGTATATTAGAATTAGAAGGCAATACTATAGAGTATAGTGTTGTAGATGGAATAATAACTTTAACAATTACGGACTCAGATGGGAACACGACAGTTATTTCTTTGCCTATTGGTAGCTTTACTTTCTAGTTGTGCAGTTCTAAATGAGAATAGTGACTTAGTATTAACTAAAAAAATACAGTCTACTTCTACAATAGAGTTACAATCAGAAGAGTTAAAGAATTTACCACCGGCTAAGAACAAGCCAACAATAGCAATATACCCTAATAGTTTTAGAGACTTAACAGGGCAAAGAAAAAGTAACAGTACCTTTGCTTTGTTTAGTACAGCTATTACACAAGCACCTGAAGCTTTTTTAATTAGAGCTTTTAAACATACAGCAGGTGGACAATTTTTTAGAGTTGTAGAAAGAGTAGGTTTAGATGACCTAACAAAAGAAAGACAACTAATTAGAAGCACTCGTCAAGAGTTTGAAGAAGATAAACAAATGAAACCTTTGCTATTTGCAGGGTTACTAGTTCAGGGTGGAGTTGTTAGCTATGAAGCTAACCTCAAATCTGGAGGTGCTGGTGCTAGATATCTAGGAATAGGTTCTAGTAAACAGTACAGAGAAGATGCAGTTACTATATCTTTAAGGTTAGTATCTGTATCAACTGGTGAAGTACTTACAGAAACATTAGTTTCTAAAAGTATTTTATCAACAAGTATTTCTCAGGATATATTTCGTTTTATTGAAACTGGTACTGAACTAGTGGAAGTAGAAGGTGGTGTTGCTGAGAATGAAAGTGTTTCTATAGCTTTGCAAAAGGCAATAGAGACAGGTGTTTTAAACATAATAAAAATAGGAATAGAGAGAGGCTATTGGGAATATGAATAACAAATTAATACTAACTGCACTAGTGATTATGTCTATAATGACTTATGCAGCGGATAATGAGATATACGTTGAACAATCTGGAGCTACTGCTAATCTTGATTTAGAGCAATTAGGTTCTGCTAATATTATAGGTGGACTAAATTCCGTAGCCGGAACTTTAACACCTTTAGATTTAGACGGAACTTCTATGACACTGGACATAAACCAAATAGGTTCTACTAACAGTTTCTTAGGAGATATAACTGCTGATAACTTCACAGGCTTTTTTGAGTTTGATGGAAGCAGTAACGGTTTTACTATACAAGTTGACCCTACTAATACATATGGAGCTGATGGTTCAGATGTTAATGTAGATGTAACTGGTAGCAGTAATACTTTTACACTTGATTTAGCTACAAGCTCTATGTCTAGTAATACAGACTTAGATTGGATTATTAACGGAGATAGCAATACTATTAATGCTGATATAGATTATGACGGTGCTACTAACTACATGGATATTGATGGTGATTCAAACACTGTAAACTTTGACGGACAAGGATACGCAGGAGGTTACTTCTACCTTGACCAAACAGGTAACAGCAGAACTTTTAATATAAATCAAATGAGTACACTTGATAATGATTGGCTTAAAATATTGTCTACTGGTTCTAGCGGTACTATCTGTGTCATTCAGAACGATGGCGGAACCGCAGTCGGCTGTTGATATAGGTAATATAACAGAACTAAACGGTACAGGCAGGGTTGTAAGGGATAAAACCTTTAACGCTGCCTTATCTTTTAATATAAACAGTTTTGATAATGTCCAAACTTCTAACGGAAGATTGGGTATTACATTTAAAGATGACAGTCAGGTTAGATTGACTGAGCATTCTAAATTAATTATAGATGAATTTATCTATGACCCTGACCCATCTAAATCTAAGATGGCTCTACAATTTGCTAGTGGAACTGCAAGGTTTATTACTGGTAAGTTAGCTACAATAGACAAAGAAAATATTCTAATAAAAACTCCTAGTGCTACGATAGGTATACGTGGAACTGACTTCACGGTTACTGTAGATGAACTAGGACGTTCTCTTGTTATTCTTTTACCTGACAACGATGGTCTACCTAGTGGTGAGATAGTTGTTGCTACAGCTATGGGACAAGTAGTACTTAATAAACCTTATCAAGCTACTACAGTTTCAATGTTTGAATCTGCACCAACTAAGCCCGTTATCCTTGACTTAACACTTGAGTTAATTGATAACATGTTAATTGTAAACCCGCCAAAGGAAACCGAAAGTGTACAAGGAGAAAGCAGAAGTAGTAGCACTGGTAACATTTTGGATGTTGACTTTTTGGAGTTCGATGATTTAGAAGTAGATTATCTTGCTGAAGATGAGTTAGAATTTACTGAGTTAGATATTAATTATCTTGATGTAAACTTTCTTGAAGACTTGTTAGATATAATAGAAGACGTTAATGAATTAGAACAGACAGAAACTTTACTTAATACATCTATAGATTTAAAAGGTACTCAAGTTGGGTATGATTCTTCTACGCAAATAAATACTTTTCTTACAGACAACCTTATAACTTTTTATAAAACTTTAGAAGATACAATAAGATTAGACTTAGACAAGTCAAATGCTTACACCGTTATTATGATACAAAACGGTAAGAGCACACAGATTATAGTTAATGGTGGAGGAGACTCTACTATTAAAATTACACAAGGAGACTAACATGAAGTGGGCAATCACCTTATTAACTCTATTAACTTTACCTCTCCTCTTCAACCTTGCACCATTAGAAGTAATGAGACTCAAGACTTTTGATGCTCTTGTTACAACTCCAGAACCTACTGGATACTTTACAATCCTCAACATAGACGAACAATTCCTAGATGAACAGGGTGGATATCCCCTGCCTAGAGATACACTTGCAAAGATTCACAAAGATATAATGGACGCAGGTGCGTTAGGTGTTGGTTGGGTAATGTTATTCCCACACCCTGATAGACTAGGAGGAGACGATGCGTTTGCTTTAGAGCTTTCAAAGTCTCCTAGTGTTATAGCTATGCCTGAAGTAGCTAACAATAGTTACCCCTCTACAGTAGGTACAGTTATCAAAGGACCAATCATTTCATTACCAAAAGCACAGGGCTTTTTAGAAAACATAGATGTATTAAAACAATCAGCAGGACAAGGTGCTATATCTGCACCGGTAGATGTAGATAACTTAGTAAGGCGTATACCTTTACTACAGCAAACAGACAATGGGTGGGTAGCTTCGTTTGGAACAGAAGTTTTAAAAATACTAGGAGGTGGTCAAACTTATCAGATTGTTACAAATCAGAATGGAATTGAACAGGTTAGAGTAAGAGGCATCCCACCCATCTCTACAGATTCATTAGGTCGTAAATATGTAAGCTGGGTAGACACACCACAAACTACATTAGATGAAATGGATGTTGCTAACAAGTTTGTGTTTGTAGGCTTTACAGCCAAGGGTATATCCCCTCAACTTGCAACACCTACCGGACTATTAGAACCTCATAAAATACAAGCAGCACTCTCTGAAAGTATGTTAATGGATACACCTCAAATACCAGACTTTAGATTGTTTGTTGAGCTATTGTTATTGTGTGTCTCAGGCTTACTGACAGCTCTTGCAATCAACTATCTTGGTATCACCAAAGGCGTAGTATCATTCTTAGGAATGTTAGCAGGTGTGGGATATCTTGAATACTACTTTGTAAGTCAAAATGTACTTATAGATTCTACATGGAGTATGACATGTATGACACTTATTGCAACTCAACAATTCTATCTTAACTTTAGAACACAATTTAAATTAAGACAACAGATTAAGAAACAGTTTGAACATTACCTTGACCCAAGACAAGTAAAAAGATTACAAGATAATCCAGAGTTATTAAGGTTAGGTGGTGAAAGGCGTAAGTGTACGTTCTTATTTACAGACGTTAGAGGCTTTACAAGTTTATCAGAGAGACTAGAGCCTGAGAAAGTTGCAGAGATAATGAACAAAGCTTTAACTATACAAGCTGATGCAGTAAAGAAACACGGAGGTATGGTTGATAAGTATATTGGTGATGCAATGATGGCTATATTTAATGCACCTATGGACTTAACTGACCACGAAACTAAGGCAATAAAAACAGCTCTTGAAATAAAAAAGAATATGCAAGAAGCAGACTTAGGAATTGAAATTGGTATAGGAATAAATACAGGAGAAGCTGTGATAGGAAATATGGGAAGTGATACACGCTTTGATTATACTGCCATAGGTGATGCTGTTAATTTAGCAGCTAGATTAGAAAGTTCTACAAAAGAAGTTGGAGAGGATATAGTTATAGGACATAGCACAGCTATTAACTCTACTATGCCCACTATATTCTTAGACCCTATCCATGTAAAGGGTAAGGAAAAAGAAATAATAATATATACTATTGAAAGCCTTTAAGTTGTTTCTGTAAGTACTCGTGTACACTACCTAACTTATCCTTACCGTGTCTAAGTATAGTTTTTATTAATGGTCTATCATCTTGAGGTATAACATCATCTACCATATTTTCAGGTAGCATACTAAACTCTGTAATTATTTTATTATCTCTCGTTAGTAAAACTTTGAAGCTTATTAAGTTAGCTTCTTCTTTATTAATCATTAGGTTCCTTTAAATTTGTAAAGTTAATAGCGTCCTGTCTGCCCCTTAGTCCTGCCTTCATGTAAGTAGTAGCTCTGCCCTCAAAGAAATTCTGGTGCTCTACTCCTGTTACTTCATCAATCCAACCAAGAGGATTTTCTCTTTGGTCATAATTAGTTTTAAGTCCTAGTTGAAGTAATCTTCTATCAGCTATGTATCTATTATATGCGTACATATCTTTTTTAGTTAGTCCTTCTATGTCTCCCATATCAAACACTAAGTCTAAAAACTTATCTTCAAGCTCTACCATGTGTCTACATATTTGATATAGCTCTGCTTTAAAATCATCTGTCCATATCTCTATGTTCTCTTTGATAAATTCTCTAAACAACTTGGTCATAGCTTCAACATGCATAGACTCATCACGTATAGAGTAAGTAACTATCTGTCCCATGCCCTTCATCTTACCAAACCTAGGAAAGTTAAGTAGAATAGCAAAGCTACTAAAGAGTTGTAGTCCTTCTGTAAAAGCTGAGTAAACTGCTAAAGTTTTAGCAATAGTTTTCTTATCAGATTTAAGAGGTTTAAACTCTCCAACATAATCGTGTTTGTCTGCCATCTCTTCATACTCTGAAAAAGCTTTGTACTCTATTTCAGGCATTCCAACTGTATCAAGTAGTAAGCTATAAGCATGTTGATGTATTGATTCCATGTTTGCAAAAGAACCCATCATCATTCTAGCTTCAGGTTTTTTAAAGATAGGCATATACTTATCTATATAACCTGACGCTACATCTACATCTGACTGAGTAAACAATCTAAATATTTGTGTAAGTAAATTCTTTTCTATAGGTGTAAGCTCTTGCCAATCTTTTACATCTGTGTGCATGGGTACAGACTCAGGCATCCAATGCATTTGGTTTTGTAGTACGTAGTAGTCAAACATCCACGGATATTCAAACGGTTTGTAGTAATCTCTAGTTTTTAATAAGCTCATAATTCTTCTTCCTTTGGTAAATATACTATTGTTAATGAATTACATTTAGGACAACTTAAGTTAGTCTCCATAACGTATTCTTCGTCTTCTTCTATGTCGTGGTCTCCGCCCCATATTAATTGTGTGTTACAATGCCAACACTTCATAAAGAAACCTTTACATATTTTTCTGGTTTTATTATTTTGTAATCAGCATCAGTTTCAATAACAACTCTAGCACCACAAGGTAGGATAGGTTTGTCATTACCTCCGTATCTTATAATGCATTCTCCTAATACTTTTACTTCATGGCAGTACGTATTTGTCCTACCTTCTTTAATAGTTATAACAGGTTCGTTAGTATTATTTTTTTTGTTTGCTTTTATTTTATGTTGATTAACATGTATATATTTTTTAACCATATTATCCCTCACAGGCTATACATTCCACATCGTCTAACCGTATGCGTGGAATTTTAGTGTTTACATTTTCTACATTTCTTGCAGCATTAGTTCTAAAATAATAGAGTGATTTTAATTTATTCATTCCATACCAATGCACATCATTTACATACTGCATATAAGCATCGTGCACTTCTTGAGGTTCTGTTGATTTAGGTATTGTAAAAAACAAATTAACTGACTGAGCTTGACATACAAACTCCTGTCTTTTATAAGCGTGTTCTACTACCCATATTTGATTTATCTCATTAGCAGTTTTAAATATTTCTTTCTCATCATCGTTAAGTATATCTAAGTGTTGTACTGAACCATCACTACCTGATATATCTTTCCACATAAGTTCTAACTCTTTACCTTTTAATCCTTTAGATTTTAAAAGCTTTTCTAAGTATTTATTCTTAACTTGGTAACTTCCGGATAAAGTTTTGTGAGTATAGCAGTTAGCCCTGTAAGGCTCAATACTAGGAGAAGTCCCACTACAGATGATACCACTACTAGCATTAGGAGCAATAGCAAGGAGGTTAGCATTCCTCCTACCACTCCCATGAATATCAGGAGCCTCACCCCTTTCAACAGCCAACTCTTTAGTTGCATCGTCTGCTCTGGACTTGATGTAAGTAAACGCTTTGTGGTTGAAACCAGTTGCAAAAATACCTTCGAAAGGTATGCTCCTAGATTGTAGATAAGCATGAAAACCCATAGCACCAAGACCGAGACTCCGTTCCCTATACGCTGAGTAGGCAGATTTTGTATACCCCTCTTGACCTTCTTTAACATATTTTTGAAAGCGTTTAAAATTTGCACTATATTCTCCTAACTGTGTTGTGTCTATTGCGTTGTCAATGTAGTGTTGTAATACATTATCAAGCATTGTTATTAAATCTGATATAAACATATCATCCTTTGACCATTTATCAAAGTGTTCTAAATTAACAGACGATAAACAACATACTGCTGTACGTTCTTCATCTGTTGGTAGTGTTATCTCAGAACATAAATTACTTTGTCTGATTTTTAACCCTAAATCTTTTTGTCCTTTTGGTAATGCTTCGTTGCATGTATCTATGTTTACCATGTAAGGTTCACCTGTTTCTGCCCTAGCGTTTATTATTTGCCACCATAAATCTCTAGCGTTGATTACCCTTACAGCTTCGTTAGTCTTAGGGTCTATTAATCTCCAGTCTTCATCGTTTTCTACAGCCTGTAAGAATGAGTTAGTTATATTGACACCGTTATGAAGATTAAGATTCTTCCTGTTAATGTCTCCACCTGATTCTTTACGCATGTTAATAAACTCTTCTATCTCTGGGTGGCTAATGTCCATGTAAGCGGCATAGCTACCACGTCTTGTAGTGCCTTGGTTGAAGGCTAACATCTGAGAATCAACTACATGCATGAAAGGAATACTTCCAGTAGAACGACTGCCATGAGCAGTAGATATACCGTTACTTCTAATATCTCCCCAATATCCACCAATGCCTCCACCTGAACTTGCCAACCAAATATTCTCGTCATAATGAGCAGATAAACCACTCCTACTGTCAGGAACATAATTAAGAAAGCAACTGATAGGAAGCCCACGGCTTGTTCCTCCGTTACTAAGTATAGGAGTGCTAAACATGAACCAACGAGAGGAACTGTAGTCATAAAGTCTTTGAGCAAGTTCAAAGTTTGTCTCACCTTTGAAGGTGGCTCCGAAGACGGAGGCTCTTGCGAGGGCTTCTTGTGCATGTGTTTCATTCTCCCAAAAGTATCTATCTTTTAATGTATCAATACTAAATTTATCAAACTGTTTTTCTTTACCATAATCTATTTCAATTCCTAAGTAAGGTTTTTTCCCTATCTTATCTTCAACCATTGTTTTTCTCCTCATCTAACACGTACATAGTTATGATAGCGTAGTGTATTATTTTCATTAATTCTTTTTTCTTATTATCTTTCTTTCCAAACCTCATAGCATATTTCATAATGTTACCAATACCAAAACTCTCTCCGTGTCCTGCATCTATAATCATATCTGTTGCTTGATATTTACCGTTACCATAATGGGCTTCATAAGTTCTATCTACATAAGTTCTTATTTCTCTTAACACTTGGTCTTCGTTAAATTTATATTTCATGTCCTCCATTCCTTTGGTAATGTTTCTTCACTATACCATGTAAAGTTATTAGTATCTGCCCATTCAGCATGTGTTCTTTTAGTTCCGTCTTTTCTTTTCTTAGCCTGTGGCATAGGAGACAAAGGTTTCTGAAATAAAAACACTAACTCATAGTTTTCAGGTAGTGCTTCTCTTATATGTATGTACTTACTATACTCTGCATAGTCCCAAAATCTACCTTTAGCTTCTAGTAATATTGTTTTACCATCTATTATCTTTACAAAGTCAGGCTCATACTTATGCTTAACCACATAGCTTATGTTATCCCAATGATGTTTCCAATCTTGAAGTATTGTTTCATGTAAAACATGTTCCCATAAACTATCGTAACCTTTAGGCACATTAGTTTTCTTAGGTCTTGCTTTTCTTGGTACTCTTCTAACCACTTAGTTCTTCCAGAGTTATATCAGGATTTCTTTTTACCTGTTTATAAAACCATCGAAGACTGTAAGCACTTATCATAAACTTATTGTTAGCAAAGATATGTGTTTGTTCAGGTAAGAACTCTTGTAGATTTTTCTTACTAATCTTAGTAGCATCTTCACCTTCAGGAACCATAGTTCTTATCCACTCTATTAACAAAGCTTCTGCTTTTCTTCTTAACTGTTTAGACTTTCTCTGGTGCATAATTTTTTACAAGTTTCCAATAATTTAAAATACTATTAAACATTTCTCTATGTTTAGTTTGAGATTCTTTATCCCATATATGACAAGCTATAAGCTCTGTGTCTTCTCTATCAACAAAGATAGATACTCTTTCAACATCATCAAAGCCACAACCCTGTGCATAAGCAGACAACTGCATACCGTGTTCATCGTATACTAATTTAGATGGGTCTTTACCTTCTAAGTTATCTTTAGTTTTAAAGTCTACAAAGATACCGGACTTAGAATATAAATCTATTTTACCACCATAACCTAAGTCAGCACAGAAAGAAGCTTCAGCTATCCACTCTTCATCAGGAAACATTTCATCTAAATAGTTTTGAATAACACAATAGGTTTCTGTCTTCTCTTCACCAAGAAAACCACGTTCAATCATAGCGTGAATCTTTGTACCTTTTTCTGCTGCTTCTTGACCTATTCTTTTAGAGTCTTGCTTACATCTGTATGCAAACTCTTCAATAGTTTCTAAAGAATCTTTCTCTAAAGTAAGAGCAGAGTTAAGTGCTTGATTGATTTTCCAATTCTCTAGTTGAGGCTTGGCTATCATACTAAGAATAGTAGTTACTGAAGGTACTAGGTTTTCTTTCCTTGCATCTCTAAGAGTAGTGTTTCTTTCTTTACCGTTAGCACCAACGATAGTATACATTGGTTCACCTTCTTGCGTATACCAATGACCAGATTCCGACTTAAATTTATTAGCCGACAGTTTATTATATACTTCTTGACTAGAACTGTCAAGTGTTTTTTCATTTTTTTCCATTTTCTTTTCCATCTTCTGAGTCCTTAAATGCTTTTATTACATCTGATGAGAATAATTTCTGTAGATTTACAAGGAACATTTTACTTGCGTTATGGTCTCCACCTGATACAGTTTTAAAAGTATCAAGTTTATCCACTATAGTTCTTAGTACATCTGTTTTAAATACAAGAGTACAAAACTCATTGTCTCCTACACATAAGTTATGAAACCAATAGTCTGATTCAGTTGCTCTGATACCAGATGGTTTGTTCCATGACTCATACTCTATACATATGTTACCTGTCTTCATCCACATTCCACGTTCTGATTTAACTTCTATCTTCTTTCCTTCTAACATGTCTCTAACTTTATCTTCCCTTATCTCACCATATGATAAGTCAAGGTCAAATTTCTTTTGGTCTTTCTTAGTGGGTTTCACTCCAGTTATCTCCTATCTTGTATTCGCCATCAAGGGGACAACGAAGATTAAAATGTTCACCTGCTTCTATTATAGAGGTAACAGCTAGGCTACCTACACGCATTGCTCTACACTCAGGAACTTCTATCTGCCACTCATCGTGAATGTTAGCTACAAATTTGTGAGGTACAGTTCCTAAAGTTAATCTCTCTGAAAGAATAACTAATGCTTGTTTCATTATAATAGCACCTGCTCCCTGAAGCAAGGTGTTCAAAGCTGAATGTTGATTACGAACATAAAGCTTTCTACCGTCTAGTCCTTTGAGATAACCTTTTGCAGATGCTCTTTGTACTCTGTCTCTAAGAGATTTGAATGTAGGTTTATTATCAAAGAAATATTGTCTAGCTCTTTTACCATCTGCTGTAGTTCCTCCAACCACGTTCCCAAGTTTTTCATCTCCTGCTCCGTACATGAGTGCATAGATGAATGTCTTTGCCTTATCTCTAGATTCAAGCTTTGCAAGTTCTTGATTAGAGGTGTGTATATCTCCGTTAATGATTTCATTAGTGTACTCCTCGTCATTCATATAATGAGCTAACATTCTAATCTCAAGACCAGAAGCATCAACTCCAAGTAAAACATTACCATCCTCAACAGTCCAACAAGCTCGGCATTCTTTACCATAAGGATTGTGAGAGCTAGGAACTTGTGCCATGTTAGGATTTCTATGAGTCATCCTGCCTGTGATAGCACCGTTAGGTATAACAAAGCCATGCACCCTTCCATCTTCTTCAGTAGCATCAATCCAAGAATCAATCTGGGCTATACGCTTTTGAAGTAAAAGAAACTGTGCTATTAAGTTAGCTTCGTGTATGTGTGTGATTGCAGATAAAGTTTTCTCATCTACTATTGGTTGACCTGTTGGTGTAAATCTTTCAGGCTTCCAACCAAAGTCAATAAGATATTCTCCTATTTGTTTACGACTGCCTAGATTAAACTCTTGTAAAGACTGTCGCATGAAAGGGTCTGTGTTGTCAGTTGTTATACATCTATCGTACTCATCATCAGTAAGACCACGCTTAGATAGTTCACCATCTTTCTTTATATAAGGTGTAACTAACTTATCATCAACCCACTTAGGTTTAAATGTGTTATGCACCTCATCTTCTATTGCTTGTTTCTTTTCTCTAAGTTCAGCAAGTAACAGTAAAGCATGTTGAGTATCAAACTTAAATCCGTTGACCTCTTGTTGTTTAATTATCTCTGCAACCTTTTGCTCTAGTTGTATACAACCTTTATCAAACCCTTTACTTTCTTTTCTTAACTCCTTAAAAACTTCTAAGTTAAGTTCAACATCACGGATACAATAGTCCATCATGTCTTGTGAATAATTAAGATAGTCTGAGAAATCTATTTTGTGATAGCCAAGTTTGTATCCCCACTTCTCTAAGCTATGTCCTCCTTCTCTTGCCGGATTAAATAACCTAGATAAAACAAGCGTATCTATTACTGGAATTTTAGAGAGGTCTACATTACTGAACTTGTGTACCATAGGTATATCAAATCCAATAATGTTATGACCTATCAAAGTATCTGCTGTTGTAAGAAACTCGTAACCTGCTTGTAAGTTATCAGGGGAAAATGAAAAAACCTCCTGAGTATCTACATCTTTAGCAACGATACAATGTATCTTAGTTGCTTTCAGGTCATCTGTTTCTATATCAAATACTAACTGCATTAAAAAGCCTCATCTAAACTACCATCAAATTCTATATCATTATCAGAGAGTTCAGAGAGTCTTCCTGTTTCGGCATCATAGATAACTCTACATGCCATGCCTACATCACCGGTGTATCTTGACTTAAGTATTCTAAGCTTAGTTGTTCTAGCTTCGTCTTCATCATCTGATTGTTGATTTCTTTCTAATGCTATAACACAATCAGATAACTGTCCAATACTATTTGAGCCACGAAGATGAGATAAAGAAACCTCTATACCATTCTCGTGTCCTTTATTACCATCAACTCTACGTAGGTGTGAAACTAAAATGATACCTGCTCCTGTCTCTTCTACCAAACTTCTAAGTCTAGTCATAATAGAATCAATAGCTCGTCTCTCATCTCCTTCATGTACAGCACTAACTAACATGTGTAGATGGTCTACTACAACCCACTTACAATCACATCCTATAATCATAAATCTAAGTTTAGTAAAGATATCATCAATATCATTTGTTCCAAAGTGTGAATGCACCCATACTCTATTCTTGTTATCACCGTCATAAAGTATATCAAACATTTTATCTAGTTCTTCTTTAGAAAATCTATCTCTTATTTGGTCTACATATAACCTAGCGTTAGCTTCAATAGATAAGATACCATCAATGGTACGTCTCCAATCTTCTTCTAAAGCTATGATACCTACGTTATCGTTGGTACTTTTAATAAGATGATGTTCAAGTTCTCTAGTTACACTAGACTTTCCAAGCCCTGTACCACCTGTAAGTGTTACAAGTTCTCCTTGTCTAAGTCCGTATAGCTTCTTGTTTAATCCTTCATAAGGATAAGGGACACTCTCTTTTCTTTCTCTGTTATGGAACTTCTCTCGTTGTTCTGAAACATTTATAACACCAGAAGGTGTATAAACTTTTGATGCCCACCAAGCTTCAACAAATTCTTTATGTCTGTTGGAACGGAGCATATCATTGGGGTCTTTGTAACCGTGTGGTAGTGTCAGTATCTTAGCTTTACTAGGTTTAAATAGTCTAGCTACTTTAATAGATGCTTCTTTACCTGCCTTGTCATTATCAAATGCAATGATTACATTCTCAAACTCTTCAAAGAACTCAAGGCTTTCTTTTACATCACGTACTGCACCTTGTGCACCACGCTTTATGGACACTACTGCCCACTTAGAACCCAAGAGTTCATAAGCAGACATAGCATCACATTCCCCTTCTACAATGGTAACATACTTACCACCTTTGAATAACTGTTGACCAAACAAACCTGTATCGTTGTAAGTTCCAGAGACAAAGAAGTCTTTGGTTTTTACGTTACGATATTTGGTAGCTGATAACTCATGCCCATTATAATATGGGTACAAATGCTTAACTACATTTCCTTGTAGGTCATGTACGCATTTAACTCCATACTTAGTAGCAGTTGCTTGAGATATTTTCCTATCTGTAAGAGGTGAAAATTTCCCTTCATCTACCATATCAGGTTTCTTGGTCGGTGTTACTGTTGCTGTTTGCATATCCTTTCCTCCACATGCATTGGTATAACTTGGCATGAACTCACCACAACTGAAACACTTTGCTGAATCATCTTCGTTGATTCCAACAGCATCACTACTGTTACAAAGTGGACAAGGTTGATGTAGTTTATCCCACGTCTTATCCATGTTAGCCCTCATTTATGCTATTAGGATTCTTCTGTTGAATCTTCTTCAGCTACTTCTTCTACTTCTTCTGTATCTCCTTCAGGCTCATCGCCTTCTGGTGTTTCTACTACAGCTTCTTCAGCATTTTGTAGTAGTTGTTCAAGATTATTTTGATGTGTACCTGAAGCAAAATTAAGTGCTTCAAGAACTACATTAAGAGTTCCAATCTTACTGATAGAGATATCAGCGTTGGCTCTAGCTTGAGCATCTTCAATCATAGTAGTATCGTATACTACCTGTCCATCATCTTTAGTAATAGTAATTATCATTATTAAAATTCCTCGTTATCATCTGAGCTACTCTCAGAGTATTCAATTAAATCAGTAACCTTTACTGCTATTAACTCAGCAAACGTACCGTACTTTCCTGTGTAAGGTTTAATCTTCACAGTAACACCAGAGCCGTTACCAACACTAACATCCATATCATTACCTTCACCGTCAAGTAATTTAGGAGCAGAGTTAGTTGTCCCATCATGCTTCTCTACTTTTCTAGAAAAAGAGAATGCCGGTTCATCATACTTGGCTTGACCATCTCTGGTTCTAACCCTTGATAACCCAAGACCCTCTAGTCTACTAGCAGTATCTTCATCAGTCAACACCACAATTCCATACTTATGTGGTTCAAACTTAGTGTTTGGTGTGCTGACATTAGCCCACATAGCTTTTCCTTCTACATACTCATACATATTGGTTTCCTCCATAGGTTGTATTAAGTTTAAAGATTATACCACGCCTACTTTTTAGAAGCAAGTCTTTTCTCTCTGCGTCTTGCGTTGTTTCTATCGCGTGTAAATTGTATAGCACCTTGCAAGTCTTCCCATAACTCATCAAGTGCTTGTTGTTTTTGTTCTTTGTTAAGTCTTGTAATGATTTTTATATCAGACTTCTTAGGTGTCCAAGTATCCCAGTAAGCTTTGTCCATGTCTTTCCATGTCCAAGCTATCTCTTTGTCTAGTGTTGTTGATTTAAAATATAGATTCATTGATAACCCTCGTGTTAAAAGAGGCACTTTAAAGTGATGCCTAGCACTTGAAGGTCTAGTAGTTTAAAGTCACTTCTTGGGATAACCTTCTCGCACCCAATGGCTGACTATATTCACAAGGGAAGGTAATCGGTTTAGTTCTCATCCCATTTCATCTACAACTTCTTCAAGGCGACCTAATCGTTCCAGAGAAGTTTTTACAGTAGCTCGAACACCTTGTAAAACTTAGTCTAGTTTTTGTGGCACGAGACTAGAAACTCGCACGATTAAATCGTATGTCTTTAGGTTCAGGAAGGTTAGTTGAGGGCTACACCTTTGGACATACCTTTGAAAACATGTGGCTATTAAACCACCACTAGCCCTAACTGTCAAGTAATATCTCATCAAAAGATATTAAACTTTCATCTAACAATCTCACATAAAAGTATTGGTCTTTGTCCCACCTTGTCTCGTATGCAATCTTGTTATCATATAATGCTTGATTGTTTTTAGCTACCCACATATCAAACATTCTATATTCATCAGGCGTTAGCCTTCTAAAATTTTCTTTATCTGTTATTATTTTTTTCATTAAATCTTTTCTCACTATCTATCAATAGTAACATCATCCCAACAATACAGAAGGTTGCAAAAGAACCTATAACTATAAAGGCTATTATATCTGGTGCCATCTTATACCTCTATTGCAAATGGTAAACTGCAATCCTTAACATCATTATCTTTTGTCAAAGACTTGTCAAGATATTTAACTACAGCTTTAGTTAGTTTACTGTTCAATCTTTTAGAGAACTCTACATTTACAATCTCTTGATTTTGTATATCAAAAGCTACACTAAACCTAGTGTCTCTGCTAAAGGGTATCTTACTTATAAAGCTTCCAAAGTCCACAGACCTATCAGGACGAGGGCATGAGTAAACTATAGGCTCTACTACAGGCTCTTCAATAACCTCTGGCTCTGGCTCTTCTACTACAGCTATAGGAGTTTCAACAATCTCAGTTGGTTCAGGCATAGTACCCAAAGCAATCTCACCTGTTAGCACTCCAAAGCCACCTGTTGCTGAGTATTCTTCTTTAACATTTAACAACTCTTGTCCTTGTACTTCTTGTGTGTCTTGTATTCTTTCAAGCCTACTCATTAACATAGTATCAGTTGTTCCAAGCTCGTCTAACACAAGCAGAGTTTCCCTTATCTGCTCTAAGTTCATATTGGTATCAGCTTCATAGAAACTTAATGCGTTATCAATAGCACTATAGTTATCAAACAAAGCATCTATCTTATTAGCTACTGTTGATTGTTCTTGTTTAAGTTTGTACATTTGTCTACTAAGATTTTTCATTTCGTTGTCGTTACTAATTACTGTGTAACAAGACAAAGCAAATGTCCCTACCACTAACATACCTATCACTATGGTTTGTTTATTCATAAGTTACCTTCTCCTTTTTTCTTTTGTCGTTATATTTTATAACTCGTCTACCACTTTTGTAGCCTGTTATTTCTCTATACCATTTACCGTTCTCATAACTAACCTCTATAAAGTTTATATCTTTATCAAGTTGTTCTTCTTCTAATTTTATTTTCTGTAGTTCTACTACATCATTATATTGTGTCATACTATTATTATACTTTTTTAAAATTTTAAAAAGAATATATAAATAAATTAAAAATAATTTTTATATATATGTTTTAAACTTTAAAAGTATTTTACTCCTATTTTGTTAGCTGTCAAGCATTATTTGTTATTTATTTCTAAGCCTTTCTAAGAGCTTGTTAGTCAT
>Ga0181406_1000379_pt1 | contig 17136 bp, 23 predicted proteins | sample 29SPOviralmetaG_FD_130135 | JGI IMG/M metagenome (GOLD analysis project Ga0181406, IMG submission 130135) | Marine viral communities from the oligotrophic San Pedro Time Series (SPOT) site, San Pedro Channel, CA, USA - 29 SPOT_SRF_2011-12-20 | ecosystem: Environmental > Aquatic > Marine > Strait... | reverse complement strand
CAATCCAAACGACGGTGCATTAGGGTCTGGTGCCATAGCATTAGGTAATGCACCCGCCATTTGAACCATGTTCTGCGGATTTGTGGCGCTTACCCCGGGGGTGCCCGAGGCCGGCACAATGCTGTCATTTACGTTAGGAAGTGGATAACGGTCGGGAACGCCAACACGCACCGCGTCAATTTCTTCTTGCGTTAGTTCCGGATAGGGGCTGAAGCCTTCCGGCAAGCCTTGCCCTTCCGGCGGATCAAATGCGCCCGCTGCCATTGCTATGCCCGTACCCGCAAGTGCCGCGGGGCCAAATTGCTGAAGTACGCCGGGAGTAGATGCCGCGGCCTGTGCCGCCTTTAACGCTTCGCCCGATAAATTTGGTGGAATATTAGCAAAATTCTTTGCAATCAATTCAGGTTTAGTTGGCAACAACACCTCGCGGGCTTTAGTTGCAAAACTTTTCGCTCCCTCTCCCGCTTTCTGTAATGCCTCTCCTGCGGTGTTCGCGGGGCCGGGTCCGGCCCCGGATACTGTAACAACGGGCGCATCTATAGGCTTTCGCCCAAAGAAGCTATAATCGGGATTGCCTTGAAAGCCTTTTCCAACGCCGGCGAAGAAACCACCTTCTTTTCCAAGATTACCAATGCCGGAGGAAAGGCCGCCCATAGCGCCACCAATAAGCGCCGCCTTCATACTGTCCTTAAAACTCTTCCCTTGCACTAATGAGCCGACGCCCGCGCCCAACGCGCCAGAAAAAACCGTGCCCATGCCGGGAAAAACAGCATTTAAAACAAAGGGTAAAACAACCGGCGCAATTTTCTTAACGACTTTTACAACGCCTTTGACCGCTTTTTTAATTCCTTTAACAAGCTTTTTAAGGAAAAACTCGCGTTGACCCGTTATAGGGTTAATAGAATTATTCTCTGATCCAACAATATACGCGTCCGGATCCGCCCCCTCCGCAGCAATGGCCCGATTAATCATCGCCAGCATTTCAGGGTTTTTTTCAGCAACTTCCCGAGGGACCATTACCTCACGCTCTGAGGCGTGAACAATGTATTCATCCCCCCCGCGACCCATTCCCGCCATGCGCTCCGCCACATCCCGCATAGAGTTAATGCCCTTGGGCGCGCCAAACATCAAAACGCTGTCGTCTATTTCATCCATGTTAGAAGCTAGAAAAGAGCCAATGCCGCGGTCATCAATCTCTAGCATTTGTGCGCCATTGTTTGTCATTATGCCTCACCTCTAACTGCTTCGGGCGCTGTAACCCTAATTGTAGTGCTGCGCGCTTCGGATCCCGTCCAAGGTTGGCGACAATCCGGACAATTTCCGTCCGGGTAACTCGCAACTTCCTCCGGGGTATCCACTGCGTTATTACAATTTATACAATGCACCATATCAGAACTTGTCGAAGGTTTCCAGCGTGAGCCGTCCGGCATGGTAATAATAGTGTCACTCATGTTATTGTCACCGTTACTGCGCCCACTGTCCCAGATCCGGAAGAACCGCGAACAAAAGGCTGGTTGGGTTGGGGTACTCTAACAATTCCGTCGTGTTGAAACAATGCCCCCGGGGGAAGCCCACTGTCGTCGCTTTGCAAATTAGTAATTGTTATGTCTGTCGCCCTAATATCTCCCGGGTTTTGAACCTGTTCCAAAAATACCGAAAACGCACGAAGCACCTCTGCAAAATACCGACGTTCATAGGCCGCAGGAGGGATAGGAAAATAAGGACGGGAAAGACGACGCGACATTACCGTCTCCCATCCGGGCCAATGTCCAGCCGGGGAGATCCCAACCGCCATGTGACGCCCGTGTTGTCAGATTGAATCTTAAACCGCATTTGCCGACCACGAAGACGAAAGTAAAGTTGCTCCGTTCGAGAATCTACCGGAACAGACTGCGCTTTGACAAACGCATCGGTCTGGTTAACGGAGTATGTTCCATCCGGCGCGTTTTTTACATCAAGCGTTATATTTACATCCGGAATGAGCGCCGTTGAAGACTTAAAGTCCACATCCGGTATCATCCTGCGAAGCATCATAAATTGCTCCCCATCTCCAATTCCCATTGGGCTCGACTGTATATATGCTACAATAGCCGTTTCAGGATCCGTCGTGCCGTCATCAAAACCAATTTCATGCTCATAAATATAACCATCGGTATTAGCGGCAAAAGGAAAATCAAATATTCCGCGGTCTACCCATGCGGTGCGGGCAAAGGAACCGTAATACCACACCTGTTCGGTGTAATTATATACCACGTAACGGTTCACTTCTTCGCTATTTAAACTCGGGTAATACCACCAAATTTCCGAATGTTGAGTGTTTAAGCCAACCGTAATTTTTTCTAATTCGCCTTCGTTAAGATCGCTAAAAACAAAATCGCGCACCATACAAGGCAAACGTTGCACGGCACCAGAGTAAATGTAAAATTCAGACCGACCCATCCAATATACATTATCATCTACCGCAATAGCCGCGTTAGGGCCCGCAATTGTAATGTTTTCGGATAGAGCCGTTACACCAAACGTAAACGGCGGCCCAAGGAATTGCATGGCGTACAAGGTAGTGTCAGTAAAAACCAACACTTGTTGGCGCGTTTCTACCGCAGTTACAATCTCGGATCCGGAACCAAGCCGCAAGTCCCCTGCCGTGTTAGTCGCGGACGCCGCCCATTCCGTTAAAGATTCTTGGTCCGAAAACCGAATAAGCAAGGGATCCTGTACTCCCGGATTACTTTGACTGTCACACCCAAACGCGAGGACGTGGCGGTCCCGATCCGAAACCATAATCTGTTTAGCTACGGTGGGAGCCGACAACGAGCCCGCCAACGTGGTAATGTCCACAGCCCGTGTTTCTATGCTGTTTGTCGAATCTCTGTAATATATGCCGCCGTCGCGCACATTCATTAACAAGTCTTCGCCAAAGTTATCATGCGACCAAAGACGAAGCATGTTGCCAACTTGAGGGTCTGTCGAGGCGGAACCCCAACCCCCTCGGCTCCATGTGCCCGCGCCCCAACCGGCGCCGGACACCGTAACGTCCAGACCCGTGTTAATCTGATACGCTCCTACTACAGACGACCCACCGTTACCCGTATCGGAACCATTCGCCACGACATACGCCGGGGCAAGCTGCCCGTCTACCGTGATTTCATATACCGGAGTGCCCGCAGTACGCGCCTCAATCTTGTAAGAATTGTTGCCCACGATTTCAATAATTTGATATTCTTGATTCAGCACGTCCGCCGTAATATTACCCCCCAACGATGCTGCGCCCGAAAACGTAACAAAGTCGTTGACCAAAGCACCATGCGAAGTGTCCGACACAGTAAGTGTGGATGATCCGTTGGTCGCGGCAAACGTGACGTCCCCCGCAGAGGTAGTCAGTCTAAGCGGCGTTATATCATTAAAGAAGCCACCTTCGTCTATGTAATATTTGAGGTTTGTACCAACGCCAATAAACTTGTCTCGGTCCAAAGAAACCCATGGGTGAAGCGCACGACATGTCCCGAGAAAAGAGTTGTTGGAGCTTTTCTGCCAACCACCAATCTTTTCCGGAAAGCCTTTTTGGAATCGAACATGGTCAATGTCGAACCAACCTCCCTCATTAGTGTACGACGTTACCTCGCGGTTTACGCCGGGTCGAAACTGTAGTTTTGAGAGCGCCATTTATCATGTAATCTCTTCATAGGTTACAATAATCTTCAAATCATTTGCTGCACTAGCCGTGGCCCCTAGAGATTTATCCTCTTCTAAATAAATCGGGGCATCTTTCGTCACGACATCAAAGAAGGTGTTGGCGGTAACGCTTTTAGATTGCACTAACTCCATAGCGGTGCCGCCCAAGTTGTCTTGCGTGTGATACGAAAGGGTGATGTTTGCAGCGTTACTTCCATCAACATTAACTGCTCGAACTAACGATACACGCAGAACCTTCCCGGAACCAACGGCGTTTTCTAAAACGGACGTGGGGCTTGTTGTGGTAAGACTTGTAGCGTCCGTCTTTCCCAGCATTGAGGTAATGTTTACAATGTTCGGCGCGGTCATGTGTTATCTCCTAACCAAAAATAAGGCTGAAGGCTACGGCCTTCCCTGTTGTTGCTCTTTCTGAAAACAAAAGGGTGCCTGACCCATTTGTCACCAAAGTATCATTCGCAGACCCGTCACTGGTCGGTAAGGTGAAGGCTGTAACAAACGCTTGCAAGTTTGCGTCATATGCAAACACATCCGTACCAATCACAACCCCGAGATTGGTTCTAGCCGCAGAAGCGGTGCCGGCTCCCGTCCCGCCGTCTGAAATGGCAAGGTCCGTAATCCCCGTAATAGTGCCCCCGGTTACGGACACATTGCCCATAGCAAAATCTGTCGTTAAGTCACTAACCGCGGCCCCCGCCCCCGCGCCATTAGCGTAAATGATTTTAGATTGACCGTTAGGCACCGTAACATTACTGCCGGACCCTTGTGAAAATACAACAGATTGACCGGAATTATTATACACCAAGTATACGTGTTGCCCCGTGTTGGGGTTAATCGTAACGGTGTTTGTCCCGGAAGGGGATCCGGTTAAGATCAAAACCTTGTGCTGCCCGGGAGATAACGCGCCGTCGTTCGTGCTTAATGTATGCGTGGTTCCCGATAACGAAATAGTGCCTACGCCGTTGGTTAAACGGTCTGTGATATTCCAGTTCGTGTTAGTGATCGTGCCCCATGTACCCGACTTTTCGCCGTTACGGATAAGCTCTATACCACTGTTATCTGCGTATGTACTAGGCATCTACTTTCCTATGCAGCTATGATTTCTGTCCAGATCGTATTGTTGTCTGGTATAATTTTGCCCCAAACTAGCACGTTTCCTGTTTCACCGCTACCCGCAACACCTGTGACGGAAACAACGGCGGACGCAATAATAGTAGGCGCCCCAACAAGGCCCTGCCCCGGGGCCACCGTACCGATAGGAATAACGCTGTTAATTCGAATGGTCGGAGAACCAATAGCTCCCGTTGCCGCTAGACCCGTAACTGAAATTACCTGATCTGTGTTAACGGTGACGCCGCCAACGTCGCCCGTAGCTTCAAGCCCCGTAACCGGAACAGAGGCGCCTGCCTCAACCGTTGCTGCTCCGACACCGCCCGTGGCGGCGATCCCAACTACTGAAACTACTTGATCTGTGCGGATAAGCGGGGTTCCAACTTGCCCGGTGGCGGAAACGCCCGTAACCGGAATACTATGTCCCGATTTGACGGTGACGCTACCAACGTTACCCGTAGCTTCAAGCCCCGTAACCGGAACTTGCGCTCCGCCCGCAATGCTGACGGAGCCCACACCGCCCGTAGCCCCAACGCCCGTGACATTTACAACTTGGTCGGTAACGACTGTCGAGACAGAACCTACCGTACCAACCCCTTGGACGCCCGTAACCGCAATAAAGGACGTAGAATCTTCCGCCGCTAACGGAGCCGTCGTTAGTGGGGAGAATCCAAGCATTTACTTACGCTGCCTTATCATCCGCCGTCGGATTTTCAATTTCGTTAACAAGACGTTGCACGACCGCTTCACGGCCCATGGCCAATTGATCCATATCAAACTGAGCTTGAGCAACCTTACGGTCCAAATCTTTAACGTGGCTTAAAAGAAGTTTTTGTTCGTTAGTCAAATCTTCAACGTTGTGATCTTTCCCGTTGACTGTAATGACGTTCGAGGCTTCATCAGTCATTTTAGACTCCCATGTTTACTATACGGCGCTTGACCCACTCATGTCATCTTGTTCCATAACCCAAACATAGCACCTGTCCAAAAACGTATCACCGGACTTAGCTTCTACGTCCGTAAGATTGGCCATGTACCTTTTAAAGTCTACTTCCCGAGTATCCGCTGTAGGGTCGTTTGTAGCGTATGCGGACAAATCAATCATTACGACAAATTTTGGGTTAGACCCGCGTTGGCGAGATATTGTCGCGGTTGCAATCCTGTAATAAGCATTATTGAATGCAATTCCGTACTGGCTTGCACCTTGTTCGATGTTGTGTTGTATAGCCATTTGGTTCTCTCCTATTTATTCTGGGGGTTCTTCGAAGTTCGGGTTAATCGCCCATGTGCCATCAATATAAGTATATTTGCCTCCTGTCCAATCGGACGGGGGTGTCACATCCTTAACGATAGTAGAATTAGACGACCCTAAGTCTCCGATAATAAAATCCCTTGTTTCCATGCTCGTTTCTTTAATATTATACACGCTGTCGTCGGGCAAAACGTACTTGCTCTCATTTGTTGCGTTTTCAATAATTGTTATAGTCATTCTGGCCCCTCCAATTTTATTTTAGTCGCCGCAATGGCTTTCCCAATTTTAAGTTTAAACTTTGCAGGAACAGTGCTAAAAGTACCGTCTTCTTGTGCAAAATAATCCGATGCTACCGTTAAACCGGATTGGTTTTCGTCAACAGCCCCGTTTAAAGCTATGGTCGCAGTATTGCCATTAGAGTAAGAACCCTGTGAAATACCGATGTAACGTGAGCTAAGATTAGTTTTGTTTGTTATACCGCCGGCTTGTACTGCCGATACAAAACCATTAAATTGAGTACCACCATTTCTCCAAATAACATGCCAATAACCCTCGTCCCCCGCATGTGGAAATCTTTGAGGAGAATAACGTCCCTTCATCGTACCATCGCCCAAGGTAGTGCTAGGAAGAAGGCTCGCTTTGGCAGTTGTTGTAAAAGAATTTGCTGCCGGGCTTGTAGTAAAAGTGCATATATGGTAATTACCTTCTTTTTCATTTGACACATATTCATTAAACGTAACTATAGCTTGTTCAGGGGGTTCATTGTTGTCCAACTTAACCGTAATTCTTGTTGGATTATAGCTGTAGTGCCCATAAGCCTGAAAAGCCGTTGACGTGCCGAGAGTAATCAGTCCACCCGCATTAGTTTGGTTTACCGTTCCCGCCCTTCCAAACATTTGGGCATAATAAACATTGCTACTTTCAATAATGTTTCCAACAAAAAGCCGTGCCCCCGCATAATCAAACGCTCTCCACACGCTGCCACTTGAATTATATGCGATAACCTCCCGACTTGCATCGACAGTATATGTTAAAACTCCGTCACCATTATGATTGAGTTTGCCAACATTTATATAATGTACATTATTTACCCTGTAACCACAGGCGAAATCACCTTCCACAGAATAAGGGTCAAATACAAAATTTATAACTTCACTTATTGCTTGGTTATTAAGAAGCACTTGGGTGACGCCTCCGTAACCTGCCGGAAGGGCAGGAGACGACACATAAAAAAGAGAATCATCAACCTTTAATGCGCCTAGTTTTAACTTATACGGACTCGCATCCCGTCTAGCGAAAGCAATATAGTTAGGGTCCGTAGGGTGCCAAGCCCCCGTAAACCAAGAATTAGCAAACGACTCTAAAACAACAGGCTTTCCTAAACGAACAGTGTTTCCTTCTATCATACCCATTTTTACAGTGACATAACTGCTGTTTAAATTATCTTTATACATACAGAAAAAACGTCCGGGCGTGGTCGGACTCATATGAACTGAAGAAACCGCACCTCCTCCCCCACCATAACTGTCTGGGTAATAAGTCCCGGCTGGAAGCAATAAACTACGAGCGCCAAACTCCCACTTATTATGGTTGCGTATCCCAACGGATACCCCAACCCCTCCATTTCCTGTAATAGCAGAAGTGACTAAGCATGTGTTACCCTCTATTGGGTCCACATCCCACGCGTAAAGAGTGGTTGTGTCCGTACCTGTAATTTCACTTCCAGCATCGGGAACTTCTTGGGCGGGATTAGATTGACCTAACTGCGACACCTTGCCGTCATCATTTAATATGACCGCTTTTCCCGCAGCGATAGATCCTTCCGCAGTGAAGTCTTGCGTACCGCCCCCTCCGCCAATAGCACTACCACCTAGTAAAAGATTAGTTCCATCACTAGATAAAGTTACTCCCCCGCCAGAACCTGTATGATCTAATTGAATTTTGCCCATTATGCGTTTGTAACCTCGCTTGTGTTGATTGCCGCAACCCACCTTAGATTTGTAGATGCAATGCCAGTTACTTGTACTTTCAAGCCGCCATTTGAGGTATCAGCAGAAAGTGTTACTACTGCACTTGCTAATCCCGCAGTGTGGTAAAGACTATTTACTATGCCCACTCCTAGCGTGGTCGCAGATGCTGCACCTTCTCGCATAATTACACCTTTTATTTCCCAACCAGCATAATCATCTCCGTCTGTTGCATCTTCTCGCACAACGACAGTTCCGCTGAAACTTACCGCACTTTCATTACGCAATATAATTTGGTTAATGGCACTTGGAGTATTACTTGAGACAATCCGTTCCGTGGTTAACGTAGTAATAGTTGCATCAGTAGTTGCTCTTTTTAATACATAAGTAGACGTTTGAGCAGTAGAGCCTGCTTCACCCCCAGCATAAGCATACTGACCCTTTATTAAGGTGCTGGCGCCCTGTACCGCCATTGAATTTGAGGCATTGCCATTTGTGGAAGACCCGTCTTGCAAGGAAATTGATCCGGGTCCATTTGCACTCGGGCTACTAAGTGAGTGATTTTGACCTATAACCACAGAGGCTGACCCTACTGCTTGTGGACCGCCGTAAAGAGTACCGCCGATAGCAACGCTGTTAGTGCCCGTTGCTACCGAACTACTACCAATACTTATTCCTGATGTAACATTTGCTTTTGCCCGATACCCAATAGCCACACTGTTAGAACCAGTAGCACCGTAGCTTGATGTGTTGTTTGCTATAGCTGTTGCGAGGCTGTCGGCTCCAGAAGCATAGGCTCTACCTATAGCCGCTGCGTATACGCCACTTGTTGCCGTTGCATCCCTTCCTAAAGCTAACGTACTGCTACCGTCAGCAAGTGCTTCTTTACCAATAGCAACGGCATGTTGTGCTTTAGCTCCGTGAGTTCCTGTAATGTCATCAATAGCTGCGGCAAAGGCATCTTCACCGCTTGCATACGACCTACCAAGAGCCATCGCCCTGTCGCCACCTAACGCCTTGGCGCCGTGTCCTATCGCAATAGCATAAGTAGTGCTTGCGGTAGCACTTTCGCCCATAGCAACACTATAAGTACCAGAAGCCGTGTTACTTCCACCACCAATTGCTAAAGCATTATTTGCACTTGCGGTATTGCTTTCCCCAAACACTGCCGCAGCTTGGTTTTGAGAGGCCGTATTGCCTGACCCAATAGCTGTAGCATAGTGATCTGTAGCATCACAGTTTCTTCCAAGTGCAACACTTCCAATACCTGTGCTTATTGCATCGTAACCAATAGCTACTGCGCCTTCTTGTGTAGCCTTAGATAAGTAGCCCATAGCAATAGTATTAGCACCAAGTGCGCCGTAGCTAGAGGTGTTGTTGGCTATGACTGCTGCTAAACTAGTATTGCCGTTTGCATAAGACTGCCCTAACGCCACAGACCGTAAGCCACTTGATCCAATGGTAGCATAATAACCTAACCCTATAGATTCGGTTGCTTGAACATAAGCATTGTTACCAATGGCTACCGCCTGTCCAGCCTGTGCGCCACGGCCACTTGAACTGTTACCAATACCTGCTGCAAAGCTGTCCACTCCACCTGCATGAGAATAAGTGAGTGCGGCTGATCTTACACCTGCAGAAGTTGCATTGTCTCCTAATGCAATAGAATTATTACCACTTGCTACAGCATCATTACCAATGCCTACAGCATTTGTACCACCTGCAGTTGGATCAGTAGCACTTGAAGGATTAGCTAAATAAAGGGCCGCGCCAACCGTAGCGAAAGACAACGTGCCAGAGCCGTTTGTAACAATAGCAGTTCCCGCCGCGCCATCCGCCGTTGGTAGGGTGTACGCGCTATTAATTTTGGCTTTTACTAGGCCCCCCGTCCATTTATGAATATAATCAGAACCCGCATGAACAATGTTCATTTCAGAGCCGTTTGAATTAAACGCCAGCCCCCCTATTTCGGTGTCATCTACACCAGTACCCGTATTACCTACAATTAAAGTAGCGGCAACGGAGCCTACGGTACTCAAATCCCAAGCGGAAGAAAGGTTATATTGTCGTACAATTTCCCCAGCATTAGTGTCTGTCACGAAAATCTTTGTCCCGTCGGGACTCATTTCCATGCCCCTGTCCACATCAAGAGAGGTGTTTTGGTCCGTTGACCCCAACGTACTTATGTCCCAAGCGGAGGATAACGGGTAACGGTACAACGAAGCGCCGCGCTGAATAAATACTTGCGTGCCAGTTCCCCTAAAAAACAAAGCAACGGGACTGCTGCCAATAGTAGCCGTGGAAGAAAAACTTGCAGTAGAAATGTCCCAAGCGGAGGAAAGATTATATTGATGTAGGTTGCCCGAACCTACTCCAACGATAAACACCCTTGTCCCATCGTCTTTAAAATGAAGCCCATACGGAATGGCGTCTTGTGACGCCACACTTAGACTTTTATTTTCATAAGTTGCCGTAGTAACATCATACGCGGTTGAAAGCGCATATTGGTATATAGCGTTGTTGCCGTCATCCAAAACATAAAGTTTTGTACCGTCTGTTTTAAAAAATATGTCTTTGGGGCCAGAAGCTTGTGTCGGATTGTAAAAAGCGTTTTTGTAGTTAGAATTAGCTAAATCATAAAAACTTTCCGTGTTGTTAAATCCTACATCCCCCGTAAACGTTCCAAAAGCCAAGGGCATTTTAGTCGTGTCATCAACAGGTGAGAAAGTAGTGGTCCCGCTGCCATTTGTAGTAAGCACGGTCCCGCTATTGCCATCAATCGTAGGCATGTTGTATGCGTTTAATACTCTAACAGAAACGCCGTGGTAATATTCGCCACCTAGTGCAATTTCCCCGTAAGTGCTCGTGTTTGCCTGTCTTCCAATAGCAACACTCTGGCTTTGATCTGCCCGAGAATTATAACCCAATGCGACGGATTGATGGGCGGTTGTTGTTGCCCTATCCCCTACGGCAACAGAATTTGTGCCTGTGGCCCCGAAAGCTATGTTGTTGGTTCCTATAGCAAAACTATTTTGCGCAGTAGCTCTACTAAGTTCGCCAATCGCTACGGAATCGTTCCCAGAAGCAACGGCACTATCACCAATAGCCACTGCGTTTGTACCTGTAGCACTGGGTTGCGCTGATGGGGAACTTTCGTTTGCGTTATATAACGCAGCACCCGCCGCTGCCCAAGTCAACCCGCCAGTATTACCACTTTGCGCGGATAAAAAATATCCGTTAGTTGGGCTGTTGCTGACTTTAAGATTAGCTTCATCAACAATATTATCCGCAATCGTCAATGCGCCAGAACCCGTAACCTCGCCGGTATGGGTTGCATTAGATGTAATTGTTGTAAAAGAAAGGTTGCCCGAACCGTCTGAAATTAAACTTTGGTTGGCCGAGCCATCATTATTTGGCAATGTAAGTGTGTATGACGCCCCCGCAGAATGCGGCGGTGACTTAATCTTTACACCGTGAGAGTTAGCTGAACAGTTTAGCTGTAATGTACCGTCGTTGCCGCCAGCGCCCTTTACCTCAACAACTCCCGAACCATTAGGCGTTATTTTTATATTACCATTGCTGGTACTCGTAGTTATCTCTCGGGTCTGGACATCAAGATTGCCGCCCAATTGAGGTGTGGTGTCGTCTACAACATCGCTTAAAATGTCTTCGGCCGCAGCCGTAATAAAGACTTCTGCATTTCCACTTAGAGAAATTGCCGAGCCGCCACCGGAGCTTTCGCTAGGAGTTCGGGAAAGCGTGGTCCCACTAGCTGTGTAAGTCCCAAGACCCAGTTCCCAGTTTACGCCGTCTTGAATCGTGTACCGGACTTGATCGCCGTTACCAACTCCCGCCGCAGCAAAACTTTGGTAGCCTGAAAGAGCAGAACCCAGAGTTATAGTACCAGCACCCGTGGTACTGGTGGACATTTTTGCCCTGTTCTTTAAAACAGCCATTGTCGCACTCGCTTATGCTATACGGATAATTGCGCTGCTCGCATCCGCCGTTGGGAAAACAATCTGAAAATCACCCGCTGAAGAGGATTTGTTTGACCCAAAGTCCAAAACCACCACAGAGTTAGTTGTCCCGGATGCTGCACCCGCCGTTGTATTATAAATTAAGGCCCCGCGCGCCGTAATCGTAGCAGACGTAAACGTAAGATCCGAAAAATCCGTCAACGCCGTAGTTCCCGATGATGTGGGGGTTACGTTTACCAGTGTCCCACCGCCTGCACTATATGTGCCCGAGTTACCAACCTCATTCGAGTTTGTGTAAGCCGTGGTGGCAGCGTTAAACGACGCGTTGTTATCGTACAAGGCGAGTTTAAATGTGTCACCGGTTCCGTTTGTAAAATTGTGTGTAGCGGTCAACAATTCTTTTTTGAAAGACGTACACATGAAGTTTCCACTAAAGGCCATTTAAAGTCTCCTTATCAATTCTGCTAGTTCAGGGTTTCCCGCGTCTTTAAGCGCATTATACACAGTTGTCCTATCGCTGTGAATAGCTTGTCTTAGATAGTACGCAATGACGGTTTCTAAGTGACGAGAAAACGCCTTTGCTTGTTCTTGAAGAGCGGGATGGGCAGACTCCGATATTGAAATAATCTTTTCTACACATTGCTCCGCAAGTTCGTCCGGGTTAAAACCCCGATTGTTTGTTGTTCGTACCGAAACGACCGCATCTTTGCGGGGTAAATCAAATGCTGCGGATACCATTATTCTTTCGCCCTTATAACTTTGCCAGTACGATATTCGTCCGTAGTTTCTTTAGCTTCGCCCAAAAGTTTAATGCCAAGTATAGATTCTTGAAACCGCATCGTGTACATCTGCATAAGATCCGGCTCTCCCTTCATAAAAATATACGCTTCAAGCAAAGCACCGTATAACAACGCCATTTCCGCGTTTTCGCTCAACCAAGATGTTGAACTATCCGTGCCTTCCGTTATACTTTGAGGTCGATAAAAATAATGAAGCTCCGCCGTATATGCCACATTTGGCGTCGGAGCCATTAAAAAATTATCAACATCAAACTGACAATAATATTTAGGCTCCCCGGTAACAGTAGGATCCGGCGTGTACGTCTGCACAAAACTTGGGTCTTTAAACTCTACAAAAAACTTGTCCCCATTTGCCCCGGTCATACTTAACGAAAAGGGCGCTAGAAAATCTGCCGGAACCTTAATGTATTGAGCCGCCGCACTGCCGGAATTTGTTGTCGCCGTAGCGTTCTTTCGAAATAAACTTAACTGAACACTTTTTAATATGCGTTCTTCCGCTAACCGTATAAATAAAGGAATGTTAGAAACATACCCGGCTTCTTCATACTCGGTGTAATCTTTTATCGCCTGTTTTAACTGTCCGTATGTCATCGTCATGTTATCACCGTCACACTTCCAACAAGCCCGAATACATTAGGAGAATTAAGTTCCGGGTTTTCTACAAGAGGGACGCCCACGTAAACATCTAGCGGCTCTACCCTATCCGGTCTAGGATCCTTTAATGCTTGAGCGTCAATTACTTTGCGACGAGGTTCTAGTTGCGGTTGCTTGGCTTCCCACTCGTCATAACCAACAATCATGCCGGTCCATTCTTTGCGCATTCGACCCAAAGGATACCGGAACCCAGAACGGTCCGATATTCCATATGCGTTTTTGCCCAATGCGTACTTGCTCATTAGTTTATCCGATAGTAGTCCAAACTAGGTTGGACGTTAAATGAAGCGCGGTCCCGATCTTCCGTTGCCGCGCGCTCAAACTCTTCTTCATACACCGCTTTTAAAAGTTGCACCCGATCTGGCGCCCTTTTCATAGCAATGTAATATGCTAATCCCGCTGCCAAACAGGGATAAAACCGAAAGGGTAACTCCATTGTGTTAGTTGGAGTATCCGCGTCGTCTATTCGAACCAGCCGGTCAAAAATCAAAATGTCCGTGCTATTATTAGGTGCCGGCCAAACTTTTAACGTAGGGTTTATTTGCCGATCTACAAAAAATTGCGAAACACGGGATTGGGAACTTTTCGTGGGAATATTGAGGTATTCGTCACGGCTTACACGTTGAATCCCATAATCTACCGTGTCGGTGCGAACCACCGCAGACAATACATCAATAGTGTCGGAACCCAAAGAATAGTCTGTCTGACCCTGAACTACCGTTACTTGCGTTTGTGCGATTGTCCATTGGTTTAGCCCCCGGTTAGCCCATTCCGCCAACATGAGGTTTAAGGACCGTTTCGCGGTACGAATGTCATAACCGGTCCGAACTTCCAGCCCGCACCGCTCAAACGCTTCTTCTATATATTCTGTGACGTCTAATTCAAACGCCTTCGTACCGGAAACCGCCATAGTTAGCCTCGTTTCTTAGCAGACGTTTTCTTTACCATACCGCCGCCGCGCATTTTCTTTACCATACCACCACCGCGCATTTTCTTTACCATGCCGCCGCCGCGCATTTTCTTTACCATGCCGCCGCCGCGCATTTTTTTAGGTCGCATTGCCATTTTGAAGTCTCCTATAAAGTTTTCTTCTACGGTCCATTAATTCGTGAGCGTTGTACTCATTTTTATATGTATCATAGTACCCGGTTTTAACCAAGTTGTCCGCAGCTTTTTGCACCTTTGATAAACGTTGGACAAAAATCAAACTATATTCGGTACTGGTCAGCGGCTCAAAATCTATGTCTTGTACAAACTCATTTTCATCGTCCCATGGATGAAATCCCATTAACCAAATGTCTTTGTCAATAAACATACCGTCTGAAATTACGGTGTTCAAATCATTCAAATAATTATGAAAGTCTTCCCCCGATTTTGTATCCGCAAGATCCACAATTATGGCTAAATCAAATCCGTCGTCAAACTCTGATATGCACTTGTAAAGCGTTTGGTAAGAATCATCGTATTTAAAGAGTATTGCAACACGGCTATCCGCCCACGCTTGCTTGGCATAAGGACATGGTGGCAACCCGTTAAAATACGCATTGGGCTCTTCCAACACTTCCCGGGACCATTTCAGCAATTCTTTTACAATAACCGCCTCTACCGCTTGGTCGAAAAACTCTATGTTCATGCCCGGGACACCGATCCGTTGGTGTGCTTGCGACGGTTAGCCATCACTTTTCCGCACCCCCGAGCCACTACGCCATTGTTTTTAGACCGGCCGTTGTACGGCCGTTTGGGCTTAGTTGAGCTTATTTCGCCGCCTGTAGCCGCAAAAGTTACTTCCGCGGCTTTCGTGTTTTTGACGTTTGTTTTACCTTTGGAACCTTCTCTTTTTTTCTTCTTAGCCGTTGAAGCTCTTTGAGATTTGGAAAGAGAAGCTGCTTTAGACCGCGGAAGGCATCTATCAGGGTTCTTTTTATCTTTTGAAGTGCCGCACTTGCCTTTAATTTTTCCATCCGTTCCAATCCTAACCCAATCTTGTTTTACCCACTCCTTTAATTTGCCCATTATGCTGACGCCTTTTTCTTTTTACCCTTTGCCCCCTTTGCATAATTAGGGTCTTTGCAATATTTTGATGCAGCCATGTTTGCATATGCAGAAGGATAAGTATCAAACGTTCTTTCCGCCCACGCTTTTCCGGCAGGACAAATTTTACTGCCTTTGCTTTTGGACGAAGATTTTTTGGATTTTTTAGAATATGCCATTAGCATTTCCACCGTTTTCTTGCTTGCCGCAAACGGCTGTTAGGATTTTTTGCCGCTTTCGGAAACTTTTTCATTTGTCCCGCGGAACGGGCACAAAAAGACTTACGACGTTTAGCGTCTTTACTGCCCTTTTTTACTTTACCGGTTACTGCCGTTTTTAATTTAGATCCGGGATTTTTGCGCCTATACTCTTTAACGCCTTTCTCCGTCATTCCCGCCCCTTCTTTAGTGGGACGGAAATTCTTTTTATTGCGCTTGGGCATTTTGTCATCGCGCTTTGACTTCGTTTTTGTTTTAGAAGCCATCTGTAACCCTAACTATAGAATAGAGTTAATGCCGTGACATTGGTTGCAACACTAACATGAATGTCTGAGGTAAACAAAACACCCTCGTCCGGGATATTTACCGAATGCGTTTGATTTTGTGTAAAATCTAAATCAACCACTGTTGCACCACCATTCCCATCCGTCATGGTAAGTCTTCCCGCGCCTCCGCCCGTTAAAACTTGGACCTGTCGGAGACGCGCGCGGCCTGTTGCGGCCGCCCCCGTCCCCGTTAGCCGTTTCGCCCTTACGTCTGAATTGGCCATTTACGCCCCCTTATGCAACAAGGTTGCTTGCTTGTTGATACAGAACCGTGACCCTTATTTCGCCTGCATTAGTCGCACCTGTTGTCGTCCAAGTGAGGCGAATATCGGCGGTGTTAGAGGTTTCTGCCCAAGTTAATGCACCACCCGCTTCCGTTGTAGGATATTTACGTCCCGCGCCGGAGCCGGTTGTAATGGAAAATTGATTAATAATAGTAGCTGCGCCACCCACCGTGTCACCAATACTCAGTACCGCTGTATTAGCGCCCATCGCCGTGGGACAATCAATCACACAATCAATAATTTGCGATTTAGCCGGAATTACCACATCGGTAGTGTTAGGGCCCGAAGCCCCGCCAGCAAGCGATCCCGTAGTGAAAGACTGAGCCATTACGACTTGGCCCGTGTTTTTAATATTAGTTCCGAGGGACGTGCCCGTGGTTTCTTTTATGGTCCCGGCTTTAATCGGGCCTGAAAAAGTGCTTGTACCCATGTCAATCTCCTGTCTGGGTTTGTCAGACACACCATATGCCTGTCAGGAATATACAAATCATACAGGTATTTTAAAAAAAAAGAAAGGGGCAACCGAAGTTGCCCCTAGTACAAGGAGGAAGATATGAATATCCCACTTCCTTATAACACGTTTTATGCTCCGGGTGTACCGAAAACTGAACGCCAATCTGAAACACCAAAACTGTAACGCTCACGAGCCTTAAACCGCATGTTTCCGGTATCAAAGTCACCTTCCATTGCAGTTTTGATAGGCGAACGGTTGAAGTATTTAAATCCGTTCGGCGCGTCAGTTTTAATGAAATATGCGTCGCTGTCTGTAAGGAAATGGTTTACAACCGCTCCATCAGGCAACATGCCCATATTTTTCATTGCGTTTG
>Ga0181406_1000378_pt1 | contig 17171 bp, 26 predicted proteins | sample 29SPOviralmetaG_FD_130135 | JGI IMG/M metagenome (GOLD analysis project Ga0181406, IMG submission 130135) | Marine viral communities from the oligotrophic San Pedro Time Series (SPOT) site, San Pedro Channel, CA, USA - 29 SPOT_SRF_2011-12-20 | ecosystem: Environmental > Aquatic > Marine > Strait... | reverse complement strand
TGCCCCCATAACCCTACCCTAACAAGTCTAAAAGGACTGCCCCCTTTTTCTACATATAATTTAAATTATACCCCGCTACTCTTTCTTGACTTACTACAAAAAATTGAAACACAATTCTCCCCCCAACCTTACACGCAAAATATGCCGAACAACAGCAACAGCGAAAAATTGAAAGCGAATACCTGCGAACCCTCCAAGCAAAAGATGGCGAACAACATCGAAACGCAACGCATCAAAAAAATCTATGAGCAACTCGCAGAAGAACCCCGCAGGCACGCATATTATGTTCGGCAAGACCCCAACCAATATTTCAAGATTACCAACAAAAAAAAATATGTTGATAATCTAGTTCAACAAGCAAAGGATGCCACGCCACGTGGGAGTTGTCTGCGTGAAAACCTTGCCCTCTTCGCCTCAACCTTTCAAGCCATCATCGATGGCAACGAAAAATGGAACGCCACAGATGCCATGTATATCCATTACAATTACATCAACCCTTTCCAAGCCGAGCGGGAAGGCAACCACTTCGCCTTGCTTGTTAAAATTAATAATATATGGTATGTTCGTGACCATTCCAACAACGTTCAAGAACAGAGGATATTACAAGAGTATTTCTCAGACCGCTCTAATTTCAAAATGGGAAAATCCAGTGTTTTACCACTCAAAAAGGACGGCAGAAAATTGGCGGTTCACTACAGAGGTGTTGAAAATATGAACCCGCTAGACCTCACGCTCTACGTCCGCCACAACATAATTGTTATGGCTTCACGAGCAGGGCGGCTTGAACTAGCAGGCAAGGTCGCTCTCGCTTTCGATAAGGTTTCTCGAACATACAAAAATACTTGAATTGAATTGAATTGAATTGAATTGAATTGAATTGAATTAAAAGATGTGATTTATTAAATAAAACAATTTTTTAATAGTTCCTTATTAGCAATTCCTTCTTCGTCTGTGTGTGACCACCACCACCAGCACTGCCGTCAGGGTTATACCGCCCCGCATTATATTGCGTGGACACGTTCATCACCTTAAACCCAGCATCACGTGCCAGTTTTTTTGCGGTTGCGTTGTTGTCGTAAGAGAGAATAAACTTCCCCTTTACGGTTTTTAATAAATTGATTATATCTTCAATTGGAACATCGTTATTTTTATAATCCTTATTCTCTCCTGCCATGCTGTATGGGGGGTCTAAATATATGAACGCATTAGGGTTGTCGTATTTCTTCACGACGGTTCGGTAATCCTGATTTAATATTCGTGTGTTCTTCAGTCGTTCCATATACTTGTCGTATCTTTTACCTCCTGTCGACCCCCGCTCTACACGCTGTATATATTTTGATGGGGCATAACTCTTTCTGTCTCCACGAAAGGAATATAAACTTAATGCGAGATTTCTTTTCAATCGTTCCAGTGGCGAACTGAATGATTTTTTATTTTTCAAGGCGTTGAATTGTTCTTTCGATGTCACTGCGGGAAGCACACCAACCTTATCGCCTACCCTCTTCATATCTAGATAAATATTTATAACATCCTTATCCTTGTCGTTTATGACTTCCTTAATTTCGGGATTGGCTGGTGCGGAAAAAAACACACTTCCGCCTCCCACGAATGGTTCGATATATGTGGTGTGTTTCGGCATCATACGACGGATTTTATCTCTCAGTTTTGACTTTCCACCGACCCGTGATATTATACCCATCATCGATTTATTAGACATTATATATAGTAGAATATATAATACCTATTTCGGTGCTTTATAACGGGGGAAGTCACGCTTCATTTCATCTTCAAATTGGTCTAAATCATTTTTGAGTGTCTGTAATAACATTTTTTTCACCCTATTATCGGTTTTAAAGTTCATCGCTTTCCGCACCGATAATAGTGCTTCTTCTGCGAGTTCCTTGCCCGATTTCCCTGCGTCGCTTTTATTGGGTTTTAGTCCCTGTGTGCGACTTTTCACGTTTCCGTGTGTCGATAAACCCAGTGCCTTTCGCACCATGCGGACTGCCTCGTTCGCTTCGTAATTTTTAAATGCTCCCTTCTTTTCTTGTGTTTCCACTATTGCGATGAGTTGGTCTTTTGTTTTCGTCCCTAAACCTTTCCCCTCATAATTTATCGTCCTTAAAGACTCAATCAATTGCTTGCGTGTCAATCCCTCCAATTTATCCGACATCGATGCCATTTATATAATCCAATATAATTAATTAACAGAGGTGTTTTAAATTAATGACCAAATCGTAGAACACAGGCACGGGGTTCGCTGACCCTGTAGCAGTCTTCAAAGACACCTCAAATGTATTCCCCTGCGGTTTTCCATATACATAAGTGGGTGAATTGTGTGATGCTCCCGCCACTAAACACCGCATCACAGGATGAGGCGATGCGGCATGGTGACCATCGAACGGTGTTAATAGACCGAGCAACGTGGACGAGCCAGCAGTCCCCTCACTATTGACGGCATACTTTGTCTGAATAAATGGGAGGGTTATAAATAGTTGTGTCGGATATGTTTCCAATAAAGCATTAGCGGCGGTTAATTTTTCAAATTGAGATTGAAAAGTGAAAGTCATCTCATATTCACCTTCGGGAAGAATACTCCAGTCAAACTTGAACTGCTGTATCGCACCGAGAGCATCCAGTTGTGTCCCTTGGGTAGAATTAATATGAATTGAATAAGTCTTCATTATAATATAGTGTGGTTATTATTAATTACATAAAAATATTTTTCGCCCCTGAACCTAAACTCTTCACACGCTCAATCGCAGACGAGGCGGCGGCGGCGGGCGACTTACCCGCATATGTCGACGGGTTGGTCGCTTGGCTTGCTCGTCCTAGTAGAGCAGACGCAGACCCAGCCGACCCAGTTAAACCCCTTGCTCCGCCTAGTAGACCGCCTGCTCCAATCTGACGTGCTAAACCTGCGACGGCTGGGTCACTGAGGAGGCGGTCACCTTGCGACGCTGCCGACCCCAACGCCCGACTTGCCTGACCTAGACCCGAACTGAGTTGACGAGCAACCATCGGTGCTTTGTTGAATATGCCTCGTGCTGCTCCGCCCACTTTATTGAATAAAGACGGTGCGGACTGAAACGCTCTTAAACCCTTGTTGAAAAACGACATTATAATTAATATAAATATTATTATTAATCTTCATTAAAATCTATTCTATCGAATTGTCTGTAAAACTTCTGATTGTCCGTGTTGATAAATAAATAAGAATACGGTTTATCATACACGAGTTTCGTGATACTCGGCATCATATTCTTCACAGTTTCATCTTCAACATTCTCATCGAACAGGTTTTTCATTTCATTCTTGCTGACTTTGAATACGAATATATTACTAAATAATCGTCGCAACTCTTTTGGGACTGAATAGAATGTTTGGTTCAAAAAAAATATGCTGGTTCTTATGTGGCGGCGGTTAAATATTAACTCTTTAAAGAGTTGGAGTGTTTCTTTATTTTTTAAATAGGATGCCATATCATCGAATATAATTACATTGTTTTCGTCTGGTGGTGAACCTTTAATTCTCTCTAACACCTCCATGAGGTTCTCGGTTGTTAGTTCATCGAACTTTTTATCCTTCGGGTGTTTCTTGAATATATCGTTCTTTATAGAAGCACGTGAATGCGATGGCTGGAATAAATATATATTATGGAACACACGTTTCAAAAGACGTTTATCCCCCAGCATCGCCCACATAAGTGAGGACTTACCCGAGCGGGGCTTTCCAAGCAGTAAATTGGTGCTGTGGCAGTTGAGATATGATGTGAGTTCATAACGGTTCAATTTGGGATGAAGGGGGCGGTCGCACACCATCTCAGGTGGTTTCAATTCAGGTTTCGCCAGTTTAACAATATTCATACGGTTATACTATGTGAATATTATTTTATGATTTCCTTAATTACACTCAAACACGGACTGCGACTTGCCTCGAATTAACATTGAGGGCAATCAGGGCATCGTAGCAAGCGTAGAGGGTGAGCGTGGCGGCGGCAGTCGTAGCAGACGAGGTGTTCACACGCACATTAATCGGGGTCAACTGCGACGACTCGCCCGAAAGCATAACCTGATTGGACGAAAGTTTCTCCGTATTCATTCCGTAGAAGTGCGAGGCAGGGGTCTGAACGGTGGAGGCAGTGCCGCCAACAATCTTGGCGAAGTCGTCCCATTCCTTCTGATTGATGGCGTTGCGGGACGAGTAGATGTCGTGTGCCTCACCGAACGCCTGACGAAGAGCCGACTTAATAGCAGCCGTGTTATTTTCTCTCAAAGGAGTTGGCGGGAAAGGACGGTTCGCCACGAAAAACTGAACCGAACCAGCCTCGCCAGCAATCTTGACGGCATCGTAGCCCGCATTGATGGAGGCATTACCAGCCTCACCAGTGCCTTGGAGGACTAGTGACTTAATGGACGAGAGGCGGACGTTGTAAATATAAGTGGCTTCACTGGCGGCGGCGAGGTTGGGGAAGTTGACGTTGGTGACATTCCAGCCCTGCGATTTCAGGACGAGGTCACCATCGACCGCCATACTGCGAACAACCGAATCCATCCCAGCCCCGAAGTCCACGAGGTCGAAAGTGAGTTCTAAATCGTCGAAAGACATCGTAGGCATATTGGTGGCTGTGCCGTTTTGGAGGACGGCACTGACGTATTCCGACACCTGAGCGGTGGTGAGTTGGATGCGGACACCGCCCATGTGACCGAGCGGAATCAACTCGGAGCAACTGCTCAGGAGGCAGCCGAGCGGCAGACTTACGGGGAAAGTGCCAGCCGCACCATCAGTCCCAGTGGACGTGGGGCCTGCCCGTCCGTTAAGGTTGTTAAAGGTCGGGACTAGACTATCAGTGCCGCTCACACCGCCACCACCATAACCGAACTCAGTGGAGAGTGATGCCTTTTCGTCATACGACAACTTACACTGCGAGATGAGATTATACAAACGACCATAATCAGACACCGCCTCAAGAAGCGACCCACCGACGATGGTTTCAACACGACCAATCCACGACGCAGCGGGAACTCCACGGATGTTAATTTTATTGGTGTTTGCGTCAGGAGTGACGGTGATATTACAATTGAGGCAGAGCGAATTGGGAACGAGGAACGAGTGAGCAGGGAGGTCAAACTGGATGATATTACCATCACCAGCAAACGACGCACCGTTAGACGGGCGGACGATGACCTGTGACATCTTCGTGTCCGACGGAAGCGATGCCATCGGTTTGTTGTATTGAACTTCTTTTGGGAGAGCAGCCATTATAAACTTATTAAATATTATTTATTTATCTCACAATTTTAAAATATATCGAATCGCACATCTTCCAGTTCCTTCTTCAAGGACTCGGTTTTTTCTAGTGCTTTTATTCTTGCTATATATTTATCGTTCAATATAGTCCCATCCTTTTTGCTAAACCTTTGCCTTCTATGAGTGTTAATCAATAAGGTCATTGTCCAGTTCGTCCCGTTAAAGTCAATTAAATTATTATTTTGGTCTAATAGTTGAATGTCTATTTCGTCAATTCGTTTCGCCTTAACAAAACTTTCACGCCCTAAACTATTGTAGATGGTTAATCCAAACGGGTTGGCGGTGGCACTTATAGTGTCCACGAGGGTTGTGGTATTCAGACGGTTGCTGTCAAAATTACCACCTGCGAGAGAATCGCTTAACATTTTGATTTTTGTGATTCCCAAGAAGTTCGCTGGGTTGGGTAAAGCGGTGGGATTCTGCCCTGCGGGAAAAACTAGTGTGCCTTCCGCATCTAAATCTATCCCGAGAGGAAGGCGGCACGTGGTTGATGCTAAATTAATATTGAATATAACGTTGGGGTTGCTACTCCCTAATGAGAACTTACCAGTCACCGTATCAAACGGCAGGTTTGCTGAACTTGCGATGGCGGTGTCATCAAACTTCGCTTTAAACTCAGTCTCAAATGTATCGGCATCATAATTACCTTCGGTTAATGTGAATGAAACCGTGACCCCATTGGTGGCATCCGTCATATTAATAACATTATTATCACCGTTCACGTTATAATAAGACGCTGGGATTTCGGCACTTTGAATTGCTATGGTGTGATATAAGGTGTCCACGCTTTTCGGTGATATACTGTTAAAGTCAAATAATAGACTAGAATGTTTTGAACCATTTAATTTTGTGGTTGCGAATCTACTGTTAAGACTTATAAGACGTGATTGAATAATAACATGTTCTTCTATATCTTCAAAACCCCTGACTCGATCGATGCCATCCATTATATAATGGGTGTGATTATTATTCAGTTTCCTCGATAAGTTCTTTCATATCCTTATGCCGTTCCATATATTGAATGTTCTTTCTGTTCGCCGCACTCCGTTCTAGTTTCAGTTTTTCTATAACTGCGTTCACCTTATTCGTTTCGTCCGCTTCTAAATGTTTCTTATTATAATGTAAATAGAGGGCGAAGGTTGCGGGGTTATTGTATCCCATACAGGGAATACTCGCAATTATTTCCTCTAAAGACACGTGGTCAGGTGGACGAATTGGAGAGGCACACACCGAATTAATAATATCTAAATCGCTCATTATAATATAACTAAATAATATATTTATATTATGATTACATAAATCTTAATTGACGACCTGAAAACCCACCCTTTCTTGCTTGGAATACTTCACCTTCAAAAGGGTCGGACATCGGTGACGAGGTGGGTGATGTGACCATTACGGGTTGTAGTGGTGTGGTGTAAGGGTCAGGGTTCGACATCGCACCCTGCGTCATAAATGATGATGCGTCTTCTGCCCCCATCAATGCCCGCTCCGCTTCTTGGTCACGTTCCAGTCGCTTTTTAATTTTGCGGTCTTCGTCACGTGCCACCGCCTTCGCCGCACTCACACTGCGGAGTTGTGATGGCGTTAGAAGTGTGCGACCTTCGGTTGCTGGGGTGTCAGGTGGTCGCCGCCCACTCAACAATCTATCGACATCAGACACGGATTTCATCACGTTGCTCACCTCCAGTGGTGTTTCTTGTGGTTGGTTGGGCGTGGTGACCGTTGCCCGTGGTCTTTCAGGATTGCGAATAACGGGCGATTGGAATGCCGTGTTAAAAGACTGAGGCATATCCATCGGATTTATCATGGTGCGTGTGTCAGGTAAAACTTGCTGGGGCTGAATGAACTGAGCGAGGACACGGGCGGATGATGGGGTTGCCGAAGCACGTGGTTTCTTCGTCCGTCTTCTTGGACTTGCTAAATTAATAACTATTTTCTGTGACTGACTTTGTTTTTGGCGTTGCTTTTGTTTCGGGGGGTCTGTCTTCATCGCCTCTTTATGGGCTTCACTAAACGACGCACCCGCCTTCATCAACTTAACCATTTTTCTCATATGGGGTTTTGTGTGGTGTTTTGAATGTGCCTTCAATTGTTTTTTTTGGGCTTCGGTAAGTGATGCCATTATATAACTATATAAGAGTTTTAATTTGGGCTTCTAATGTTTCTACTTTCTCATTTAATTCTTGAACCGCTTTCATTAACACAGGTATTAAACATTTATGTTCTATTGTTTTAAAATCATCTATAAACTTACCATACACAAAATATTTGTCTTTTAATCCCTCTTTCTCTGCTATGTTGGTTTTAAATGACTTATCATTAATCACCTCTGTAATCTTTACCTCGTGTGCTTTATCATCTTCATCGTAAATATGTAAATCGTCGCCTTCTTGTAAATCGGTTGCTTCTTGTAATGTAAATATTTGATTACTAACATCGGCAGGTTGTAAAATGTTCGGTATTTTATCCCTCACCGTATTCACCGCACAGGGTAATACCTCCTCTAATTCTTGTGCTATAAATCCGTAATCTATATTTTCACCTTCTTTTGGGTCTTTATATTTATAATTCTTGGGTTTTATTTGCTCCACTAATGGTAAGATATTGGATAAATCGGTTATATCCCTTTTTATTCGTTCATCACTGGCTAATACAAATTGCCTTGAGTATGTTATTCCATAAGTATATAGTGATACACCAAAACTGCTCCACCCACCTGAATAACGAGTTGGTGTTGGGTGTTGCCGTAAATAACCGAACTGGTCTGTGCTTCCTAATGCTATTGTGCTTTGTATATGGACTGGATATGAGGCTGATGATGTGCCTACGGCTAAACGACTATCAACCACTACATTTCCATTTACATCTAGTTGATTATCAATCTCTACATTTCCGTTGGTCTTTATATTTATTCCTCCCGTGTGGAGGCTGGTTTCCAAAGTCATATTACCGCTCACATTATTATATTTATCACACTTCAATATATATTGGTCTTCGTTGTCCCCTAACGTCAAATCACCACTCATCGTTCCTCCCGCATCAGCCACAAAATTATCGTCTACATATGCTTTTGTTGTTAGTTGAATTCTTTCGGTTGGCGTTAATGTGCTTGTCGGTAGATGGGTATTGAATGTGTTTGTCCCAGTGAACTCGTTATTTCCTTGTTCAGTCACACCGCCCACTATTCCGCTCATGTTTCGGCTCATTATATATATATACCTCTACATATATTTAATAGAAAATAAATTGCGGTTGTTCCGCTGGGGGGTCGTCTTTAAGGACTTTATTAGCGGGAGGTTTCTTTTTGGCGGCACTCCTTCGTTTCGCCACGATGCGTTTCACTTGTTTGACCTCTAAATCATCATATTCGTCCTCTGACGACAGCAACAGGGCTGCCTCTTCAATCGCCTCTTTCTTCTTTATTTTTGTCGCCTTCTTAACCGCCATTTCATCACGGCGTTTTTTGGTTGCGGCTTCTTTTGCTTCTTTTGCTTTCTGTGTTGCCGTCTTCCGTTCTAGTCTTCCCGCATCACGTTTCGCCCGTCCCCGTGCGAGTGCCGCCAGTTGTGCCTCGCTCATCTTTCGCTTTCCCGTTGGTTTCTCCACGATTGGTTTGGGGGGTCGTCCTCTTGGACGCTTGGGAGGTGTAGCGGGTTCAGGGGTGGGTTCGGGTTCGGGTTCGGGTTCGGGTTCGGGTTCGTCATCCGTTTCGATTACAACATCATCTTCGCTTTCACTGCTACTGCTAATGGCATCCCAATCAACACCCGACATTTATATATATTACACCCCTAAATATTATTTATATGATTATATGAAAAAAATATAAATAGATAAATATAACTAGTGTATCATATGGCATCCAAGAGGACACGCACCGATAAACATCGTGAGCAAAAGCGGTGCGGTGGTTGCGATTGCTTTGAAACGTGTGACGGGTGCGAATGTCGCATTGTTCCATGTAGTCGTTGCGGTTCATTCGACCGCTTATACAATATGAATCACCCCGAGTTCCACACGGATTATTGGTTCGATGGTATGGATTTCCACGAAAAATTATCAACAGTCTTATGCGACGAATGCGAAAATGGATGCTCTTCTGATGAAGATGATTAAACGAACTTGTATAATCGTTGCTTGATTTGTTCGAGTGCCTTGTCGCCATACGGGTCGTCGTCGGGCGGAATGCTTGCGTCGTCTAAATATCCCCCCATATTCACACGTGGTGGCGGTGATGGCGGTTCTTCTGCGAACTCCGTTGCTTTAAAACGTTTGAACCGATTTATTGCGTTTTGTCTATCCCTCTCCAGTTCCTCTTTGCTTCGATAGATGAGTCTTTCATCTTCGCTTTCACTGCTGGAGGGACACGGGGTCGATGGCGTTGTATCTTTCACCTTGATAATTGTATTCTTTGGTTCTTGATATTCTTGTTCCTGCGACATTCTAATGACTTTTTGGTAGTGTGTTTCCCGTAGCGGTGCTTCTTCTTCCTCGCTTTCCTCCACGCTTTCCTCGCTTACCTTTTGTTTTTTGAGTAGTTGTTCTCTCATTTTGGTGTAGAGTTCCATTTTGTCGTTGTTTGTGTATGCCCCCATCTTTTCGCACTTCGCATCTATTCGTGTGGATGACTCCTCCATGTCAAGGTGTTTCCCTGCTTCGATAAACAAAGACATAACGTCCTTCTTGACTTCCCAGCATCGGTGTTTTGCTGTTCTAGTATGACGAGTGCGAAGGTGCGAGATGTCTTTATAAGAACCACCGCATCCACACTGAATTGATTTTGCTTTGTTTATTTTATCGTTATTATTACGACTAGCGTGCGGGTTTTTTTCTCGCCATCTTTTCATATAAGATGCTTGTGCCTCTTTGCGTTGCTTCTCATTCATCCCCATATTTACAATAACAATAATATTCTTTAATTACTTTTAATAACTATAATAACCTTAATAACACAAATAACCGAAGTTAATGTATAGATTTTCAACAGTGAAAAATATTTGGTGAAGCAAGTTTTCTGTTCCACAGAAAATCAAGACCGTTTCTCTACGACCCCCTTCTAGAAATCTATCCATTAACTTTCGTTATTCAGGTTATTAAGGTTATTAAGGTTATTAAAGGTTATTAATTGTTATTTAAAGGTATTTAGTGTTATTGTAAGTAATGACGATGAACGAAAAAGAAAAGGCGACACTGGAAAAGGTAAGGATTGAAGAGATTATAGAAGCGATGGAGACTGAGTTGATTGTGTTGAAGGAGGAGCGACGAAAAGTCCAATTACACCTCGCACGACTCAACAAGATAGAAAAACAGCGAGATGCGAGAAAATCCAAGAACCAAGAGTCACATGAAGTATGGCAGGAGAAGCATAAAGATTTTGGGAAAACCAAGCCTCCCGATTGGTTGTAAAAACTTACTCAAGTTTTTCAATCAAGTTTAGAAAATCTATACTTGACGCAACATCACGTATAGATTTGAACGAAGTGGTATAGTCTTTATTTTATAGGTTCATATGGAAGGTGAAGAGAGAAATGTATGGGTGTATGTATTAATGTTTTTGGGGTGCTTTTTCCCTCTACCCATTTAATTCGGCTCACTCATCCTCTTTAAGTTCAATAATTATATTATTTATTTCATCGCTAATTCCTGATGTGTCTTTAACGACTGAAAGGCGGACATCACGGGCAGCCTCCACACGTGCCTTGTATTTGGCGTTCGCCTTCTTCCATGCCTTCGCCTTCATATTCCGATAATCCAAGTCAGTCCGCATCCTGAATGCGTGGCGTTCACGTTGTTTCTTGTTGACCTGTTCACGGTTTTTCTCTCGATACTTGGTGGTCGCACGGCGTTGTGCTTCTGTGTATGTGTGCTTTGGTATTAACTCAGGGCAATAGTCCCATTGACCGATAATCTTTGCCATTATATAATATTACAATTTTATTTTAATATTGAACTTTTCCTCGTAATCTTTAATTGATGCCTTGAGGGTTGGTTTGTTCCATAACAAAAAATAACTGAGCGAACCACTAGATATTTCATCTAGTTTATCACCTTTATGCCTTCTGCGGTAATTCGTTCGCACCCTGTTTCGTTCCGCTGGGTTTTCTTCATAAAAGGGACTAGTCTTTGAGGACATCAACGTGTAGTCACGATAATTCTTGTTCCCGAACTTGAATGTCTTGTTGCCGATTTTTGCGATATATTTTGCGTCGCCATTTCGATTCTTTTTCAACGTCATCACACGACCCAGTGCCTCCTCCACGACATCACCATCCTGACCAGCACCTTTATTTATTTTTTTGCCTTTACGGGCATCAACCACATTCAAAATCATCTTGGTCATCCTTGCCCTTGCCCACTGGTCGTCGCTCTTGACGCTTGGTCGTGTGCCTGTATTTCGTGCGGCGGCGAGCCCCCTGTCGTAGACTTCATCTAGTAATTTCATCGGTATTTTAAAGTATTTGGATAATGTGGTTTTGGACTTGTCTTTTAAGACATCACCATATTCCTTTTCAAGTCGGATGGTATATTTACTCTGACTCATTATTCAATATGGTGATATATTTTCTTCGCCTCTAAATAAGCATTTGCGGCATCCTCTTCCTTTTCAAAGAACCCGAGATATTTGATGCGAGCATCCACCTTTATTTGTGCTTGATATTTCTTTTCCTTTGGTCGCCAATAATAACCTTTACATTTGCGATTCCACTGGTTTTGTTGATGCGTCAACACACGCAAGTTTTCGATATTATTATTTAATTTGTTTCGGTCTTTATGGTCGATATAGTTAGAGGTTGAATTATCATAAATATCCCAATCGGGATTATGGAGTTTATAAACGAGGCGATGAACCGACGTGTATCGTCCGTTCACTATGACATGTCTATATCCAGTTTGAGGGTTAATCGTTCCTTTTAAATGAAACCAGCGTCGCTCAGGAGTTTTGCCCCTCTTAATAAAAGAATATAATTCATCACCCACCATCTTAACCTTTGTGTTGTGTATTGTTGTTTCCATATTTTAAATAACTATCTTTGTTATATTTAAGTCATAAGTATTTCAAAATATATCCTTTGATTGGAACTTGAGGTTATAGTGGCTGATGAGCGTGTCCACATCCGTGCCTCTGCGTTCCGCCATAATCTTGAGAGATTTATAGTCAGCCAAGTCCTCTATGGCACTGACCTGTATCTTGTTGATGTCGCTCTCAGTAAGACCGCCCGAGATTGTTTTTATTTTATTTGTGAGTGATAAGTCGTTCATCGGTTCGCCGTTGCTATGAATAAGGTGGAGTGGCATATTGGGTGGCATTTCATTTGTGAAGTATTTGACGGCTCTGTCCATGTGTATCGATTTGAAGGTGTGCCGTTTTTGACCGTAGGTGCGAGCCGTTTTGTATGAGTTTCGTATGAAAACAAAATCCTCTTTTCGCCTGACTAGATAATTTCGGGTTTTATCAAGTTTCGTTGCGTGAATAGAATTAACAATCTCAACATTCACGTCAGCATTCCTCGTGTTAAAATTAATCATCAACCATAATATAATGTAATCGCCCCAGCGTTCGTCAATAAAGAGTTTTTTTAATCGTTGGTCTAAATCGGATTTGGAAGGGAGGTTCAACGTCTTTTCTTTTCCTTTTTTGATGCGGTGCTTGTTTATCTCTTCGGTGATGGTTTGTTTATGCTTCAACAACTTTTTATTATCCATCTCGTTGAGATTATAAAATACAATACCGCAGTTTGAAAGCGATGCCTTTGTATTTGGGTTGTTTGCTATTTCTTCGATTGCCTCAATTATTTTTTTCTGTGATGCGTCTTTAATGGCGACACCTAAATAGTCGGTCAAGCGACGATGGGCGTTCTTATAACTAGAAATGGTATATTTACTTTTGAAGCACGACCCCGCCAGATAATTTTGCCATTCAGTTTCGATCGAGTCTGCCATATGATATAATTGAGATAGTTATATTTATATCATAAAATCTTATTATTTAAATTGAAGCACGTTCTTTGGTTGAGGGAAGTTTATGGACTGCGGTTGTTCGGTTGTGTGGAAGGTGGCATCCACGACATCGTCTTCCAAGACCTCCCCAATTTTAATGTTTTTGTTTTTCTTTTCGATGTATTCATCAATCATTTCATTAACCTTTCTAATTCTCTCTGTGTGATAATCCCGAACCTGCTTTGCTGTGTCGAGTTCCAACACTTCATCAAAATAATTTAGTATGTGCTGGTCGCAATCCTCCGCAGTTAGTTTTGAATAAATATTCATTAGGTTGGCGTATTCCGCAAGGCATCGGAACGCAGTTGCGTCAATCATATTCGTCCTCATATAAATAACCCTGAAGTTATATGTTTAAACCATTAATATTCCTTATTATATTTTTTGTGTGTAGAGAGAAATGTTTTCGGGTTTTGGTATTAGTTCTTTAATTAAATTGGGTGGTATTCTGTATCGTGTGCGGAGCGTCCCACAAGACCCACCCGTTATTTTATTCCTTTTTGAGTTTCCTAGATTGTTCTTGTGAAGCAGTCGCCCATTTACAAGCATCATATTTCCACATTTTTTATTACACGTTTTTGGTTCAAAATCCGTTTTGTTCGTCCATATGCGGGTGCGTTTTCTATACCCCCAGTCGCAATACATACAATAGTCCACGTCATGGTGCGGTATGTCTTTCATAAAATCCTTCATCTTTCCCGTTGCTGGATTTTCAATAAACCATATTTTGGGTTTCAAGTATTCGATGATTTCTTGGGTCTTTCGCAAAATAGGCACACCATTTTTCAGCATATCATCGTCGAGTAGTTCGTGCGTTATTATTTTGTCACCGAATGCCTTTGTTTTCTGACCCACCCAGCACCGTCTACAATGACTAAAGGTCTGACATGGAGGAGATGCCCATATACAATCGAAGTGTCCCTCTTCATATTTCTGCTTGTAGTCCCAATCCATAATGTCGGTGTTGATGTCTGCGTTCTTCAGGTCTAGTGACACGACTTCGTGTCCGTATTCCTTACATATTTTTCCCACCGAACCCGTCCCCGAAAATAACTCAAGCACACGCATATAAAGACCAAAATAAAAAATTATTCTTTATTTAACAATTTTTATTTTTTATTTTTTATTTTTTATTTTTTATTTTTATTTTTAGTTGCCTGATTGCTTCTGCTTCTTGAATGTTCCTTTGGGATGTTTAATCAACTTCCTCTTCTTCTTCGGCTTGCGGTCTTCGGCAGCCATTCCTTCACGCTCCGCTTGGAGGTCTTCCATCCACATTTTCAGGTTGGGTGCTGAGCGGTCGCTCTTTTCCTCTTCGTTCAATGCGACCTTCCACCCTTTCCTGTTCTCGATTTGCTTGAGGTGCGGGAGTGTCTTGGCACGGTTCTGTTGGCACTTTTTTGTCTTGCGGTGGCGTTTCCATTCTTGTGCCGAGCATTTACAGTGGTGACACCATATGCCTTTCTTCCATAGTTTTACGGTGTTGCCGTTTGCGTCCTTCGTGACACCCGACACCTTCTCCTCTTGGGTAGGCTTGTGCGTGTATTTTTTGAGGAGGCACGTGTCACGAATGTATAACCATTCGGCGTATTGTTCCGATTCGACGATGGCATCCTTCTCTTCGCTTGGCGGTAAGGCATCGATGAGGGTGAGCATCTCCGTTGCTCGCTTCATCGTCTCGGCGGTGACCCGTGCTGGCGGTGGTGCTTTTGATGCCATCTTGCTTGTTGCTTGTCCTTTATGACTTCTTGAAATCCCTTTCAATTTTTCTACGTGAGGCAGCCCCCGACTAGCGGGGGCGGTTGGAAGTTTATACACGTTGTTGGTGTTATATTCGCTTTCAATTTTTTAGAACCCATCCTCATTTGCTACATCGATGGAGTCCAGCATATTCTGTGCGAGGCTCAATCCCAAGAACTCGCTGTTAATCCACTCGCCCTCCGCTTCGATGAGGGATGCGGGTGCGACGCTGTTCGACACCATCAAGTCCCATTCGTCGTCGGTCATGGTGTTCACCCATAGCCCCCATGTCGTGGGGCATTTGGGGTTGTATCGATTCCATTCCCCGAACTTCCGCATCTGCTTCGTCACGGCATCCCACTTCTTCTTGTTGGGGTTGGGGCGGGCGAAGTCTTGGATGAGCCTTGAGAGTTCTTCGGGCATATCGAGGTGTGCCATCTTGCTTGTTGCTTGTTGCTTGTCCTTTATGACTTCTTGAAATCCCTTTCAATTTTTCTACGTGAGGCAGCCCCCGACTAGCGGGGGGTGTTTTGTGTGTGTCTATGCTCGTTTGTTGCTGGGGACTTCCGTGCGAAAACCGCTTCAATTTTTTGCGACCTTGTAGAATGAACACTCTTTACACACGTATAAGTCGTGTGGGTGTTTGGAGTCGTAAGGGAGTATGGCTGTTCCCCATTTTCCCTTGTTTGCTTCGGTTTTCTTGATAAAGCGTTCTTCGTGGCATTCGCACCAATAGTGGTTATTCGCCCACCCGTTAAAGTTTTCCGCTAGATGGGAACAATCGCATTGCTCGCACACGATGAAGGGTTTAACCCCTTCCAGTTTGCGTTCTTCTCTCAAGAAGCATTCGCTGTCCTCCTTACAGAATACGCACGTGTAGTATTGCTTCTTGGTTTCCATGTTGCTTTTCTACGTGAGGCAGCCCCCGACTAGCGGGGGCGGTTGGAAGTTTATACACGTTGTTGGTGTTATATTATGTTTCAATTTTATTCGATGTCCTCGTCGACCCAATCTTCGGGGGGTGTCCAATCTTCATCAAAATCAAAATCGTCCCTTGTTACTCTTCCACTATTGAAAGCACCTATCGTAATCACCATCGCTTTTGGAAATCCCACGCCATACTCCGACAAGCCATCAGCGGCTTGGAATGAAATTGTTGCGAGTTCTTGATACTCCCCCATAACACCTTGCCACTTATTTTCGTGCGTCTTGCGATTGTTCGGGCGGATAAAATCGTGGATTACACGTGAGAGTTCATCGGGCATTTGGAGGTTCTCCATGTTGCTTGTTTTCTACGTGAGGCAGCCCCCGACTAGCGGGGGCGGTTGGAAGTTTATACACGTTGTTGGTGTTATATTATGTTTCAATTTTTCACACTTCCGCTAGTTTCCAGCCATACTTTTCCAACCCCAAGCACGCCACGACTTCGTTGGAGGTTCTTGTGCTGCGGCTATATTGGAGGCTTCGTAGTTTTAGACTGATTTCTTTGGCGGCTTGTTTTTCTTCCCATTCATCCTGTTCTTCGATTGCTTGGGTTAGGCGGTTGAGGTATGCCCTGATTTCGACGTATGTATGATTTACATGCTCATCGAACATGTAGCACATGCCGAATAATGTTTCATCTGTAAATCTTGGCGTTGCGTTGTTCGCCATCTTTTGCTTGGAGGGTTCGCTGGCATTCCCTTTCAATTTTTCGCCTCCAAGAAAGCACACCGACCGAACGTTGCCGAACGTAGCCTGTAGTTTATCAATATCGATATTTTCGGGTTGCGGTTCGCATTCCTTACAGCATCCGCCACCATCGCCATCTTCCCCGCATTCAATATTACCATGAACATATATGCGTTCACCGCATACAGAGCAATCGCATATATATTCCTCGGGGTCGCATACATATTCCTCTTCGTTGTTCGCCATCTTTTGCTTGGAGGGTTCGCAGGTATTCGCTTTCAATTTTTCGCTGTTGCTGTTGTTCGGCATATTTTGCGTGTAAGGTTGGGGGAGAATTGTGTTTCAATTTTTTGTAGTAAGTCAAGAAAGAGTAGCGGGGTATAATTTAAATTATATGTAGAAAAAGGGGGCAGTCCTTTTAGACTTGTTAGGGTAGGGTTATGGGGGCA
>Ga0181406_1000377_pt1 | contig 17171 bp, 15 predicted proteins | sample 29SPOviralmetaG_FD_130135 | JGI IMG/M metagenome (GOLD analysis project Ga0181406, IMG submission 130135) | Marine viral communities from the oligotrophic San Pedro Time Series (SPOT) site, San Pedro Channel, CA, USA - 29 SPOT_SRF_2011-12-20 | ecosystem: Environmental > Aquatic > Marine > Strait... | reverse complement strand
TATAGATATTCCTTTCTTTACAGAGGATGACATAGAAATTTTATATACTGTAAACGGAACACCTACTACAGTGGACCTAGCAGCAGATTTTGACAATACTGCTGCAAGTGCTGTTAAGTATGTCGCTTTTGCTCCAAACACTAACAATTCGCCATATACTATAAACGTATATAATAATGGCCAAACTACACTATTGAAAAGCATAAACCTAATACCGGTTTGTGAGCCTAAGTTCACTCCAATTAAGTGCCAATTTATAAATAGATATGGAGTAATACAGACTATGTATTTCTTCAAGAAGTCTACAGAAGGTCTAGAAGTGACGGATGCTAGGTTTCAGAAGAACATTATAAGTTCTTCTGCTTCTTATGATACTAAGGAATCTCAAGTGCAAAGATATGATGTCAAGGGTATGACTAGACTTGTCCTTAACACCGGATTTGTTAATGAAGACTTTAATCAAACGATAGAGGAATTGCTGCTGTCTGAAGATACTTGGATTACCTACGAAGGTAATGTATTGGCGGCCATTCCCACAACAAAACAATTACAGTATGCTACTAGCGTAAACAACAAAACAATTAATTATACCGTTCAATTTGACTTTGCCTCTGAAACGATAAATTCTGTTAGATAATGATCTCAGCTCAATTATACATTACTGAAGCCTCTAGCTATGAACAGGTCGAGTTCTTCGACTTTGAGGGCATAGAGTTGGTTCAGGCTAAGCAGGACATCAGAGATATATCTAAAGTGTTTACAGAGTTCTCTAAGACTTTTACTGTTCCTGCTAGTAAAAAGAATAATCAGATATTCAAACACTTTTATAATGCTAATATAGCTGGAGAAGGGTATTTTGACATAAGGAAAAGAGTTAATGCTCAATTACACTTAAATTACAATCTATTCAAGAAGGGTCGGATACAACTTATGTCGGCTAATATGAAAGGTAATAAGCCATACTCATATAGCTTAACCTTCTTCGGTGACACAGTCAAACTTGCTGAAACATTAGGCGATAAAACATTAGATACTTTATCTCCCCTTGAGAACATAAAGATAGCTTACACTTCAAGCAATGTCGTAAATCTGATGAATGATGCTGCGGATGTCACTATTGGTTCCACAACTATCGATGATGGATTATTATTTCCTCTTATAACATCAACAGAAAAATTAGTATACGATTCTGTAGACAATACAAAAGACTATAATTTATACCCACACGGAAACCAAAAAGGATTAGACTATAGAGATGTAAAGCCTGCCTTAAGGATTCACACTATTATTAAGGCTATAGAAGAAGAGTACTCTAATATATCATTCAGTGAGGACTTCTTCACTTTAGGTACAGAAACTAAACAATATGGGTTTAACACTTACACACTATTCAAAAACCCAGCTTATGCTGAGTTATTTATGTGGCTAAATAGGGAAAAAGGACAGATAACCGCTGACTTGCCTCAAACGCAAATAACCAGTTTTAGTACTCCTTCTGGTAGTAATCATTCTGGAATGAAGGAGTCTACGCCTGGTTACATACCCGCCCCAAATTCTACAAAATATCAAGAGATACAAGACGGAGCTAATGATGATGTTCAATTTTATATTGACGCAAGGATAACAGCACCATCAGCTTCTGTTATATATAATTTTATCCTCAAAAAGGATGGACAGGAATATATAAGGTATGATGATTTAGAGGGTGATTCTCACCCCTTAAATATGATGGCTTACGATTCCCCTGGGGGGCCTGGAGGAGATTTGCCCAACGGAAGATATACATATCATATAGAAACAGCTTCTTCCGGGACCTTTAATTTTGGCTTTAAACTAAAGAAAAATATACCCGCAGACGTTAGTTTGTTTGGTTTTTTTGGAGCAACTAGAGTTGTTAGCTATACAGGTACGATTACAGTGGATTCGTCTTTTGAATTTAGTACAACAACACTTATGCCTAATAAGACTAAAATAATAGACTTTTTAGCTGGTTTATTCAAGATGTTTAATTTGACCGTCACTGAGGGTGACTCAGGTCAAATGAAAGTAATTCCATTAGACACATTTTATAGGCAAGGAAGTAAAAGAGAGATAACAAGGTATATAGATACTACAGAGTCTACAGTAGAATCAGCTCTCCCTTTTTCTGAGGTAGAGTTCAAATACGAGGGTTTAGAAACAATAATTGCAGACCAGCACGAACAAATTGCAGGAAAGTCTTGGGCAACAGAATTGTGGCCAGATAGCACTACTGACGGAAGTAACCTCCTTAATATAGGGAAAAAGTATGAAATTGAAGTGCCTTTCGAACATCAGAAATATGAAAGGCTATGGAATAGGGATGATCACACAAACATAGCAAACAAAACCTCTATTCAGTGGGGGTATAGTGTGGATAACAATCAAAACAGCATTGTTGGTAAACCATTATTGTTTTACCCAATTAGACAGTCCGGATTAAATTCTATTGAGGTTGTGACTGGAGCTACGTCATCTACTTTAACGAGCTATTATGTTCCTTCAAATAGTGTCGCATTAACTCCTACTTATATTTCGTTACAGTCAGACACAGACCCAACTCCGAATATAAACTTTTTTGCAGAGTTAAACGAGTATACTGGATTGACTTTTCCTCAGACATTATTTGAATCTTATTATAAAAACTACATAATAAACGTTTTTGATCCAAGAAGGCGATTATATAAAATGAATGCTGTTCTGCCAGAGCAAAAAATAAGAGAGATTGCTCTAAATGATACGATAGTAATATTCGGAACAGAATATACAATAAATAAAATGACTACTGATCTTCTTAGTGGGAAGACCAGTTTTGAATTGTTAAACAAAACACAGTTTGAGTTACTAGATAAAACTAAAGAAGAGTTATTTATAGACAACAAAAAAGACTTGTCTTACAATGTTTCATTTGATGGTTTAACAGTGGACGATACAGTAATAACAGCAGACCTAAGTCAGTCAATAACAGAGTAAATTATGATAAAGCAAGTTATAGAGGGGTTACAGCTTATGGACTATTATGATGCAAACGAATTAATTCAGTTTGCAAAGGGAAGTCATAAGGCTCCGGAAACATTTAAAGAGATGAGAGAAACAGTTAAACGTAGAAAATATGGCCGACAATAGAATACAATTTACTTTTGAGATTAATGATAAAGGTAAGGTTAAAGTAGATGGTCTGACCAAATCCTTTGTTAGCTTAGACAATGCTGTAAATAAAGTTAGTGCTGATCTTAAACGACAACAAACTGAATTAGGGAAAGCTAATACTGGTTTAAAAAACACAATTTCAGATGCTGGTCTTGCTGGGGCTACATTGACAGAATTAGGTAGAACTATATCCGACTCCAACTTTGGTATTAGGGGTATGGCAAACAACCTTTCTCAATTGTCTACATTATTTATAACTCTGGTTTCTAAGAGGGGTGGGGGCATATCTGGCGTTACTTTAGCTTTTAAACAGTTAGGTAGACAATTATTAGGACCTTTAGGAATCATTCTTGCTTTTCAAAGTCTAATTGCTTTTATAGAGAATATGGCAATCAAAAATGATGCAGCTAAAAAAAGTATTGATGAAGTGACTAAGGCTTTTAGTCGTCAAAGAAAAGAATTAAATGCTTTAGCTCAAACAGCATTAAGCACCGTTACGGAGGACTATGAAAAGATAGAGGAGGAAGCTAGACTTTTGGCTAAAAGCAGTAAAGAGTTCGCTGCTGGATTTAGTAAATTAAATGAAGGAGTCCTAGAGGGGATTCCGGATATTACATTCCTAATATATAAGTTTAACGAATTGTTAGAGGTTAGAGATGAAATATCAGATTTAACATCAAAAGAAAAAATAGATAATGAAGCTTTGAGAGAGGCAATAGAAAAGCGAATTAAACTAGAGGAGATTTTTTCTGAGGTAAGGAAAAAGAGGGTAGATTTCACTGAATTTAAAGACATAAAAGGGCCTATTATTGATGAGGATCCTAGTGCTTTGGACTTTTTTGGGGTAAGAGCCGATTTAAGAGCAAAGGAAGACAGGGAATTTCAAAAGTGGCTAGATAATAATATGCCTGAATACATAGATGATGTAGATGATGCTGTAGATACTTACTTACTAAATAAAGGAAAAGCCTCTTTAATTCAGAAAACTTTAGGTTTGACTCCAGATAGTAGACAAAAAGATCTAGATGCTTTGAAGGCTAAATACGATGGTATTATTCATCTGACTGATGAATACGAAGCTGCTATACAGGCTGTAAACGACAAGTGGAACAGAATAGAGAGAGATGCAAAAGCCGATCACTTACAAACAATGCTTGGCGAACTTGGTAAATTCTTTTTGGCTGCTGCTGACTTAAATGAGGAAAACAAAAGTTTAGCGAAAGCAGCAATTATTGCAAATGGAGCTGCTGCTAGTGTTGGAATATGGGCTTCTTATTTTGACCCTAAAGCTAAGGAAAAAGGAACCTTTGCTTTAGCTGGCGTTATTGCTGCTCAAGCTGGATTAATTGCAACAACAGCATCAGCACTTAAGTCCTTAAATTCAAATAGCCCATTAGGAAAGAATGCAGAATCTTCAGCGGCAGGGTCTCAAGCCCCAATATTCAATGTAGTAGGCCAATCCAATGTAGACCAGATAGGCAGAAGTATCGCTACTGCCAGACAAGAACCCTTAAGGGCTTATGTTGTGGAGAGTGATATAACAAACGCACAGCAATTAGAAAATGCAAGAATACAACAAGCCTCTATAGGATAATAAAACAATAGTCAAAATAAATAGTTATAATAGTATGGAGAAAGTAATAGAACTCATTATAGACGAAGAAAACGAATTTAGTGGGATAGAAGCTATCTCGGTAGTAGAAAACCCAGCTATAGAAGAAGACTTCATTGCGCTCAAGAAAGAGCCAGTTATGCTTGCTGAAGTAGATGGTGAAAAGCGTATACTGATGGGAGCAGCTTTGGTCCCCAATAAGAAGATATTAAGAAGGGGAGAAGACGGAGATTATTACATTTATTTCTCTGTAGACACTGTAAGAAAAGCTTCAGAGCTTTTCCTTAAGAGAGGCTATCAATCAAATTCTACATTAGAGCATAATGAAAAGCTTGACGGGATGACTGTCGTGGAAAGCTGGCTAGTGGAGGACGAGAAGAAAGATAAGTCTAGGAAATATGGATTTGATGTACCGGTAGGAACCTGGATGGTTTCTATGAAGGTATATAATGATGATGTCTGGAAAAAGGTTAAAGATGGAGAGGTCCACGGATTCTCTATTGAAGGCTACTTTGCAGATAACGCTGATGAGGGTCCTCAGGACACTTTACCAGAGTCTTTTTGTGATGAATGCGTTGAGGAACTAAATGCAGAATACGAATTGTTAGAAGCCCTCTCAGAGCTTTCTGAGGAGGTAGATCTAGAATCTTATGGAGGATATCCAAAGTCTGCTGTCAACAATGCTAAAAGAGGTATAGAACTAAATGAGAAAGTTGGAAATCGTTGTGCTACCCAAGTGGGAAAAGTTAGAGGACAACAAATCGCAAAGGGAAGTACTAAATTTACATTACCTACTCTCAAGAGGATCTACAGTTATTTATCTAGAGCAGAAACATATTACGACTCTGGCAACTCAGAAGCTTGCGGAACCATTTCTTATTTACTATGGGGAGGCAAAAGTATGCTAACTTGGGTTACTTCTAAACTCAAAGGACTAAACGCAATAGAAGCTTCTGCAACAATTATAGACGGAAGAGCTGCATACTCTACAATAGAAGAGGCAGAAGAAGCAGCCAAAGATATAGGGTGTGAAGGATATCACACCCACGATTACGAAGGCGATACTTGGTATATGCCTTGCGAGAAACACAATATGGCCGAGGTTGGACCAAAGGGAGGGGTTAGAAAAAGCCCTAAAGCCCCTAAGTCCGATACGCCTACCCCTAGCCCTAAAGGCAAGGGTACGGCTAAAGGCGATGCTTCGGGCAAAACCGGAGCCAAAGTCTCTGCAAAAGACAGAGCAACACTTCAAAACAAAGCAGATGAATTTAATAAGAAATATAAAGAAAAACTGGGTTATGGTGTCACTGTTGGTATGCTTGCCTCTGTTTTTCAGCGTGGCTTGGGAGCTTTTAATACAAGTCACAGTCCTAATGTTAAGTCAGCTTCTCAGTGGGCTTTTGCACGCACTAATGCCTTTTTATACTTAATTAAAAACGGTAGACCAGAGAACGCAAAGTACACAACAGATTACGATTTATTACCAAAGAAACATCCGAAGTCTAGCAAGTAATGAGAAGCAAAAGAGGAAGTTATTCAAGCCCTAGAGGATCAAGAAGAGCGTGTCTATGTAAAGATGGCAGGACATACTCAAGGAAGTGCTGTGATGGCGAATTGATTAACCAAGGGATTGGAAGCATATATGCTCCCTCTTTGGGTTGTCAAAACTTAACCTTAAGTGGTTTTAGTGTGGCAACAGATGGTACAGTCACATTACCTACCACAGATGTAGGAACTATAACATCTACAACACCAGCATCTTTTGCTGCTGTTGATACTTCAACTGAAAGGACTTTAACGGTTTCTATATTGGTTCCTGGTGGATACAGCAATGCAGAAAAAACAATAGAATGTACAACCACAGCCACTCAACCAGCTACGCCTACACTTTCTTGTAGCGATATAACTTTATCTGGATTTGCAGTAGCTCAAAACGGAACGGTTACGCTTCCTACTGCGGACATAGGCACGATATCTAGTACAAGCCCAGCTTCGTTTGCAATAGTAAATGTGAGTACTGTAAGAACTCTAAACGTAGATATTACGGTTCCTTCTGGGTACTTCAACGCAGGAGCCACACTTAATTGTACCACAACGGCCACGCAGCCGTTGACTCCTACTTTAGCGTGTTCAGACATAACTATAAGTGGATTTGCTGTAGATGAAAACGGAGCAATAACATTGCCTACTTTAGATATAGGAACTATTTCATCAAGTAGTCCGGCATCTTATGCTACCGTGTCTACAGACACAGTTAGGACACTAAACCTAGATATTACTGTACCAGCAGGTTATTTTAATGTGGGAAGTACATTAGCTTGTACGACCACAGCAACTCAACCTCCTTATAATGTTCTTGATTGTAGTGAGATTACCATCTCAGGATTTAGTGTTTATGCAAGTGGTAATTATGTGACGCCAACTGTAGATATAGGAACAATCAGTGGTACATCACCTTCTAGCTTTAGTACTGTCACCTCAGAGACCAATAGGACTCTGACGGTGAATATAACAGTACCTTCTGGATATACTAATGCTGGAGCAACTTTGTCTTGTACGGTTGTAGCAACACAACAACCTGCATTTTATTTTAGTCAGATAACTCCAGCGGCTGGAAACTACATTTCTGTAGAACCTATAGCAAATACAAGTTCTAACACCTATGCATTTAGTATATATGGCAATGATCCTGAAACTAGCAGGCTTAATGCTGTAGCGTTGTCTAATCAACTAGGAACAGAAATAAGAGGCCAAACAACTACTCCAGGAAGCACTTTTGCTTTTAGGGACACAAGAGTTTCATTCTATAGTCCTTCTGACAGTCTAATAGTTAAGTTTGAAACAGACAGCGGAATAAACAATACATTCAGTTATGTTGCTCCGGATACTTTAGGAACGGTTCCCGCAAGTCCTTATGGAGGTAATGCATCAAGCTGGACAAGCTATAAAATGGTATTCAGCGCAGTTACTAGCGTATCGGGTAGCGCGGTAAATAACCCTGCTCACGAGGAGATAATAAACAATGGTAGTGACCAAGGTTATTACTGGGTCATAGAGGACTTAAGCTAAAAATACAACAAGAGTATTTAAATTTGGTAATATTAATATATTTTAAACTATGAAAGCGACAGAAATTGTAGAAAAACTAAAAGAGGTTCTTCTCGGTTCTCAAGAGATTGAGGATCAAGAAGTGGCCCAAGAGGAGCTTTCCGCTGCTGAAGAGGCGGTAGAGAAAGTAGACGAAACCCCACAAGGGGAGGAAGTTGTATTATCTGAAGGTGATCAACTAGAAGAAGAACAAGCTGTAGAAGCTGAGGAAGAATCTACAGAAGCTTCTTACGTCTCTAAAGAAGAATTTGCTGAACTTAAAGCTATGGTGGAAAGCCTAATGGATGAAGTAAAAGCTAGTTCCGAAAAGTATAACAGCGAGGTTCCTAAAGAGGAATTAGCTGCTGTAGAGGCTGAGGTTGAGCCTATGGTTCACAGCCCAGAAGCAAAGCCAGAAGTAGAAATGAATCTTTTTGCTCAAAGAAGAACTCAGACTACCCTGGATCGAGTATTGAACAATATGAGCAAATTTAATAAATAAACACAAAAATGGCAACAACTACATCAATTACTACTACTTATGCTGGTGAGTTTGCAGGGAAGTATATCTCTGCTGCTTTACTAAGCGGATCTACTCTTTCAAAAGAGTTGATCACGATCAAGCCTAATGTAAAGTACAAAGAGGTAATGAAGAAAGTGGCTACTGACGATATCGTCAAGAATGGCACTTGCGACTTTACTGCTACATCTACTTTGACATTGACTGAAAGAGTTCTTCAACCAGAAGAATTTCAAGTTAACCTACAACTTTGTAAGAAGGATTTTGTGTCGGATTGGGAAGCAATTTCTATGGGATATTCAGCTTATTCTGATCTTCCTGCTAGCTTCTCTGATTTCTTACTTGCACACGTTTCTTCTAAAGTAGCTCAAAGAATCGAAACTAACATCTGGGCTGGTGCTAACGCCACAGAAGGTCAGTTTGACGGATTCCAAACTACTCTAGGTGCTGACGGTGACGTTAATGACGTAACTGCTACAACTGTTACTTCTTCTAATGTAATCGCTCAAATCGGAGCTGTAGTGGATGCTATTCCTTCTACTGTTTACGGTGCTGAAGACTTAACTATCTATGCTGCTCCTAATGTATACAGAGCCTATGTAAGAGCTTTGGGTGGATTTGCTAGCAACGTAGGTGCTGCTGGTACAGATTCTAAAGGAACTCAGTGGTTCAACGGAGGTGCTTTAACTTTTGATGGCATCAACATAGAGCTTGCAAGCGGAATGGGTAGCGACAAAATGGTAGCTGCTGAGAAGTCAAACTTGTTCTTTGGAACTGGTTTATTGTCTGACACTAACGAAGTAAAAGTCATTGATATGGCTGACATCGATGGAAGTCAGAATGTGAGAGTCGTTGTCAGATTTACTGCTGGAATCCAGCACGCCATTGGCGGAGACATCGTATTGTACGCATAAGAACAATTGTTTAATATAAGAGGGTAGGTGAGCCTTGAGCCTGCCTACCCTTTTTTAATACTATAAAAATATGGCTTGTGATTTAACCGGGGGAAGGAAAAAACCGTGTAAAGATGCTGTAGGTGGCGTAGTAAAAGTACATTTTGTTGATTTTGGCGATCTAGGGACTGTAACGGTTGGATCAAATGATGAAATCACAGATATGAGTGGTACTTTTAGCTATAGCACTTATGATGTCAAAGGTAATTCTTCTCTGGAATCAAATATAAACAGCTCTATTGAGAATGGAACAACATTCTTTGAGCAAGTGACAAACCTTACTCTTCATAAGATGACTAAGGAAGACAACAAAGAGCTTAAGCTTATGACTTACGGAAGGCCTCACGTTTTCGTACAGACATTCGACAATAAAGTTCTATTGGTTGGAAGAGAACACGGAGCGGAAGTTACTGGAGGTACTGCCGTTACCGGGACAGCGATGGGAGATCTAAATGGATATACGTTGACTTTAACAGCCAACGAAACAACTCTACCTAATTTTGTAGACGGAGCAACTGATGCAAACCCTTTTGCGGGAATGTCTTCAGCTACTGCTAGTGAAACTACTCAGAGAGATCCAGCATAGGTTTTTACCTGGTGATAAGGAGGGGCCTATATGGCCCCTTTTTTTATATAAAACACTCAACCCTTTTTTTAGTTATATTAGTATGATAAGACTACTTCCGAATACTAATGCTCAAACAATAAAGGTTCTTCCTAGGGTTAGCACAGCTCAGACTGGGTTATCTCTTAAGATAACAGAAGACGGGACTAACAAGTCAGAGACTTTGACTAGCTTGTCTTCTACTGTCAATGGAAACTTTATTGACCTTGATTGTACCTTCAGTATTTTATCAGATAACAGTATTTACAACTATGAGATTTTCAGCGGGTCAACACTCTTATTTAGAGATAAAGCTTATTGCACCGACTCTTATTTATCAAACTCAGTATATACTATAAATGGCGGGAAGTACACGGAAAGCGATTCTGGTGACAGTAGTCAACAATATATAATGGTATGAAGAATGTAAAAGTAGTAAATCTAACCGGGTACGAAGTACCTAAAATAGTCGAGAAGAGCAGGAATGCTTATGTCGAGTATGGTGAAGATAATAACTATTTTGGTGAGTTAATTGAGAGGTATCTAGGAAGCCCAACCAATAGTAGATGTATCAATGGTATTTCTGATATGATTTACGGTAGGGGTCTTGAGGCTACTGATTCTAAGGAAAAGCCTCTTATGTTCGCTCAAATGAAGAGCATTTTAAATGCCACTGATGTAAGAAAAATAGTGACAGACTACAAAATGCTTGGCCAAGCGGCCATTCAAGTGGTCTATAAGAACAGAAAAAAAGAAATAGCCGGACTGTATCACTTCCCAATGGAAACATTGCGTGCTGAGAAGGCAGAAGACGGCAAAATTAAAGCGTATTATTACCATAGTGACTGGAAAAACATTAAACCTAGTGACAAACCTAAGAAGATTCCTACTTATCGTAATGGTACGAGGTCTCAGCGTATTGAATTATACGTTATTAAACCTTACAAGGCTGGTTTTTACTATTATTCACCCGTAGATTACCAAGGATGCCTTCAATATGCTACTTTGGAGGAAGAAGTGAGCAATTATCACTTATCAAACATACAAAATGGCCTTCAGCCAAGTATGTTGATCAATTTCAATAACGGAATACCTAATGAAGAGGTCCAGGAATTGATTGAACGTAAGATTTACGATAAATTTAGTGGTACTAGCAACGCAGGGCGGTTTATTTTGGCCTTTAATGATGGTTCAGAGAACCAATCTAACATAGACCCAATAAATCTTCCGGATGCACACGCTCAATATGAGTTTTTGGCCAAAGAAAGCCGAGAAAAGATAATGATAGGTCACGGAGTAGTGTCTCCTATCCTTTTAGGGATAAAAGACAACACTGGGTTCGGAAATAACGCTGAAGAGCTTAGAACAGCATCTATTTTGATGGATAATATGGTAATTAGACCATTTCAGCAGATGTTACTCGATGCATTCAAAGAATTGTTGCTATATAACGACATTTCATTGGATTTATACTTTGTTACCCTACAACCAATAGAATTTACAGAACTAGACAACATAGAGACTAAGATCAAGAGAGAAGAGGAGACGGGAGAAAAACTTTCTGCTGTAGAAGATGTCCAAAAAGAGGAGATCGTTCAGCAGGAGGCTTCTGAGAGCGTTTCTGAGGCTGTTGTTGAGGAAAAACCTACCGAAGAAGATGAGTAAGGCATTATTTATAACAATGACGGAGTTAAAGCGGAAGTCTATCATAGACGGAGCTTTAGACACAGATAAGCTAATTCAATTTGTTGAGGTGGCCCAGGATATACACATACAGAACTTTTTGGGTACTAAGTTATACGAGAAGATACAAAGTTTGATCACTGGCGGAACTCTTGACGATTCCGCCAATGCTGCATACAAGACGTTACTGAATAGTCATATTAAACCTATGCTTATATGGTATAGTCAATATAGCTATATTCCTTTTGCTGCTTATCAAATCAGCAACGGAGGTATATTTAAACATACTACTGAATCTAGTGACACTCTTACAAAGAGTGAGCTGGATTCTTTAACAGCAAGGGCAAAAGACTTTGCTGACTTCTATGTGAATCGGTTTTTTGATTTCATAGACGAGAAGAGTGGAGACTATCCGGAGTATACCGGAGCGCAGGATACTGGTATGTATCCAGATAAAGACCCAACATATGGCGGATGGGTAATATAATTAAAACATATAAGCCTAAAGTGGCTAACATAATAAAATTGACTAACTATCTAAAAAGAATAAAGAAGTAATATGGCTAACGGAATAAATTGGGGTAGGATATATTGTTTTTCCTGGTGGGGAGATGTAGATGACACAACAGATGCTATTTATATACCCTCAGCTCCTACTTGTTGGGTATCAGATATACTTGAGTTATCAGTAGATAGTACATTATATACAGTAGATAGTACGGAAATAACAGCAGATCAAACATTGATATAACAAAATAGAATTATGGCACGAGAAACAATAGGAGTTGGGTCAGCTCCCGATGATGGAACTGGGGATACGCTCAGAGCCGCCTTTATTAAGGTTAACAATATGACTACTGACATTTATGGTCAGAGTGGGACTGGAGACAGCTTAAGAGGATCTTCTGCTGTTTCTCCCGCATCAACATTAAGTTTAGACTTTGATACCGCAGCGGTGTTTACAATAACATCAGGTATTTCAATTGAATTGAATTTCACAAACGCCTCAATAGGCGATGTGAAAGACATTATCATAACAGATTCAGGAGGAACCTCTGGATTGACACTTAACAGTGGAATAACAGTTACTACTATTGCAGGTAGTTATAGTGCTACCGCAGGAGCAGTAAATTTTATTCAAGTTGCTTGTACTGCCGCTAACACATTTTTCCTATCAATCTCACAAAGTATATAATTATGAAAGCAGCAGTAGAAAACGGTAGAATAGTAACCATATACAAGAGTTTACCTAACTCACTAAAGACTCCTACTAAATATATTTTAGGAGGGGCCAACAATCTATCTAAAGAAGAACTTAAAGCTATTGGTATTTACGATGTTGTAAAGCCAAGTTTTGACCCACAGACACAAACTAAGGGTGGATTATACTTTGACGAAGATAATTCAATAGTAACCTATGATGTTACTGATATAGACTTTAGTCAAGAGGTAGATGTTATCGGAGAAGATGGGGAGCCAACAGGCGAAACAGAAAAGAGATATAAGATAGCCGACATCAAAGCAAGTAAGATTGCAGAGATTAAGTCTAAGGCAGGTAAGTTACTACAACCTACTGACTGGCAAGTTATAAGAAAATCAGAAAGGGATATTGATATTAGTTCAGATGTTGCAACAGAAAGAGCAGGAATACTTACAGAAGCTGATAGATTAGAAGCTGAGGTAAATGCTAAGAAGTCTTACAAGACTGCATTGCAATACAACGTACAATTTTTCCCATCTGATGAAATAGAATAATATGGCTTTAGGCAAAAGACTAATAAATACAGGTGCGGCTGCTGCGGCTTGTACAACTGACTCCACAGACCCATTTGGCGATTCAAGTGGTGTGGCGTTATATTCTTTGGATTACGATGCTTCCGATGCAAGTGGTAGTTACGATGGCACGCCTACCGATGTAACCTTCGGAGTAGGAGGACAGATAAACTATGGTGCAAGATTTAATGGGAGTAGTAGTAAAATAATTACAGGATTAGACTTAACAAGTTTTAATTCTGCTTCTTTATCTGTATGGATATATTGGGAAGGCGGAGATTTCAATCCTATATTTGGGGGTAACAATACTGTAGGCGGCACTACAACTATAAACAGGTTTACCACAGCTATCGCTAATTCAGGTGGGAGATTGGACTATATAAGCAAACGAGGTGATTTTTTTAGGTCAAGCAATATGTCTTTATTCAACACTAATACTTGGAATCACATTGTTATAACTGATGACTTTACTTCAAGTAGTACTGCTTCAAAAGTTTACGTTAACGGAACTCAAGACACTAATTTTGCAAGAGTTGCAACTAGTTATGGTGGGGCAGCAAACACAAATCTTTATATCGGTCAAGGTCGAACAAACAATAATGGTCAAGCATATTTGACAGGAAGTTTAGACCAAGTAAGAATATTCAACAGAGTATTATCAACAGATAATAATGGAGTAGACGAAATAGCCACCCTATACGCAGAACAGGCTTGTGTATATACTGCAACTACAACTGATAACGACTATCCTACTACTAATCTTGCGTATTATAAAATGGACAATTCAGCAGAGGATGAAAAAGGTAGTTATGATGGTACTGAATCAAATATAGAATACAGGTTTGGGCGTTATGGTCAAGCAGCTAAATTTCCTGCTTTAGCAAGTAGTTATATAGATACAGGAATTACATCTTTAGGCTCTGACTTTAGTTTGTCGTTTTGGTTTAATCCTGACTATATTGATGGTTCGTCAGGATACAGAGCGCCATTAGGAAAGTATTATTCAGGTTCAGGAGATGCGGAATTATTATTAACTTTTAATGATAACGGTACTGTTGCTACTTATGTATATTACGGAGGTGGTGTTTCAAGTAATGTTTCAAGCGTTCACCCTAATACTGTATCAAATGGTAATTGGTATCATTACTGTATAACTTGGGAAAATGGAGTGCAATTAAAAACTTATCTTAATAATGTAGCAGCTACAACAACTACCTCACAAACTAAAAACACTAATACAGTACCTTTATATATAGGGGCATTAGATAATAGAGCAGCGGGGTATTCAACTTTTAATTCATACGCTTGGAGTGGTTTTATAGACCAAGTAAGATTATTTTCATCTGCCCTTACAAGTAGCCAAGTAACCGAACTATACAACGAAAAGCCTGAAGTAGATACATCTAACTTTAAGACTGTATTGTATGAGGGTACAGGTGCAAATCAATATATTTCTAATGTTGGAATGGACTTGGAAACAAGTGGTGGATTGGTTTGGATAAAAAACAGAAGTAGTTCAAGTAATTATTTTCACGCACTTATAGATTCGGTAAGGGGTGTGGGAAAAGTTTTAAGTAGTAATACTACTACTGTTGATACCACAACCTACACAGACCAATTAACAAGTTTAGAAGCTAATGGATTTTTTGTAGGCAATAACGCAAGCGGTGGTAATTATGTGAATATAAGTGGTGATGATTATGTAGCTTGGAACTGGAAAGCAGGAGGCGATGCAGTCAATATCGGAGTAAATTCAATTACAGGCTCTACTCCATCTATTGCATCAGATGTTAGTGCAAATACTGCCGCAGGGTTTAGTATTGTGAAATATACACCCCCAGGCGGCGGTTCTGTTTACACGAATACAGTAGCACACGGATTATCTTCCGCACCTGAAATTATTATACAAAGGATGGTTTCAAATACTGGAGATTGGTATGTACATACATCTTTGATTGATGGAAGTAATGATTACTTGGAACTTAACACATCTGACCCAAAAGCAGACAACGTTCATAATTTTCAAGTAACATCTACTACATTTACTGATTGGGGATGGAATGGCAACGAAATGATAAACTACCTTTTCCATTCTGTAAGCGGATATAGTAAGATAGGTGCTTATGCAGGCAATAGCTCTACTAATAAAATTACATTAGATTTTGCACCAAGTTGGGTAATGATTAAACTTTATGATGTTGCAGGAGGTAATTGGTTTATATATGACAATAAAAGAAATCCAACAAATCCTGCTGATTTACAACTTGAAGCTGATACAAGCGCAATCGATACTGACCACGGAACTGTGTATGAATTGAATTTTTTGTCTGATGGTTTTGAATTACAAGGTGCAGGCGGTGCGGTTAATTTTAGTGGAAGAAACTACTTATATATGGCATTTAAATAAGAGAAATACGATATGGCAAGAATTAATATAGATGTTGGAACAAATCCAAATGATCATACAGGGAGTAATCTGAGAGATGCTTTTATTGCGGTAAACAGCAACTTCACAGAGTTGTATGCTGATGATGCTGCAGACACTTTAGATGAAGTAACAACACTAGGGAACACTACTACTAACTCTATTACAGTCGGAGGGCTAATAGTGGACACAAACACTCTTTATGTAGATAGCACTAATAACAGGGTAGGAATAGGGACTACGAGTCCCACCGCCCCTCTTGATGTTCGCAGGTCAGACACTAGTGGTATAGTAGCTGAATTTCACAATAATGCTGGCTATGGTGTTAATATTGATGTAGAGAGTGACGGAGGTGTTAATACTATTGGCTCAGCAACTAACCAAGCGTTAGCCTTTGTAACAAATGGAGGCTCAAATGAAAGAATGCGTATTGACATAGCAGGAAACGTAGGAATAGGAACTGCAAGTCCAAGCGTTGGAGTTCCTTTAACTGCCTACTACAATTCTACAAGTCAATTTCATTTTGGGGGTGCTCAAGGTGGTATATCTAACAATGTTTATCTTGACACCTCTGTAACTGCTTACAGAAATAGAAATACAGGTGCAGGTGGAGCATTATTACAATTATCTACTGACGGTAGTTTTTCATTTAGAAGGGCAACTTCAGGAAGTTCTCCTACATTAACCTACTCAATGTATATAGACGGTTCTGGAAACGTAGGCATAGGAAGTACAAGCCCCTCACAAAAATTAACAGTAGTTGGCAATATTAGTACTACAGGTTCTGTTCTTTTTAATGATAATCAAGGTATTAATTTTGGTGATAGCAATGCAAGAATTTACGGTTCAAGCGCTGATGGTATAAAGTTTAATGGGAGCGGGTCTGAAAAGATGCGTTTAACTCAAGCGGGCAATTTAGGCATAAATACGTCAAGTCCTGCCCATACTTTAGACGTTAAAGGAGCAGATACAGATAATGCAACCATAGCTAGATTTTACTCTAACACAGGCACTAGAGGTTCGTTTGTGATAAAGAATGGAGTTGGAACAAGCCCTACTGCTTTTATAGGAACAGCAGGTGGTGGTGAAAATTTAGCTATTGGAACAAATAGTACAGAACGAATGCGAATCGATGGTTCAGGCAACGTAGGCATAGGAAGTACAAACCCCATTCAAAAATTAACAGTAGCAGGTAATATAGATATAGCTGGTGGAAATGGCAGTCTTTTAACATTTAATAATGGCGACGCTAAAATTGTTATAAACAATAATGGCTCTGGTAGAGATTTATCATTTCAAACATATGATGGCTCATCTACCGCAGAAAAAATGCGCATCACCTCTAG
>Ga0181406_1000376_pt1 | contig 17178 bp, 20 predicted proteins | sample 29SPOviralmetaG_FD_130135 | JGI IMG/M metagenome (GOLD analysis project Ga0181406, IMG submission 130135) | Marine viral communities from the oligotrophic San Pedro Time Series (SPOT) site, San Pedro Channel, CA, USA - 29 SPOT_SRF_2011-12-20 | ecosystem: Environmental > Aquatic > Marine > Strait... | reverse complement strand
GCTTTAGAAATATTATCTTTTGAAGACATTAGATTTATAGAATTTTGTTATGGATATGCAAATGAATTCAGATTAGCTAATTCCGTCGTAGCAAAACAACATATTGAAAATGAATTATTTGAATCGAAAAAAATTTATATATTTAAAAAAGGTTATAGTTCTATTCCAAAAGCTATATACGATTCTATAAAAAACGATGTCGAAATAAAAAAGAAGTGCGAAGTTATAAGTTTTAAAAAAAATAAAAATTATTATGAAATTAAAACAAATAAAGGTATTTTAAAATGTAAAAAACTAATCTTCGCTATTCCAAAAGAAGGTTTATTAAAAATGTGTCACAGTTTTACACAACAAGAAAAAGATTTATTTAATAGTGTAAAATCTTATAGTTTAACTAGAATATTTGCACAATATGATATGAAAAAAAAACAAAATCAATGGATGAAAAAATTAAATTTTAGCACAGTTGATAATCCTATAAGACAAATTATTCCATTAAGAAAAAATTACGGTTTATTTCAAATAAGTTATAGTGATTGGTATTTTTCAGATTTTTGGGGAAATTTAAATATCGAAATGACAAAAAAAGTTTTGAAAAAATTACTATCTGAAACATTTCAATACCAAAAAATAGATAATCCAAAAAAGATAATTAAACATTATTGGCCTAATTGCGGACATTCATGGAGACCAAATGTAAATGAAAATATTTATCATAAAAAAATACAACATCTACGTAAAAACTTATTTATTATAGGTGAATCTTTCAGTATGAATCAAGGTTGGGCCGAAGGAGCTATACAAACTTCAATTAATGTTAGCAAAATAATAAATTCTCAAAAAAATTAATAATTAATATTAACACTATATTAATTATTTAATAATAAACAGGTAATTCGTCTATATTAAAGATAACCATTTTTTTCACCTTTTTCTTTCCTACTACAAATCTAGCAAATACATTTTTTTCTAATTGATTCTCAGGAGTGTGTTTATGAACATTTCTAGCTATCATTTTATATAACTTAAAATCGGGGTAACGTTCTTCTCCATTTGTTTTATATAATATATTTTTACCTTTATCATCCATACACCACTCTGCTATCAAAAGAGGTATTGGATCAACTTCATCTTCAACATCAACAACATCATCGAAAAAATAATCAAAAATTGAACAACCCAAACGACATAAATCAAAACTATAATTAGGTTCTAATCTTGGTTTCTTATCATTAAAATACGGTTCAAAATTATATTGTGAATTCGCATCCCCCTTTGAATGAAAACTATCACTGCAAAAAACTTTACCACTATGACTATATATCGCACGACCAAAATCAATTATTTTAAATATTTTCCCATAAGTCGGAACCTTGTAATATTTATCTTGATATTTGTAACATATAAATTTTCTATCTGTTTCCTCATACATAATATTATTCGTATGTAAATCATTATGTGTAAATTTGAAAACCTTTTGATACACTACCAATGTCATAATAATTTGAAAAAAACAAGAACGCCATTGGTCCATTGTTAATTCATCATCTTCGTCTTCAACTTCCATCAAAGAATCCAATGTATTTTTCATTTTTTCCAAACAAATAATATTTACAGGAAAATCATATATATCTGCTTTGATAAAATCCATCGTTTTATTAGTGCTCGAATATTGTGACATATTTGAATTAGAACAACTTTCCAAATCTGAACCACTAAGCTCTTCATCAGAATCATCATTTGTATTAGAAGAACGCGAAGAACAAGTTGAATTTGTTTTATGACTTTCCTTATCTTCATCTAATTCCATTTCCAATTCTAATTTACATTCTGAATTATGTTTTTCCACATTTTCTTTTGTTAAATCAAAAATATCTTTAAAAATTTTAGTATCTAATTCTTCACACTTTAAATTAATATTTTCTCCTTTTTCTAATACTAGTTTTTTCCTATGACCTCTAGTATCATCTTCTAATAGTTCTTCATTAATATCTTCTGTTTCAAACAATTCATTTAAATTTTCATGAAAATAATCGGAATTATATAAAAATTCCAAATCGTCTATTATATTTACTGAATGTTTGGATTGAATTCCTAAAAACGAACCATAAAAATTTAAACCATGTGGAAACTTATAATGATTCAGTAAAATACTACTAAGGTATGAAAAGAAACCATCAGTATATGCTGAATTATTTTTATCTGAAACTTTTTTACTACATTTAGCATCTTTTAATTTAGGAAGTTCCATAATCTTTTCCTTTGAAACTTTTTTATACTTACCAACCATGTATTTTACGGGATCCAATAAAGGACTAAATTTAAAAAAAGATTCCTTGATATATGAATTTTTATCGGAATCTTTTATGGTGATATTAAAAATATTATCGGTTTTTCTTTCTACAATATCATGAATACTGTATTTATGATTTAAATTTACTAAATTATAATTATTTTCATTCAAAAGCAAAAATCTATCATAAATTGGTAGATAATTCTGAACCTTTATTATTCCTTCTTCTTCTAAATTACTAAATAGTTTTTTATTGTTGTTTTTGTTATAAGAAATTTCAAACATTTATGGAATATCAAAATAATTTTTAATTGTAACTTTAAACTTATTGTTAAACATTTATTAAGTTTGAAATAATATTTTTTTATATTGGTTGTTTTTATATGAATTTAGAATTGAAAAAATTTAACATGAAAAATATTACTTTCAAACCAAATGAAAATCAAGGACCGGTAATTGTGTTAATTGGGCGTCGTGATACAGGTAAAAGTTTTTTAGTTAGAGATTTATTATATTATCATCAAGATATTCCTATTGGAACAGTCATTTCAGGAACTGAATCAGGCAACGGCTTTTACGGTAAAATTGTTCCAAAATTATTTATACATGATGAATACAATAGCGCCATTATAGAGAATATTTTAAAACGTCAAAAAATTGTTTTAAAACAAATGAAAAAAGAAGTTGATGCTTATGGTAAAAGCAGTATAGATCCTAGAGCCTTTGTAATTTTAGATGATTGTTTGTATGATAATAGTTGGGCTAGGGAAAAATTAATGCGTTTGTTATTTATGAATGGGAGACATTGGAAAATCATGCTTGTTATTACAATGCAATATCCATTAGGTGTTCCGCCAAATTTAAGAACGAATATAGATTATACGTTTATTTTACGCGAACCATATTTGACAAATAGAAAACGAATCTATGAAAATTATGCTGGTATGTTTACTACATTTGAAAGTTTTTGTCAGGTAATGGACCAATGCACTGAAAATTATGAATGTTTGGTTATATCTAATAATGCCAAATCCAATAAATTAGAAGACCAAATATTTTGGTATAAAGCCGCGGCTCATGGTGAATTTAAATTGGGATCCAAAGAATTTTGGGAAATATCTAAAAACCTGGGTTCGGATGATGAAGAAGATGATTATGATCCTAATGCATTTAAAAAACGTGGTCCTACTATTAATGTAAAAAAAAATAAATGGTAAATTTTCTCTCCCCATTCATATTTATAAAACCAACTTAAAACTAAAAATTATATTTATAAATATGAATTTATTTGATTATTCAGCAATTGTATTATTCTTTTACAATTCAGCATTTTATGGTTTCAAATTATTTACAGATACTTTGGATAGTTTTGGTAGAAAACGCATTATAAAAGATCGTATTGATGACGATGATTACCTTGAACGCTATTATTTATTTTTAAAAGATAGACAAACTTTTCCCTTCAATATATTTCTTCATAAATTTTTGAAATCCGATGACGAAGAACTTCACGACCATCCATGGAATTTCACCACTCTTATATTATCCGGTGGATATTGGGAACATACTCCAGAAGGTAAAACATGGTATGGACCCGGTTCTGTTATACGTAAAAAAGCTACAGATTTTCATAGATTGGAATTAGATCCAGAAAAATCTCTAGGTGTAACAACTTGGACCTTGTTTATACCCGGAAAAAGATATAGACAATGGGGGTTTCAAACAAAAGACGGTTGGGTAGAAGAAAATAAATATCTAGAACAACGAAAAAATAAGATAGATAAAGTAGATTAAATTAAAATCGAAAAGATATTTAAATACATTAAATATATTTTATAGTGTAGCATAATGAGCATATTATTCAATAATAATATTACCATGTTAGTTTGTGATATGGCGGGAACCGTACTTAAAGAAAATGGAACAATATATAAAACACTTTTTAATACATTAACCAATATGAATTATCCTGTAACAAAACAAGATAAAAAAAATTGGCAAGGAAAAGATAAATTTAAAGTATTGGAAAATCATATTAGTCGATTTGAATTAGAAGATCACTATAAAATAAAAACAAATATAGCAAAACAATTATTAATGAAAGAATTAGACAAAGAATATTTTGAAAATAATGGAATTAAACTAATTGACCAAAATTTACCACTATTTTTCGAAAAATTAAGATTACATAATATAAAAATAGCTTTGAATACAGGATATCCAGAAGATTTTCAAAAAAAACTCATTGATAAATTTGATTTAGATTTATATATTGAAGACTCTATATCTAGTGAAAAGTTGAAATATGGAAGACCTTATCCTTTTATGATACATCGTTTAATGGAAAATTCTGAAGTTGAAAATGTTGCCAATGTCGCAAAAATAGGAGATACTATAAATGATATGAAAGAAGGTAAAAATGCTGGTTGTGGATTAGTGATTGGAGTGTTATCTGGAGATCATACGAAAAGAGAATTAAAAAAGGCAGGAGCAGATATTGTTATAGATAATATTATGAATTTAGATGATGAAATACAAAGTTTAAATGGATTCTTTCTTTAAAAATTATTAAATTATTAAATTGAATTAAAATATAATATTAATTTTTTATTTAATATTATATGCAAAAAGATGTTAGTGCCTTTTTCTCAGTTAAAAACTCTAAGCCCAAATCTATAAAAAAAGAAAATGTTTTACCTAATATAAATGTTTATACTGATGGTGCCTGTATAAATAATGGTAAGAAAAATGCAAAAGCAGGTTGGGGTGTTTATTTCAGTGAAAATTCTGAATTAAATGCATGTGCTCCTATCGAAGGAAGACAAACAAATCAAGTAGCTGAATTAACAGCTACTATTAAAGCATATGAAATATTAAGTGATGAAATTGAAAAAGAAAGACCAATTACAATATATTCTGATTCAGTATATGCTATACGATGTTGTACAACATATGGTGAAAAATGTGAAAAAAGATGCTGGATAAAAAAGAAACCAATTCCAAATGTAGATCTAGTAAAAAAAGCTTATTATTTATTTAAAAATAAACCTTTTATAAAATTTGTTCATATAAAAGCTCATACAGGAAAACAAGACGAGCACTCTTTGGGAAATGAAGGTGCTGATAAATTGGCTAATAAAGCAATAGGAATCACTTCATGTCCTTATAATACTAAAATTTATTTAAATGTTCCTTTTAATGATAAAGATGATGCTAAAAAGTTAGGAGCAAAATGGGATTATAAGAAAAAAAAATGGTTTATATTTGATAATAATGTTTATAAAACACAAATGGTTGATAATTGGGGAAATTAATTATATAAAAACTTCAATAATTTTAAATCATCGTATATTAATGGTGTAATAACAGTATAATAGATTATATGAGGATTTGTTAAATTGTATAAATTATTATATAACCAGTAACCGTGATATCCAAAATTACACAAACAAAGTAAAAAATATACCATAAATGCTTGGTTTTTTAAATTTTTTGTTTGATCTTTTTCTTTTAAAAAACGTATGCCCAAATAATAATTAACATTATATGAATAACAAGCAGATAATGAATATATTAATAATAATTGAGGAACAGAATCATAAAAATTTATCATAGGTGTTAATAAACCTAACGAAGTAGTAATTGTATGATGAAGTGTTGTAGCTGAACCCAAATTTTTAACTTTATATAAACCAATTGAATCATTTGCTACATAAAACATACCAATAAATTGTATTAAAGTATTTAATTCTGAAAAAGAATATTGATATGCAACAGTCATTGGTAATGATAATAAAGATATTACATATAAAGCATTTGATTTAATTATATTTTTAATTATATATTTTTGGCGTCTGTCATCATAATTATTAAATTTTGGATATAATACACTTAAATTTCTTTGAAAATGTTCATAAAAACCGTTTATTAAAAAACACGCTACAAAATAGTATGATAATATTAAATAATTATACATATATTATTAGTGTAAAATTATTTAAAACGTTTTCTTTAAATATATTAATGAAAATTGTTGTTACTGGTGGTAGAGGTATGATAGGTTGTTGTATTAAAGATATTATTAATATATATCCTACATGTAAATTTACTTTTTTAACTAGAAAAATAGTTGATCTTACAAAAGAAAAAGATGTATTGGAATATTTTCAAAATAATCGATTTGATTATATAATACATTTGGCGGCAGATGTTGGTGGATTATTTAAAAACTTAGAAAAAAATGTTGAAATGTTTGAAAATAATATGAAAATAAATATGAATGTTTTAAAAGCATGTCATCTAAATAAAATTAATCGTGGTATTTTCGTTTTATCATCATGTATTTATACTCCTGAACCTAGTAAATTTCCAATGGACGAAAATATGATTCATGAAGGCCCTCCTCATCCATCTAATGAAGGATATGCTTATGCTAAAAGAATGATGGAAATGCAATGTAGGCATTATAATAAAACATACAATACTGAATATATTTGTTTAATTCCTGTTAATTTATATGGACCTTATGATAATTTTAATTTAAATAATGGACATTTTATTCCTTCTGTATTACATCGTTTTTATAAAAGTAAATTACTAAACGATGATTTTTTAGCTTATGGAACAGGAAAACCTTATAGGCAATTTTTATATGGTCCGGATTTTGCTTTTATTATTTGTGAAATTTTATTAAAATTAAAAAATGTAAATACAAGGAAATATAATAAAAATATTATAGTCTGTAATGATGAAGAATATACTATTAAAGAAGTTATTTTTCAATTATGTGATTCTATGAATATTGATAAAACTAAAATAATATGGGATACAAATTTATCAGATGGTTGTATGAAAAAAACAGTTGATAATAGTAGATTAAAAACTATAATACCAAATATAATTCCTGGATTTAAATTTACAAGTTTAAAAAAAGGTTTAATAAAAACATATTTATGGTTTCATGAAACTTTTCATAATAATATTGAAAATATTCGAAGATGATAAAATATATTATTACATTAATGTAATTAATTATATTATACTATAATTAATATAGTATGATATCATTAACAAAACATGCTTTGAAAAAATTTGTTGAGATTTCTAAAACACAAAAAGTGGATAAAATATTATTTTCAGTAATTGGTGGAGGTTGTAATGGATTTAAATATAATATTGAACCAATGACCGAAGAACCTGAAAAATTAGATGAAAAAATAGATATAAATAATCATTTAACATTAATTGTTGATCAAAAATCTATATTTTATTTAATTGGAACAGAAATAGACTGGAAAGAAGATATTATGGGAGCTCGTTTTGAATTTAACAATCCAAATGCTGCTTCTAAATGTGGTTGTGGAACTACTTTTTCTGTTTAATTTTTTTCATCCATTAACATAATTGCCATTGCTGAATAATTATGTAAATCAATTAATGTATCTCTAATACTTTCATCATTAACTTGAATACTTTTTTTAGTAATAGTAGATAATCGTTGTATTTTATCTCCCATTCTAATAATTACACCAATTGGTCCATAATTTGCAAAAGAATCACCATAATCTGAATTTTTTCTCTTAAATAATTCTAAACCTTCTTCTTGAACCTTTTTCATTTGTTGAACTCTATTCATTAAATATATTCGCTCAATAACTTTAAATTATTTATTTAAAGATAAAATTATTTTTAGTGTAATGTCAAAGTTATTTACTACAGCCAAATGTTGGGAATGTAAAAAAAACTATATTTTTGGATTATGTGTTTTTATTCTATTAAATATTACTGGAATATGCGGTATAATATCATTATTAGATAGTCAAGAAACACCTCATACTACTGATTATAATGTTATATTTATTACTTTTACTTTTTCTTTAGTATTTGTTTCTGCTGTTATTTTTAGATGTATTTGTATAGATTGTGGTGAAAAAAAAGATGAGGAAATGGGATTTTATGAGGGATATGAACAATATAATTAATACGTATTAATATGATATATGTATTAATTTATAATTTTATATTTTTAATTTACAATCTTGGGAAACCCACTAGATTAGCACCTATACCGAAACCAGCACCAGATCTTGCGGATACGGCCATACTAGGGACGTAAGTATCCAAAATACTGAATGTAGCAGCAGCAGTTAGTGCAATTAATAAAACTTCATCCAAATTTAATGATTTTTTTGGTATTGCGTAAGCTGCGATTGCAACCATGATACCTTCTACAAGATATTTAACTATGCGACGTAGGAGTTCTCCTAAATCAATCATTTCACCTAATTTACCAAGAGCCATTTTATAATAAATAATAAGAAAAAAATAATAAAATAATAAATAAAAACTTAAATAGTTTTGATTATAATAAATTATAATGTCAGCTATTGCATTTGAAAAAAAACAGTTGCCAGACGGGTCAGATAATCCTAAATATATAGATCTTTTGGATGAAGATAAACCTATTTCAGGGCAAAAATTTGTCTGTGTAAGTTTTGTATCTCCTGAAAATATTTTACAGCAAAAAAATCATTTCCTCTTTCAGGAATTTTTAAAACATTTTGATTTTTCTAAATGTAATGAAAAATTCGAACAATTTATGAATTATTTATCTTTTAAATACAACATCAAATTTACTGATTTATCAACTGATTTTGTAGATTTTGTTAAATCTGAAAAAGACAATTTTGATAATACAACTATTTCTAATGAATACAAAAATTTTATGGACGCACATGAAGATAGATTAACAGATGAATTCAATAAAGAAAATCTTTTTCAAACATGCGTTAGAGGTTTAAAAATTAGAGGTAGTTATTCGACACAAGAAGAAGCAGAATTAAGATGTAAAATGTTAAGAGAAGTCGATCCAAATCACAATGTATATGTCGGACCAGTTGGTATGTGGATGCCATGGGAACCTGAAGCCTATAAAACAGGTAAAGTAGAATATTTGGAAGAAGAATTAAATACTTTGATGGCTGAAAAAATCAAGAATGAAGAAAAAGCTAAACAACAATTTGATAAACGTATTTTAGAAACAAAGAAAGAAGCTATAGCTAATAATGTTAAATTAGCAAAAGAACATGGTAATAAATTAACACAGAATATTGATAAAGAAGGTAATTTATATGGTGTAAATAATACAATAGAAGATAATCTAAAAGACAAAGAAGATTTGACAAGTGCCGATATTCGCAAAGAATTATTCCAAGGTGAAAATATTGTAACTAAATCAAGAAATAATAAGTTTGATCCTAAAAAACATATGAAAAAATAAAATTGAATTAAAATATCAAAAAAATATAATATTAAACAATAGTAACTAAATTAAATATGAACTCTCAAAACAAAGAACCTAAAAACTTAGATACGAAACAAATTTTTATGATTACATCTAAAAACATTAATAATGATATTACTGTTGATTACATAAAAAATATAGAGGATGACAATATAAAACAAAGTTGTGAAAAGAAAAAAAAGAAAAAAAAGAAATCTAAAAAAAGATGTTGTCATAAAGATTGTAATAAAAAATTAACTATAACTGCGATTGAATGTAAATGTAAGAAAAAGTTTTGCGGATTACATAGATTACCACATCAACATGAATGTGATTATATAGAACATGTTTCAAAAGATGAATTAATGAGAAAACGTGGCTTAGGTGGTGGTAATTTTTCACAATTAGAAAAAGTTTAATAGAATAAAATAAAAATAAAAATAACTTCTATATTATATTTAATATAATATGGAAAAATCGAACTTTGGATCTATATCACTATATATTGACAATAATACGACTAAAACAAAACCTATAAATATTCCAGGAAGAAAACCTTCTGTTTGGATACCTAATAAAAAAATGTCAAAATGTTTTAAATGTAAAACAGAATTTGGTATGATAACACGGAAACATCATTGTAGAAGTTGTGGTAGAATATTTTGTCGAAATTGCACTCAATGGAATTGCGATAAATCAGAATATATAACTTCTACAACTCCTCCTAATGATATGTATAATTATTTGAATGACCTTTTTTATAGTGAAAAAACCATGAAAGTCTGTGAAGAATGTAATGAAGAAAATAAAACTATCACAAATAATAAAAAAGAAGTCATTATATTATTAAATTTACCTTTAACTATTTCTGAATTACTTTTTTTAAGAAATATTTCCAAAAAATGGTGTAAAACTATAAATTATTTAATACGTATTTATAGAAGCATACAATATAAATTACCTTCACAAAAATTAAATAAAATGGAAAAAATATTATTATGGAATCATCGTTTTGAATTTAAAAATCACTATTTTTGGATTACGAAATGCTTATGTTATAATAATAATAAACCCAAAGAAGAAATTGAAAAATATATAAAATTCTTACAAAATGATGATGATGATAATATTTATGAATGTAATTCTATACTTTGTAAATCAAATTGTAAAAATTCATGCAAACCTGAAAATATATTAGAAATTGGGTTTTATGTTGATTTGGCTAAGCATATAACAGTTGAAAAATATATGATTTATTTGTTAAATAAAAAAACTACAGGTTTTTATCATTTATTAATGCCCTGGTTGGTTGAATTATCAAAAAAATTTTTAGAGTTAGGACTTGATTTAGCTTTTAAATGTGCTATTGAAGCTGAATTATTTTATTCATTTTATTTTGAAACAAAATATTATTTAAATACTCTAGATAAAACAGAAAATAAAAATCTAAAAATAATGATGAATAGAATAAATACATTTTCATTAGAAACTTTAAAAATGAACATACGAAAAACCGACGAATTTATTAAATTTTTAAAATTATTAATTAATAAAAAACCTCATGAAATGGAAGATTTAATCGACCATTGGTTTAAAACAAATGGTAGTGTCTGTATGCCATGGGACCCAAATACATATTGTATAAATATTGATTTTAAAAATATAAGACAATTAAATAGTTCTTCGAGACCTTTTATAGTACCATTAATAACTACACGGTCATCACGTGTTGGTTATAGGAAAAATCATATATTAATCAAAAATGAAGATCTAAGAAAAGATAAATTAACTATGTATATTGCGAAGTGGTTGAGAAATGTATGCGACAATAAGGTTTCGGTATGCACCTACAATGTCTTACCATATGATTTAAATTATGGTTGGATAGAAATTATAGATGAAGCTGTAACTTTATACGACATTTCACATAAATATAATAAAACACTTCAAAACTACATTTTAGATTTAAATCATAATTTAACAGTAAATGAAGTTCGTGATGGTTTTATAAGAAGTTGTGTATCTTCGTGTGTATTATCCTATATATTAGGTGTTGGTGATAGACATGCTGAAAACATATTAGTAAATAAATATGGTGAATTGGTTCATATAGATTTTTCTTATTTATTAGGAGAAGATCCTAAAAATGTTAAAGTAGAAATGAAAATAACACCGGATATGCTTAATATGTTGGGTGGAAAAGATTCCGAACAATTTCAAATATTTAAACAAAATTGTTCAGAAGTCTATAAAATTGTAAGAAGTCGTTCAAGTTTGTGGTATTTATTATTGGTTTTTTTAGCTTTCACAAAACCTGAAATATATCCTTATCATAATGAATTTGATTTTATAAAAAGATACGTTATTAATAGATTAATTCCGGGCGAATTTGACGATGTTACTTCTATGCAAATTAATGAAATAGTAGATCGTTCTTCAGATTCAACTTGGACTGAATATCTATCTGATGCTTCTCATCATTTATCAAACATTACTAAAAAAATCTTTAATAGAAATTCTTAATAATATTGATTAAGTTGTTTAACAATATTATTATATAAAATATAAACTTCCAAGGTTTTTACTTCCTTTTATTGGAACCGCATAATAACCACATACATCAATTATTGTTTTACTTTTTTTCTTTTTGATTTTATCTTTTTCTTTTTCAATGTATTTTTCTGGAGTTATTCTTAATAATACGCCTTGCCTGTTCCATTTTTATGACTCCATAAACCGGTATTATCTTGTCTTAAAAAGTGATAATCTCCTTTTTTCTTTTCATTATTTTTCCAAGTAAAAAGATAGATTCTATAATATCCCATTGGACATTTATCTGTTTTATTTATTTTTTTTATTTTTGGATTATCTTTTAATAGCATTTTTTCTATATTTTTTGAATTAACATCAAATAAACTTTTATAAAGAGTTTTTACTGTTTTTGAAAAGGCTCCTATTTGTGGTCGTATATAAGGACAAATATCTCGTTTTGGTTTCATTATTTGCCAATCCCAATTATCATATATATTAATCAATTTTTCACGTAATTGTCTTTTTTTCAATGTTTTTCTTTTTGTTTATAATTTATCGAATTTTTTACACGTTTTCACAAATCGTTTTTTAACTGTATTCATAGCATAGGCATAACAATTATGTGATTTTAAAACATATTTTTTATTCCATTTTTTTGGTTCAAATTTTGGATGTCCTGGATAAAGTAAATGTTCTTCCATATAATTAATTATAATATTATATTTTCGATAATATTATATTTTCTATAATATTATTTATTAAATGGTTGGTATAAATTCCCATTGTAAATCACCACATATTTTTTTCCAAATTTCGTCTTGTTCTATTCTTTTCACTGGATCCTTTAACATAGGAAAATATGGTAAAAATTCTCGTTCATCCAATAATTCACACATCTTATATAACACATAATAATAATTTAAAAAATTTACTCTATCGTCAGGACAATGTGACGAATATGGTTTTTGAATTTCCATAAATAAATTACATAGTGTTTCTTCTAATTCAGGATTCATGACAGGCGGTTTAATTCCTAACTTATCTTTTATAAATGGTATATGTTCATAATATTTATTATAACCTAATTTTTTCAATATATCTTTTGCTTTTTTATTAGTAATTTGCTTCAATGATATACGTTCTTTTTTAATTTGACTTTTAATATTCTCTAGCACTTCTGGTGGTATTTGTGTTGTTTCTTTTGCTTGAAATTGTGCCAATATTTCTCGAAAATGATTAATTCTTTTATATGCATAAAAACAAACCTCTTTAGGAGGTTCTTTATAACTAGGTTTTTCATTTTCAATTAAATATTGTTTTTGAACTCCACATTTATTACAAATTATCAATCCTTCATGTTCTACCGGAACGTATTCGCCACCACATTTTTCACATAATTCATAATTATAAATGTAATTATTAATATTTAAAAAAGAATCATCCAAATTAATCAAATATTTATTAATATTATTTGATTCTTCTTTCTTTTTTTTCACTTTTTTTACATTTTTATTGAAAAATGAATGCATTACTGTTTTTTTCTTTTCAAAATTTTTAGAAATATTTTTTTTCTTTTCAAAATATTCAAAAATATATGTTGAATTATTTAACAAATAATTCTTTTTTTCCTTTTTTAATTTTTTGATCTTTTTGTTTATTGCTTTTTTTTTGTCTAATAGGTCCATTTTTTCAGTTAAAGTTATATTTTGTTTCAATCGCTTTTTAATATCTTTTTTCTCCTTTAATAAACTAGGAATTATATTATCGCTTATATCTTGAAATTCTTTCATTTTTTCGTTATGTTTGCTATCCAATGTAACAATTGACTTGTTATTTACCTTAATTTTTTTACTAGCCTTCGGCTTAAAATTAGGCATTTTTATATTAATTTATATTTATGTTCTTAATTTATTATATTCAAATAATATTAATTCGTATTGTTTTCGTTATTTAGTTCTTTTTCATTATATAATGGATATTAATATTGATACATGTAATATGAACATCGATACAATTAAATTACATAAAATGGGGTTTTTATACAATGCTTTAGAGAACGGTTGGTGTGTTAAAAAAAAGGATAATTTATACGTTTTTACAAAAAACCACGAAGGTAAGAAAGAAGTTTATTTAGACGATTACCTTAAACGCTTTATCACGACAAATTTTGATATTAATCAATTTATTAATAAATCCTAATAAAAATTAATTAAAAACTTTTTCATTAATTTTTTTTTCTTTAGCAATATTATAAAATGGGTGGCGGTTTAATGCAACTTGTAGCTTACGGTGCACAGGATGTGTACCTTACTGGTAATCCTCAAATCACTTTCTGGAAAGTGACCTACAGGAGACACACTAACTTTGCTATGGAATCTATCGAACAAACTTTCAATGGTCAAGCTGATTTCGGCCGACGTGTTCAATGCACGGTTTCCAGAAATGGTGACCTTGCATACAGAACTTATTTACAAGTAACTCTTCCTGAAATTAACCAAGATGACAATGCTAGCGGTAACTGTTATGCTAGATGGTTAGATTGCCCTGGTGAGCAATTGATCTCTATGGTAGAAGTAGAAGTTGGAGGTCAAAGAATCGACAGGCAATATGGTGACTGGATGCACATCTGGAACCAATTGACCATGACTTCTGAACAAGAAGACGGTTACAACAAAATGATCGGTAACACTACTCAATTAACTTATTTGACCGATCCTAACTTCGCTGATGTAGCAACCGCTTGTGGTGCTGCTGATGTTCCTGAAGCTGTATGTGCTCCTCGCAATGCTCTTCCAGAAACTACTCTATATGTTCCTCTTCAATTCTGGTTCTGTAGAAATCCAGGTCTTGCTTTGCCATTGATTGCATTGCAATACCACGAAGTTAAAATTAACATCGAAATTCGCCCAATGGACGAATGTTTATTCGCTGTTACTCAAGTAGGTGTTGATGGTGGTGCTGGCTCCAACGTAAAAGCAACTGCTGCTTACAGCAAATCTTTGGTTGCTGCTTCTCTTTACGTTGATTACATCTTCTTAGATACTGATGAACGAAGACGTATGGCACAAAACCCACATGAATATTTGATCGAACAATTGCAATTCACTGGTGATGAATCCATCGGATCCTCATCCAACAAAATCAAATTGAACTTCAATCATCCATGTAAAGAATTGGTTTTCGTTGTTCAACCTGATGAAAATGTAAGTTATTGTGATTCTTTCGTTCAAGGTGAAGTTTTGAACATGGCTTTGGGTGCTCAGCCATTCAACTACACTGATGCTATCGATGCTCTTCCTAATTCCATCCGTGCTTTCAGTTCTGGTCCTCAATTGGGAGATACTAACACTGGTGCAGCAGGTGCTTCCAACACTGCTGTTATCAACAATCAAGGTCTTTTCAATGACCCTGCTGCTGCCGCTCACACCGCTGCTCCAGCCAATGATGATAACTTCGATTTGAGTGCTGCTTTCCCTTCTAGTGTAAATCATGGTGTTTCTGATGCTGGTGCATTCGTATTGGCTGAAACCGCATTGAAAATGCACTGTTGGGGTGAAAATCCAGTAGTTACCGCAAAACTTCAATTGAACGGTCAAGATCGTTTCTCTGAACGTGAAGGAACCTACTTCGATTTGGTCCAACCATACCAACATCACACTAGAACTCCAGACACCGGTATTAACTGTTACTCCTTTGCTCTTCGCCCTGAAGAACATCAGCCATCTGGAACCTGTAACTTCAGTAGAATCGATAACGCAACCTTGCAATTAGTTGTTTCTGCTGCTGCTATCGGTAGTGCCAATACCGCCAAAGTTCGTGTCTATGCAACCAACTACAATGTATTGCGCGTAATGAGTGGTATGGGAGGTCTTGCATACTCCAACTAAGTTACTTATCATATTTGTATTCAAATTATTTTAGCATAATATTTAATTTAATCTAATTATATATTATAATAATGAGTTTTCCAATATTGCCAGATAACCCCGCGAATTTAACGGAGGAAGAACAGAAAACATTTACGGCTTTGAAAGAGTTTCAATTAGAGTATGATAAGTTGAATGCAAGGGAAAAAATAACAAAAGATGAATATATGGTATTTCACCAAAAGGCAATGAACCTTATATTATCAGATAAAGGAGTAGCAAAAGCTTTGCGACCCGATATTGAGAAAAAAGCAGATGCATTATGTGAGAAAGCAGAGGGTTGTAAGAAAGAAAGTACTGGTGGTTCACGTAGAAAAACGCGTAGAAAAACCCGCCGCGGTGGAAAACGACGCATCTATCGACATTTAGCCGTCAAAGCTTTTTTGAAAAAAACAAAAAGAAGAAGAAAAAGGAAAAAATCAAAGAAGAAGAAAAAACGAAAACAAAGAACCAAAAGACGACGTTAAATTTTAGCATAATATTTAATTAAATCTAATTATATATTATAAGAAATGAGTCGTAGTTTTAAAAATAAAAGAAAATCGCGTAGAACAAAAAGAGGCGGATATTGCTATTGGGGCTGTGGTATGAATTATAAGGATACTGAAAAATGTAATACATGTATAACAGACAGGATCAAAAGCGCAAATAAATTAATAGATTTTTTTGAAATTATAATGAAATCACAGAAGATAGGAGAAACTGATGAAAACAAAAAATATAATACTGAGATAGTGGAGTGTATGAAAAAGCGATTAAAAAAGTTAATGGATGAAAAGAGTTTTAGTCAGCTGGTTACGTGGGATAAGCAATACTATTATGTTGGTAATTATTTTCAAGAAAAGAAATTTCCGGGTGATATGAGCTTCGAAAGCAATCTAACAAACCCGTTGAAATCAATGGGTGGCGAAATTTGGAATGCCTGGAATGAAGAGTGGAATAATAAACAAAAACAACAGGGGGGCAAAAAGAGAAGATCGCGTAGAAGCCGCAAAAAGAGAAGATCGCGTAGAAGCCGCAAAGGTAAAAGAAAATCACGTCGTAGAAGAAGAAGAACCAAAAAACGCCGTTAATTTTAGCAATAAAATATAATTAAATCTAATTATATATTATAATATGTCAGGAACTTGTAAAGATGCAAATGG
>Ga0181406_1000375_pt1 | contig 17187 bp, 36 predicted proteins | sample 29SPOviralmetaG_FD_130135 | JGI IMG/M metagenome (GOLD analysis project Ga0181406, IMG submission 130135) | Marine viral communities from the oligotrophic San Pedro Time Series (SPOT) site, San Pedro Channel, CA, USA - 29 SPOT_SRF_2011-12-20 | ecosystem: Environmental > Aquatic > Marine > Strait... | reverse complement strand
TTATCTAATGTTGTTAACTAAGCTAAATGACTTTTCAAAATTCATTGTGTAATTAATTAACCTATCATTTAAACCTGTTTTATAAGTAAATGAACTATCTTTTAAATTAACTGGGTAAATAACGTTGTCTGAATCTGTTAGCCATACATATTCACTAACCATTAATTCTTCAAATTGTTCATTCATTAACTCACTAACAAAACCTGTATTTAAACTTATACTTTCAGTTCCATTTGCATTAAATGTTTTCTTAGAATGTGCTGTTGTAGAATATGAGTTGTATGTTATAGATTCTTGACAATCTTCGCCAGCTTCTTCTGGTGGGTCTAACTGCACACTTCTTGCACTAAATACACTTGCTGTAAAGTTTTCCTTTCTTGTTTCTAAACTTTCAGTTGACTTCTTAAAAAAGAATATATCTTGCATTGCTCCCCATCTATTTAAAAAAGTTATTTTATTTACAGGGTATTTACATTCTTCAATTCTTTTTAAATTAACAGAAACAAAACTTGATGTATCATAAGTTATTTTAGCAGTAATAATATCTTTTATATCTGTTGATGTAAATTGAGCATATTGTATTTTTTGATTTTGATTACCATTATCTGAAAAATTATCTGTTTGAATTGTAACGCCATTAAAAGCAATCCACTGTAATTGATTAACCCTTTCAACATTAACTGGTATTGTAACAGTACTTCCTTTATGATATTCAAAATGTAAACCGCTAATCATAGCTATAGGTTCTGTTGTATAGTTAACACCCTCTTTAAACTTATTAAAACCTTCTTGCGCTAAATACGTGTTTGATGTTGATGAACCAATAATTGTTCCTGTGCTTACTCTTGCAGATGTTTCAACAGTTACCCAGATGGATTGCTTTGCTGATGATACTGAATAAACGCCAGTAAATATTTGTTCTAAATGGTCATTAACTATTTCGCTAATATCTAAAGTAACAGATCCTTCAGTGCCTAATGGCTTTTTCTGTAATGAATAAGTTGCTCTTAAATCATCGCATACTTCTGTTGAATTACTTAACCCACCAAATACAGTTATATCAATTTGAAAATAACTTAATATTGTTAATCCACTTCCTGTTACTTGTGGCGTCCTTATAAAAAAAGGGCTTCTTGTTCTTATTATTGTACTCATTTTTTATTTAAATTATCATCCATGTATGCAGAAATTATTTTATCACCATATAATTCTATGCCCCTTTCAAAAGGTTTAGTAAAAAATAATGTTGCTCTAATCCCTTTGCTGTAAATACTTCTTGCTATTATATAACTTAAGCTTTGATGCGATATAAATCTTCCTGTCTTTTTATCTCTGCCTTGTATGTTTTTTTGTTTTATCCATTTCTCAAATGCTATTGCTGGCGGTTGTTTATTAGTATATGCAAAAGGACTTGCTTTGCTTTCAGCGTATGTTGACTTTGCACCTTTTACCCCTTTATCAATAAATGGTCCGTAATCTTCGCTTAAAAAAGAAATCTTATCGCCTTTTATTTTATACTCTAAACTACTATATAATTCTTTAGATGCATTGTTTTTGCCTTTAGTTAAATTACTTCTTGACTGTTGTATAACATATTTAGCATATTTATGTAATGCTTCTTCAAACTTTTTCATTAGCAGTAAGTCATTTCATCTTTAGTACCAGCATTAAAAGTAACAGCCCAGCCAGCAAGCACATTGTCAAAACGCTCTGTAAATGGTTCGCAATTTGCAGTATCAATTACTTCAAACTTATCTCTGTATAAATCACTCTTTTGTAATACTCGCATAACTCTTGTTGCTAATGCTAATTGAGTGTTCAATATATCTTGCCTGTTATCATTGCCCCTGTATAAATCTGTTACTTGCTCATTGCTTATATCAACTAAATCCATAAAGAATATAGTAATGTTAAAAGTTACATAATTGTTGTTTATTGTACTATTATTAACCATTACGTGAGACAGCGGAAACAAGCTTTGTTTCTTTAAATCAATATCAGCAATATCACCAAAAGATATTTCATTATTAAATGGTTCTGCTGTAATTACTTCTTTTATTTTATCTATTATGTTGTAAAAACTATTCATATCATTTTTATATATCTTGGTGTATGATTACCTAAATCTTGTTCTATAAATTCATCAAGAGAATCAATAGCATTATCAAAATCTAAACCCTCTCTTTGTATTAAAATATCTAAACAAATCCAATAATCATAAATTGCCTGTATTGGGTTATTAGCTGTAATCCCTAAAAATGCTTCTTCAAAGCCGTCAACTAAAATTATATGCTCATTTTTAATTAATAAGTTTCTTTCAGTTAATTCTTCTAATATATCTTGCTTTGTCATCTTCTATTGCTTTTTAATATTTGTTGTTCTAATTCATATTTATCTTTTTCAAATGCTAAGTGCATTAAACAGGTATGTAGTTTTGATTTGGTAATTTCATTGTACTTGAGAATGTTTCCTTCAGTAAGCCCATAGATAGATTGATACCAGCCCCATTTAGCAGAGAATCCTGCAGATGCTGAGGTAGCTTTACTTCCTTCTGCGTTGCTAAATAGTTCAGGATAGTTTTCTGTAATTCGTTCCTTAAACTGTAAAAAAAAACAAGTGAACCAAATACAATATCTAAAGTTATTTTTGACATATCATATTTATCAGCACTTTCATATTCTTCTATTAAATACTGTTGTTTCTTCTTGTAGGTTATTGGTCTAAATAAAACACCCATTGCTTTATTCATCAACTCCCAGTCAGCAAGGTAAGTATCAAGATCAACATATTCGCCAAAAGAAATATCATCAAGTTTAGGTATAAAACCAAACTCTTTATCATTCATTGTAAACTTATCTATAAATTTTGGTTCTTTAGTAAATAGCTTTGATAGCTCTTGACAAATATTGTTTATGTCAATTGCTTTTATTTGTAGAACACTTTTTAGTGGTATATTACAAAATATCTCTATCATCTTTTGTTGTAGGAAAGAATCAAGTTCTTTACCCTCAGCAATCTTTAACCACTTTTGATATTGCCTTAAAGTAACTTCATTAAGCGTTTCTGGTATATTGATTGTTAACTTCATTTATATATAAACGTTTTAATTAGTGAATCGTTATATACAAATATAAAAAAAAGTAGGTAACGCTCTCTTGCTGAATACCTACTTTAACCAAAACGCAAATTAACATTGGCTATTATTTGCTTATTTCAAATGTAATAAAAATTACTATATATATTATCTTTTCTTATTTTATCTAAATGCTTAAGGGTAGCTTAAGCGGGGCTTTAATAAATGTGATATTCTCCTAAATTTGGGTTCTGTAATTGATAGCTAACTGCATACCTTAACGCATCAATAGCGTGATTAAAATTATCTACTGGTGTTTGGCTTTTCTTTTCTAACCAACAATAGTTATTTAACTCTTTTATTAATTGTGTACTATCTTCAGTAATTACTAAATCATAATCTTGTAGTAAACTAATACCAAACGTAATTGAGCCTTGTCCTTTTATAGCTGGCACTACATTACAATCTCTACTAAGTTCTGTTATTAATCTTGGCTCTGCACTATCTCCTACAATTAAATTATTTGCTGCAAACTTTTTATTAAGTTGTAATATCTCACTTGTAGTTAATTTAGTTTGATAGAAACATAGTTGTATATAAATAACTTTATTTTCTTTGTCTATGCTTGTTTTAACTAATGTTGAGGGGTCATTGCTAAAACCATAATCTTGACCAAATACAACTTTACCTACTTGTTTAAATTCCCCTATACTCCAATCAGTAAATATAACACCCTCAGCTTTATCCAGCCAAGCACCCTCAATTGTATGCTTGTACCTATTAGGTCTTCTAACCTTCATTGTTTCTATCTGCTTTATATAGCTTTCTGAAAGGTTATGTATATTATCTAAATACGTTGTATGAATGTAGGTAGTATCTTCTTTAGTTATGTTACTACCAGCAGCAACGCCCCTATCTTCAAACCAACGTTTATAAATAAAATGTTCTTTTGCTGTTGGGTTAAGTATTAATATAACTCTATTCTCTTGTATTTTATTTCTAACAGATAAATCTATTTTATCAAATATATCTTCATCATTTAGTTCTTCTGCTTCATCCATTACCCAAGTAGTAATGCCAGTTAATGATTTAAGATTTGCTGTTTGGTCGCCTGAGCTTGTTTTAATACCTCTAAATATTATTTTGCTGCCATTACCTTTATTTATTATTTCGTCACGTGTTATTTTAAACTGATCAATAACCCCAAGAAGTTCTAACTTTTCTATAAACTCAGGTATAATACTAATGCTGGCTGCCCTTAGCGTGTAACGTGTAAATAGTATTGTATGTCCAGCTTGGTAGGTTAATAGTAATAGTACAGAGTTAACAGCAAATGATTTACCTGAACCACGACCACCAGTTACAATAAAGTAACGTGCAAAAGATTCATCTAATACTAAATATTTTTTATTGAGCTTTAATCCTTGAAATGATGTTTCTGAAATCATGGTTTACTTCTTCTGTAGTATTTAAATCAACAGTATCTTTTAAGTTACCATACAAATTATTATATATAGCATTAAAAGCATTTACATCACCTTTATCAATAGCTTTATTAACTAATGCTTCAACCATTAAATACTCTTTACTTTGCCAAACTGGTTTACCATCTGCATCAACTTTCTTATCCATTAAGCCAAGTATTTCTTTAATAATTGTGCTTCTATTTTTAGCACCTTTTGGTTTGCCTTTAGGGTTACCAGATTTACCTTTTGTCCATTGGTGTTTTACTATATCTTCTTTTGACATTTGCTGTTGTATTTGTGCTGTATTTGTTTAAAAACATTAATAGCTTTTTTTCAATTGCTTTTACTTTCTCTTTCGTATTCATATTCGTTATATAATCTTTTCATTGTGTCAACTAAACCTTTTACGCAAGAACCGCAGCTTGATGTTTCTCTGTTTGTTTTAAATACTCTATTGTGAATCTTTAATAGTTCTTTTTGTTCTATGTTGTTAACTATGTTTTTATTAATATGAAAGAATCCTTTTAAATATATGTATTCATCTTCCGTTAGGCATTCGGGGTTTTTGTAAGGAAACATTTTATTTAGCTTTTCTTTTCTTGCATCGCATCCGCAGTCCTTTCCAAGTTTGTCAAATATCCAATCAGTTGCTTTCTTTATACCTGTAGCTTTAGTAACCTTTTCAATGCTATCGCCAAGACCTTTAGTTTTCATTTTTAATATATGCTATTTTTAATAAGATTAAGTAACCAATTAAATCAGTTAATGTATCTTCTGTTTTATCATTTAAACCTTTGTTTTTAATTCTTGCTAACTTGTCATCAATTCTTACTTTGATAGCTTCTTTAGAATCTAACTTACTAAATACATTTGTTGGGTTGTTTGCAGTATCTCCGTATGCTGCATTCTTTTGTAAAAGTAAATCAATTACTTGTTCACCAATCTTTTTAATTAAGTATTCAGTTTTCATTAATTTTTTTTTTAATCTCTTTAATGCAATTGTTTATTGTTCTCCATACAACCACGTGTGATATATTAGTTGCTGCAGATAGCTTTCTTATGCTGTGAAACTTCTTTCTATATAAATTAAATAACTTTCTATCAAACCAGTAAAAGCCATCTACTATTTCATCAACTACTTTTTCAACATCAACGTATGGTTCATTGTCTGCTTCTATAATGTTTTTTAGTTCTTTATCTATTAAAATATCTTTATTAACCCGTATTGTATCAATAAATATATTGTGTATCATTTTATATATAAACGCTTTATTAAGGGAATCGTTATACAGGATATCATTAATTTTTACTTTACCAGTATCAATTTTACTATGTAAAGCAATATAAAAGTCGTGCAATAAATCTTTTGGTTGCACTTTGCTGTTGCTGCTTATTTCCTCAGCCATACTAAGCCAAACCCTCTCCTCTTTTACTAATATATTTAAAATATTATTTACTTCTGTACTCATCTAATTCAAGAAGTATATTAACAAAATCATCATATTGTAAAGCAACATAATCTTTTTCAAAGTTCTTAGTGAATACAACTAATGGCGTTTTTAAAGTTCCTCTTGCATCTCCTTGACTTTGTTCCAATGCTTTCCAGATGTTAAGCTTCTCTTGGTTCTTACACTCCCAACTGTATTCAGATAGTATTCCGCTGGTTGTCATAATATCTCCTTTAATACTTAACCCGCCGCTGTTAGGTGTTCTTCTTATATTAGTATTAAATTTTTTTGTTAAATCTTTTGCAATTTTTAGCTCAAATCTTTTACCTTTTTTATTTGCATTTAAACTCATATCTTTTGAAAGTGTTTCCTGATTATTGACCCTAACTCGGCATCATTAGGATATATCCTACACAATAAAGCAATGTTATACTCAACAGGAGTATTATTGCTAATATAGTACGAGTCCTTTGTTTGTCTGTACTCATTAAGCGTTCTTTTCTTTTTATTTAAATTTTTTTTCAATGATGTGTGTTACTATTATACCTAATATAAAACAAGTTAAATGTGTTGTTGTTATTAATAATGTTAAATACATAATTTATAGTTTATTTTTTAAAAGTATTAAATTTTTTCTTAAGTTCTGCAGTTTCTTTGTAAGCTTTTACATTTTGCATTGTTAACAAACTTTGTTTTTTATTTAGTTCATCAATTGTAAACCTAAGCTCTAACATACATTTTAAGCTACTTTGAAGCGTTTCTACTGCATCTAATTTACTTTGTGTTACTTTACCTACCTTTAAACCTTCTTGTGCCTTTAAAAGCAATATTTCTAATTTGTTCTTTGTTATTGTATAATCTAAATCATTCATTGTTTTAAGTCCATTGTATATAAAAATTCATCACCTAACTTTTTATCTAATGTTTTTATGGTTCTATATATTTCTATACTTTTTCTTTTTACTTCATCTTTTTCACTTCTTGTTGAATCAGTTCCTAAGTGTGCATATAAACTACAATCTATTTCTAATAGTTTATCTATTTTTTGTTTATCAGCCCAAGTTTTAAACTCCATAAACTTTTGTATGTCTTCATATTTATATCTCATTGTTTTTGTTTTAATACGTTATTCCCACCAATTGTAAATCCTAAACCGCTATTGTAATCAAACCTTAATGGCTCTCCAAGCATTGTTGGCTTACCGCCTGTTTCTTTATCCTTTATTTTATATACGTGTACTTCTGTCATCATCCAAAGTTTGTCGTGTGAAATTAATCTATGTAAACAAATAAAGTTATCTACTCTATTTGGAAACACTTGCCCACCCTCACAATCTGCTTTTCTTGGTGGTTGTATATGCCCATTTAATTGATGGTCTGGTGGATATACACGCCTTGCTGCTTCTGTTTGTGGGTGCATTGCAATAAACATTGTTTTGCCTGTTTTGTTGCAAAACTCTCTAACATCATTACAAACTTGATAATTTCTTTCAAATTGTGAAATTCTTCTATCGTGATTAATACCAGTATAAGGATCAATAAAACACCCATCACATTCTTCTGCTTCAAATATCTTTAGTAGTTCTTTATGGTTGTAAAGTTTTCTATTGTCAATAAATTTAAAATACTTACTTATTTCATCGTGATAAAATAAATATTCATTTAAATCTTTAATTGTTTCACCTGTCCACATTTGTATAATATCACGCTTTAATTGCCCAGCATTGTTTTCCCCTGACCATATGCACCACTTCTTTCCGTGTATTTTACTTAGTGCTGTTAAGTACCATAATATAAAATTAGTTTTACCAACATTATCTAATCCAAGGAACATATTAAAGTTACCATTCTTATAAAGAAAGTAATCATCTAATAAACAACCAATGCCAATACCTTTTTTAATTCTACCTTCTTTAAATGCTTTTAAATATGGTATGGTAGCTTTATCTTCTAATATCATTGGTCAAGAAGTTTTTGCACTTCATCATTTACTTTTAATAAATTATCATTTGCATATTTATCTTTTCTTATCTTATCTTTTCTTAATGCTTTAGCCCTGCTTAAGCCCCCCTTCTTTCCGTTGCTAACATTTCGCTTGTGTTCGATTAATCTTTGTTGGTATTGTTCATCTAACCATTTAATACTAATAACTTCATTTTCTATCTTAAACAACTCCGCATCTAACAAAGTACTCCATTGTTTCGGTATTAATGCTTTAATTTGTTTTCTTGTTACGTTACATTCTTTGCTCCAGTAGTAGCAGCAAACTTTCATAAATGCTCCTTGAACATCTAAACTCATAAATGATATACTGCCTGTAATCCATTGGTTTGGGTAAAATTTAAAGTATGGTAATCCTTTCATTTAAAATAAATTTATTTGTTTTGGGTTATAAAATTTTTTTTGTCTTATTTTAACGTGTGTCCCTTGAAGCCACCCTTTTTTTTCAGCTATTGTAATAAACTCTGGGTAAGTGCTAACTAAATATTTACATTCTTTTTGTTTTTGTTCCATCCTTTCATTTAAAGTTCCATACGCACCAGCAGTATATCTTTTGCAATTAGGTAAAACCCAATTATTATTAACAACTCCACCAAACTTTTTTAAGTTTAATGCAGTAAAACAAGTATCGTCAATTAATTGAACGTTAGTATCAAACCTTAATTTTGTTTTTTTAACAAGCCAACACCTTCCATCTGATAAAGACCAATAACTATATTTTTTATTTCTAAATAAAGGGTTGTCTGTTAAACTAAAACCGCACAAACAGTAACCTTTTTTTTCAGCGTGATTAATAGTTTGTTCACATATTTTTAAAAACTTTTTAGGGCTTAATTTTTCTTTAAAAAGTTTTCTGTATTCAGGAACTTTTGCAAAATCTATATCTAATTTATTTTCTTTTTGTTTGTAATATGTTTTCAAAAAAGTCATATCAATTAAATCATCTACAAAAAACAAAGCCCATTCATCATCCTTTAGCATATCAAGTGCAAAATTCCTGTTATTACTTAAACCCTTTGCTTGTTGTGTTGCAATTATATCACCATATATATTACCCGCATCAATAAACTTATTTTTGCTATCATTGTCGTGGCATAATACAGTATGTTTAAAACTCTTAAAATATTTACTTGTTGATATTGTATCATACCTGTCGTATGTAAAAATTATAATTTTCATAATTGTAGTGTTAATTGGTTTATACTGTAACACGGTGCAATTTTATTAGCTTTGCTAATAGGTAAAAGAAAACCAACTTCGCTTCCTTTTTCGTGTTTTACAACTTTTGTAAATACTTTATTTTCTTTTTGAAAGTTTTGTAATTGTTTGCAAGTAAATATCCAAAAATTATTATCATCACCAATAATATAAAGCCAACTGTTATCGTCTTTATATATACCCCAGCCAATAGTTTTATGACCATATATTTTATTTGTGCTAATAAAAAGGTTCCCAGTTTGATGGAATCTTTGGTCATTTTTAATTTCTATACCTTGTGCATTTTCTCCTAACGGTTGTTTTTTAAGTGGGTTTTTTTTGCAACTAATATTTTTTTCTCTTAATAACCAGTCATAAATCTTTTCTTCAAATTCAAGACCCTTTTCTAATTTAGTTTTTGTTTTCATAATTTATAGTTTAATTGTTAATTATAATGTTAAATATCCATTTTTTTTAATTTTTATTTGTTTTAATTGTTCGCTTGGTTGTTTGCATTTAAACATATTTTCACGGTAGTATAGTACAAAACTTATACGAAATATTTCATTAAAACCCTTGCGAAGCTTCATTTCTGTATTTCCATGCCATTGGTGTACGTCAACAAATAGTGCATCAGTTGTTTGTACATCAACAGCAATAGCATACTGTGGCAAAACAAAATATCCGCCATCATAGCTACCATCGTTAAATACAATTAAATTACCAAAACCATCACGAAAATCCCCGCTGTCTTGGTGTACTGCCGTTCTAAAACTTTTATTAACTGTTACTGTTGTAAAACTTGTATTAGGTATTTTATAATTAATGTTAGTTGCATCAGCTAATGCTCTTTGTTTCTTATAATGTATTGGGCATAATTGGCTATATAAATAATCTATATGCTGAACAAATGGTATGCCTTTTTTAAATTGATCAAAATAGTTTTTGCCAAAACTTGTTAACCTACAATATTTGACCATTGCATTGCTGTCCATGTAACCAACATTTCCGCTGTACACTTTATTTCCAACAGTTATATTACTAATTGAACCATCTTTCCTAATTCGTTTATGGCTGCTCCCGCTTGTAATTCCACGACCTTCTGTTAATGTTATACTTTTTTTAAAACTTTTATAGCCAAGTTCTGCTATATTGTACGGAACAACATTTTTCCTAAACCTTAATAATAAATTTCCGTAATTGTCAAATATATCTACATCACTTGTTATGAGTGTTTTTATGTATTTATCGTTAATAAATTTACCTTTAAGTGAAGCAGCTTGTTTATCTGTTAATATTTTATTTGCAGTTATTGTATTCATTTTTTATAAGTTGTAATATTAAATCACTATAATTTTTTTCTTTATAATTATTTGGGTATTTTATTTTTAATATTTGTTTAACGTATTTTTTAAATTCTTTTAGCTCATTTTCACTTAAATATAAAATTGTTGTTGTTATTTGTGTTTTATCAATTGGATTATCGTCTTGTGTAAAATAATCTTCAAATTGAAATAATTCATTTTGTTCATACATAATATGCTTTGTGTTTTTGTTCGTATTTATAATATGATAATAATTCATTTTCATTAAGCGATTCTTCTGTATATAGTTTATCAAAGGTGAAGGATACGTTTTTTATATCCTTCACTTCTTCTTTTGGTTGTATAAAATCAACGTACTTGTAATTTTTCTTCTGTACTTTATATGCTTGCACTAAAGAAATGTATTCTATTTTATACTTCTTTGCTATCTCTGGCATTGTGTAACCGTTCATCAACATATTTTGAATATCCTGTGACGTTAAACCCAATGCTGTTAAGACCTTTGATTGCTTCATTATATTTAAAAGGGTAAATCGTTTGAAGTATCAGTAACTTTTGTTTCTGCTTGTGGTTCAGGTTTCCAAGTATCTATACTAATACTTACATCTTTACCATATTGGTCAGCTTCATCTTTTAAATTAATATTTAGCTTAATGAATTTGTTGCCATTGTATTCTTGTATGTAATCAGCTATTTTAGTTGGGTTAATAGTTACTTTTAACCATTTAGGGTTCATAACTTTACCACCACCACAATATATTGTTTCTTCTTTTTTATTCATTGTTATTTGTTTTTAATTAAAATTTGTAGGTTATTCCCACAGCTACAAAAAACCCTCCTGTAGCTATTGCAAATGTGTTTGGATTATTATTAAACTTCTGCTTGTGCCATAACATATTAGTTGCCCCAGCAGTTATTAAACTTAACCCGCCTATTATTGCAAGTTTTTTCATATTTCTTCTATTTCTGTTTTTACTTCTACTATTGAACTTGAGTAACCTTGAGGTTTGCCATCCCACTCTTTAAACTTATTTGTATAATAATCATAATCCATCCAACCTTTAAATAATAAACTATCATCTAATTTATATATCTGTACATTAAATGGTGTTGTAGTTTCAATTGCTACAATATAAGCATCTGTATCTTTATCGTATTGATCTTGATACATTGCCAGCTGCATTTTATAATCATTATAATATAAATCACGTTCAAAGCGTTTTCCAGCATCGTTAGTGGTTTTTATATCTACTATACACTTTCTACCATTAAACGTTGTTAAAAGGTCTGCAAAGCCCTTAAAATTAACTTCTTTATGTTTCCATTCTAACTTAATTTCTGTTGCTTCTTTATTTTGCATCATTTCAGTAAGTACTGGGTGTAACATAGCATTGTTAATTATTCTATTTGCATCATCTAATTCTTGTTGTTTAATTAGTGTTTTACCTTCGTTTTGTTCTTTAAATTCAACCCATTGTTTGCCAGCTCTTCTTGCGCCTTCAAATATTGCAAACTCATTATTAAATGTATCTGGCTCTAATAACATCTTATGTATTAAACTACCAAACTGCATAGCATCAGTAGTTTTTAGTTCTTTGTTCCAGTATGCTAATAAATGATTAGGAGATTTCTTAAACTGGCATAGTGCCGAGTAACTTAAGCGATTCTTTTTCATAATATATAGTTTAAATTATTTGTTTTTAATTAGGGTTCCGATTACTAAACCTAAAGTAATACATAGTAAAACTAACTGCATTACCTCTATTGCGTTTGTTTGTATCATTGTTTCTTAAAGTTATCAGATTCAGAATTTGAATATATGCCATATTCGTAAGCATTAATTAATTTTAAAACCAAACGATCTTTAAGCCGCTTCTCAGCCATTGCAAATGGGTAAGGAGCTTTGCAGTTATTTGGAGATGCTTCACCAGTTGACCAGATGATTTTATTACCACGCTTAGCATCTCCTACTATTGCAACATCTTTGTTACTATCTCTGTATATTGTAGGTGCGCCAAATTGAATGTTTTCTTTTGCTGCTATCTTTTCACAAGCATCGTGCGTTATTATCCAAATACTTTTATTTCCTCTTTTTAATTCCCAAAAGTCATCTTTTGATAATTTATATTTTTCTGCTAATTCTTTAATTGTCATAGTTTCTAATTTTTGTAAATATAGTTTTTAATTGATTTATTCTTTGTTCATTGTATTGTACTGCAATTGTTTTTAATTGTTTTCCAATGTTTTCTAATTGTGCAATAAATGTATCAAATCTATGTCTATGTATTTCTAAATCATTATTTGATAAATGTATTTTACAGATAATTCTTTTGTTCCAGTTTGCCCTTATAACTAAGTTTCTCAATCTATCTTGTAAATATCTGTTAGTTTCGTATGCCCACCAATGATTAATGTTTTCATTATAATAGTGTTCATTATGCGGATGTGGGTAATGTATCATTTTTTATTATATTCTTTTATTAAGTTGATTAATACTTGAGAATAAGATTTAAAACCATTCTCTTTACATTTTGCTTGAAATTTATGTAGCTCATCTACTTCTTCAGCTGGCACATAAAAAGTTTTATTTGTGTAACTCATAATTTATTTTTTTGTTAATTTAATCATTTCTTTTTTAATTCTTTGTTCTTTCTTTTTATGTTCTTCTATGCAATAAGCTAACATATGCGGCAAGTCATTATATAATGTTTCTAAATTCCAGACAATTGTTCCTTGTTCACATTCAATATGTAGTTCACCATTATCTTGCCATAAAGTATGTGTTTCGTGAACGTATATATGTTTCTTTTCTTCCATAATTAAAATTGTAATATAATAAATGCACCTAAACTTAAGTCAATAACTTGAGTGTTTTCTTGTATTGCTTCAATATCTGGGTAATCGTCTTTGTCGTATTCATCCCAAAACTCCTCAATGCTGTCATACTCAGCCCACTCGCAGCAAATTGCTATTGGGTCAAACTCTGTTTCTGTTTCTGATGCTTCATCAATTTCTTCAAAGAAATCAAATAAACATTGTAAGCCGTGATTACTAAAATTATTAGGTCTAATTTTTTGAAATCTATTTATAAATTCTGATTGTGTTAGTGTGATTTTCATAATGTTTGTTTTTATTTTATTAATGTTTTACGTTTCCTATATTGTCAGATAAACTTTTTAAAGCTTCATCTTCTGTCATATTAAATCTTTTCATTAGGAAGTTAACTAATTCCCATCCTATTAATTTTTTGTTGTTATCTTTTTGATTCATAATATTTGTTTTTTTTTGGTTTTTATTATTTATTAGTTTTTAAAATTTTAATAATATCTAATACATTGTCTTTATCCATCCATTGAAAAACAAGGCTATGATCACAGCATAAACAATTTTTAAATCTTAATTTAATTTTATTTAATGGACTGTTCTTTTTAGGAATATCTTTAAACTGGACGAAATCTCCTGTGTGTTTAGAGAGTATTGCTATATCTGATGTATTAAATGTTCCTACTGATATTAAATGATTACCAGCATTAATCGTTGTTCCTTTTTGTAATATTAATTGATTTTTCATTTTGTTGATTTTTAAGTTTGTTAGAACAAATATAATATAATATATTATAAATAAAAAACTTTTTTAAACTTTTTTTAAAAAAAATTATTCTACCTCTTAAAATAAATGTGTTATTCTGGCTACTTGCCCGTTGTTTTTAGAAAAAATAAACCCTTCAATTGCTTGATTATTAGACGAAGTATAACCCATTTTATGGTGCCAACTATCTGCTGGTGATGGGCTTCTTAAACTTTCTAAACTGCAACCAATTAAATCTTTACTAACCTTATGGTGAACGTGATGAGCAAACATATACCTGTATTTAGTTTCGCTCCACTCTTTACACTCATCAGCCATTAATAAAGGCAATAAATCCCATTTAGCGCCATCTCCATGCGTGCTACCGATTAAATTATTATAATAAGTATAATACTTTCTATGCTGTAAACTAATGTCAAAAGTAATGTTTTTACTATTTCTAAAGTAAGTTGCTATTGTATCAGCTAAACAAAATCCTGTTAAGTAATCGTGGTTACTGCTATTGTAAACTACATGAAGATCAGGATAGAAACTAACTAAGGTTTCAATAATATTTATATATAAACGTTTTGCAATATGAAAATGCTCAAAAAACATTCCGTCTACATCTTGAATAGTCCCTTTTGTTGTTTTTCCACCACTTGGCGTATCAATATGCATTACATCATTACCTATACATAAAATTAATTTATCTATATTAAAACCATTACTTTTTTGTAATATGCCGTCAATAGCTTCTAATGTTCTTTGTACTGCTATTTGTTTGTTATACTCTTCACCACTTACAAAAGATTTACATAATTTACCAATATGTATATCAGCTGGCGATATTAAAAGGCAATGACCGTCTTTTATTTTAGGTTTAACAACCTTTTCAAAGTTTGGTGAATATTCTTTTAAATCCTTTAATAATTGTTGTTTAAACTCCTTTAAATCGTTTTGCTTAAAATTAGGATTTTTAAAATATAAACTGGCTTTTTTGTTCTTTATCCAACCGCTGTGAATATCATTTGGATTTAAACCTTCTGCTTTTGCTTCTTGCTTTAATCTTCTGTAATCAATTATAATTTGTTCTTCTTCAGTATTTAATCTATAACGAGGATTGCCGTTATTTTTCCACTTTTTTTTGTGCGATTTCATTTAACAGTTTTTGCTAAATATAGTAAAAAAAATTTATCTGCCTTTTTTAGCAATGCTGCCGAAGTAGTAGCCAACAATTGAAAGCACGATTCCTTCCACAATACCAGTTGTGTGAATCATTAATTCTTTATTATGTTCTGGCACTTGTATAAAAACAATAGCAACTAATAATAAAACAAAACCACCTAAACCAACAATGCCTGTAAAATTCATCATCCAATCTTCGCTTCCAGCTTTTACCATTTCAACTTCACGTTGCCTTGCTGAACCTCTATCTTCTACTTCTAACTTGTAAAATTCAACTAACCTGTTATGGATTTCTTGTTTTTCTTCAGGCGTTAAATCAGGGTCTTGTGATATTAAATTTTTTACAATGCCAAGCGTTCCTTGCTCTGGCAATACATCACCAACAACAGCAAGTATTTGCGGTGCTTTCTCAGATAAAAATTTTCCTATTTTAGTATCTTTTATTTTTTTCACCCTGAACAGCTTTCGCAAGTTTCATCATCAATATTACACGTTCTTTCTGGTACTGGTAAATTCTCTAATTTCTTAATTAAATCTTCTAAGTTAGTTTGATTGTTTTTTTCCATTTAATTTATCTTTTGCTTTTTTTGATTTAGGTTTAAATGATTTTGGTTGTAAATCTAAGTATTCAAGTTCCGCTGAAAAGCACGGGCATTGCTTCATAAATTCGTGTGCTTCTACTCCATCGCCGTCTTTGTCAGGCGAGTAATCTCTATGACCGTGTATGCTCGCTTGTGGATAAATGTTTTTTAATACTTTTAGTATTTTAATTAATGATGCTTTTTGCGCTTCTGTTCTTGTATCTTTTGCTTTTCCGTTTATATCTAAACCACCAACATAAGAAATCCCTATTGAAGTACTATTACCATTTTTAACGTGTGCGCCAGCTCTTGATACTGGTCTACCAGCATTTATTTTTCCCTCAATACCAATAATATAATGGTAGCCAATGTCTGAAAAACCCCTTCTTAAATGCCATTTTTTAATTGTTGCTGGGCTTACATTGTTGCCCTCTTTTGTTGCTGTACAATGTATTACTATTTTATTAACTTTTCTCATCTTTTTTAATTTTTGATTTAACTCTGCGTTTAGCATTAAGTATCAATTTTTCTTCCATTCTTGCAACTTTTACTAATAGTTGTGTATTCTCAGAAATTAATACTTCAATTTTTGCTTCAAGTTCTATGATCTTATTTGTAAGTGCTTCAATATTTTGTGCATAAACGCTAAATTTTCTTTCTGATTTAGTTGCTCCAATATCCATTTTTTTAGATACAAGCCCCCAAACTTCCTTTATCCCTAAAGCTCCTATAATAGCACTCACCGCCATTAATATACTGTGGTCATCCATTCTTACACTTTTTAAATAATTCATTCTGGCATTGGTTCTGTCCAGTCGCTGCCTGCTAAAATCTCTAATATTTCACTATGATTGTAAGTCCCTAAAGGCGTTAAAGTTCCATTAGTTATAAAACTTGGTTCAACTTGGTAACTTAAAACCATTTGTGTATTTGCTAAATTTCTTCTTACAGATTGAGCAGAGCTTTGATTTACTTGTGAAAACAAGACAAGGTTGCTGTCTGATAAATTACAAATTATGTATGTTCTATTATTCATTTTTATTTATTTAATATTATTTAACTTGGTGTGTCTTCTGTTCTGTCCAAAACGTCCATATTATAACTTAGAGAATTTGCATCTGAAAACGGAGCAGAGCCGACTATATTATCTGACATTCCACTCGAAACGCCATTAGCATAAGAATTTACTCCGTCAGTTATAGCATCTTCTCCCATATTTGCAGAAGTTCCATTGTTGCCACTTGCAGTTACTTCATCTAATACTGTCCAGTTAGTGCTAAAGGAACTATTACTTCCTAACTGCCACCAGCTTACTAAGTTTGAATAGGCACTATGATTATT
>Ga0181406_1000374_pt1 | contig 17250 bp, 13 predicted proteins | sample 29SPOviralmetaG_FD_130135 | JGI IMG/M metagenome (GOLD analysis project Ga0181406, IMG submission 130135) | Marine viral communities from the oligotrophic San Pedro Time Series (SPOT) site, San Pedro Channel, CA, USA - 29 SPOT_SRF_2011-12-20 | ecosystem: Environmental > Aquatic > Marine > Strait... | reverse complement strand
TTTAACCCTGTTGAGTTTACAGGTAAAACTTTTCAAGATAAAAATAATAAAACTTTTCAAGTTACTAATGAAAGATCTTATTATCAAAAAGGTGATTTAGCTAACTTTGAAAGAAAATCTAATGTTTTTTCAAATACAGAGTTTTTTGATTTAAAAAATAGTAACGAATTACCATCTGCAAGAAGACAAATAATTGAACAAATAAACAGTGGTAATTTTTCTTTACCTACAGATGAAAGTGAAGATAAATTTAACGTTTTAAAGTATAGAAGACTAATTACAGAATCAGACCCTAAAACACCTGGTTATAGTTTATTACAAAAACAATATTCTGAAGCTATAGTTAAAGACTATTTAAACGAGAATTTTAAGTTAAGTAACGGTAGTGATTACTATACTCTTGATGATAGAGATGATTCAAGAGGAAGAGCTGTTGCTAAAACTATAGAAAACGCTAGCTTTTTTGAAGTTGCAAGAACTGAGCAAAAACCTGAAGATGAAGCTTCATTTACACTAGAAGACACTACTAAATTAGCTAGTGAAATAAAATCTTACTTCACAGAAGGTGTGTTAGGTGAGGATAGAAAAAGATTAATTGACAAGTCAATAAAAATACCTGGATTTAAAGAAGGAGTTATAACAAATGTCACAGGAAGCGCTGGTAGTTTGAATATAGAATATATAGACGCGGACTTTGAAAAATATGAAGATGATGCTGGTGAACCTATAAAGAAAAGTAAAACATATGATTTAAGAAGCGTAGAAGATCTTTTAGAGCATACTAATTATTTAAGCTTACCATTGCTTAAAGGTCAATCAAATGCTAAAAATAGAGACTCTTTATTGAAAGAATTAAATAAATAATATGGCTAACGGAAATGAGTTAAGAGATCTTGTTTTATCTTTACAAAAAGAAGGTATAGAAGATCCTCAAAGAGATCCTAGATACCTTGCTAAACAAGAAGAAATTGCTGAGCAAAAAGAGCAAGAGCTACAAGTAAAAGCTAGTATTGAAGCTAAAGATTATATTGTTAATATTAACAAAATAGATAATGACAAAATAAACTCTAGCGTTGCTAACGAGTATTTTGATTTAAATAATGTAGACGATAAGAACGTTTTAACACCTAGTGGTGTAAAAAAATACAGGTCAGATGAAGAATACGATAATTATTTAAAAAGTTTTTATAGAGACAGGTATGATGACTATGTTTTATTTAATGAAGATGGTATACTTGTTAAAAATGATCAAACTGATTCGTTAGGTGAAAAATATAAATTTGAGCAAAAAACTAAAAACGCTGAGCTATTAAGAAGAAATATACCTAAAGAGGTTGCAGATAGAATAAGCGTTGGTGATATGACTGGTTTTGAAAGTTTTGATCAAGGCGATAAATTTATTGAAGATCAAAGTAATTTATATAAAAAGTCTGTTGAAGAAAATAATAAAAATTACTTAACATATAAGAATGAAGTTAAAGTTTTTTCTGATAAAATAAATAATATAGATAGCGAGTTAGAAAAATTATCTCAAGGTGATTTTAAAATGGATCCTCAGCTTGATTCACCTGTAAGAATAGAAAAATTTAACGAGTTGATAAACCAACGTAATCAAATTATATCTGAAAACCAACCAGACTTAACAGCTAGATTTGATGATATAAAACTACAAAGCGAGTCTTTAGACTTTATGCTTAAAAATATTAAAAATAAAAATAGCCAGTTAAATGACGCTGCTATAATATCAAAAGCATTAGGTAAAGATTATAGCTTAAGCGCTAGAGCATCTCAAGTTTTTGAAGAGTTTTTTTTAGGATCAGGTGCTGAACTTGTTGGTTTAACAAGTAAAGTTTTAACAAAACTTGCTAGAAAAACTGGTGGCGGTAGTATACCTGGTCAAATAATAAGTAGAGGATTAGATTATATAGATGAATTAACTGAGGGTCAAGTTGATAAAATGGTTGATATGGTTGGTAGCTACGCGTTAAACCATGCTACTGATTATAACCAGATGTTAGCTAAAAGAAGAGAAGTTAATTTACCAGCTCCTATAACTTTAGATGATATTGGTAGTAATAATATAGGTTATGGTGATTGGATTGCGGAAGCCGCTGTTAATAACAGTCCTTCAATATTAATAGGTACTTTAGGCGCGGGAACTGCTCTTGTTGGTAGATCTATACTTGCTAAAGCCGCTAGTAAAACTAAGTCGCTAGTATTGTCACCTGCTTATAAAAGTAAAATTACTTTAGAGGCAAAGAAAAAAACCTTGAAATACAATAGGTTTGCTATGAACACTACATTAGGTACTTTTGGTGGTGTTGAAACTGGTAGTGACGCTATAGACAAAGAGCTTGGACAAAGAACAGCGTTGCAGATATTACCAGAGTTAAATGAAGAATTAAAAAACTTGGATCCTGAAAGTTTTGAAGCAAAAAACTTAAATCAACAAATAAAAGATTTACAAAGAATGAGTAGTTATTCATTAGCTCAAAAAGCTTTTACAGCATATGGTTCAGGTGTTATTGCTTCTGCTTTTGAAAGACTACCTTTAAAGTTTTTACAAGAAGCTAGTAATTATGGTTTAAAGTATGGTAGAAATAAGTTTAAAAAAGAAGTTTACGGTAAAATACCTAATTTTAGTTTAAATTTATTAGGTAATGTTGGTAAAGAAGGTGGTAAAGTCTTATTAAGAGGTGGTACTATTGAACAACTTGAAGAGCTTGGTACGTTAACAGGTCAAAACTTTCTTGATATATTTATTTTAAAAGAAAATAAAAGTATACTAAGCGGTGTAAATAAAGAATTTTTTGCTAATAACTTTGTAACTATTGGATCTATTACCGCTCCTAAAGTTGCGACAAACGTTATAAACGCTATAACTCAAGAATTTGCTACAAGAGATGAAGTTTTAAATAATAGAAAATTAAGACTAGAATTAGATAATATAAGAGTAGATATTAAAAACTCTGAAGGACAAGAGCTTCTTGACAAAAGAAAGAGAAAAAACGAAATACTACAAGAGTTAGCACTTGCGAATGCAACCTCTATACAGAAGTTAAACTCAATGACTGGTGATCAAATAGAGGAAGCGGCTGACATAAAAAGAGAGATGAGACAGCTAAAAAATCTAGCTGGTAGAATAGCTGATGCTGGTAAAACAGGTGCTAGTGCGGATACTGAGGTTGAAAAAATACAAAAAGATTATAAGTTTTTACAAGAAAAGTTAGAAACTTTATTATCAAGTAAAAAAATTAAAAATAGAAAAAAAATTGATAATATTTTAAAAGAACATGCTAGTAGTCTTGGTTTTGAGTTAAAATCCGGGCCTAATGCCGCTTATCATTTAGGTTTGTATGATTTTTATAAAGACGCGGCTAGAATAATGTTGCCTGAAAATGGTGAATATATTGAATATACAGAAGGCGAATTAATTGAAATAAAACCAGGTAGTAATGTAGGTTTTAATTTAACTAATTTTGAAGCTATAGAAAATAAATTAATCGAAAAAGGTATAGATCAAGCTACAATAGACGCTGTAAAAGTTAATTTTAGTGAAGGGGCAAACGCTGCTCAAGCAGGTAACAATATTATAATTAATGAAAAAGCTTTAATAAAAAACATACTAGAAGGTGCTAGAGGTGATGCAAAATACGCCGCAATAGCACCGCTAGAAGAATTATCACACATAAGAAATAGAGCATACGGGCTTGTTGATAAAGATGGTCAAATGACTGAAAAAAGTAAAAAAGCAGTAGAAGAAGCTGTAAAAGTACTTAATGAAAAGAAAGAATTAAATAAAATAAAAGAAGACGATTATAATGCTTTAATAAGAAGATTAAATGCTTATGAAGGTGATTCTGAAGAAATATTAGAACAAATTAAGAACGCTGTAGTTTTAGGTTTATTAGATATTTCTGATATAGAAACTATGTATGGTTTTCAAGATTTTGTTAGAGGATTTGTTGGTGATGTGTTTGGTGAGTATAGCTGGATGTTTGATTTAAGTGATTCTAATGATGTATTAAGGTTTGCTAAAAACTTTAAAAGACAAGTAGAAAAACAACAAGTTATAGCATCTGCGCCAGAAGAGCAAGAAGAAGTAAAGTTATCTAAACCTGTAGGTGATCAAATAAAAGCTTTAGTACCACAAGGAACCACTAAACAAGAATACGATAGTCAAGTTATTGGTGATGTGTATAATGATCTAGTTGTCGGTACTACGTTAAACGGTTTAATTAGAGGTCAATTAAACAAATTTGGTGTTACTGGTGATAATGTATTTGGTAAACCTATAAACAACTTCGTGGAAGATGTTAAACAACAATTGTTTGAAAGAAGTTTAACAAGATTTAATCCTGAAACAAACGACGATTTAGGTGGCTTTGTTGTTAGTGAGTTACAACAGTTTAGAATAGGTGATGTAGTCAATAGATATAGAAGAGAGCAAGCCGGTAGTTTAGATGTTCAAGTTGGTGAAACTGGTTCTATAAGAACACCTATCGCTGATGAAGCTGATTTAGATATAGAAACTACAGAAGCTCCGAGATCAGAGTTAAAACAAGGTTTAAGAGTTGACGGCGAGCAGTTTGTTGATCAAAAAATAGAAGATGAAATAGAAGCTAATACTATTGAAATAGTTGAAGGTGTAACACCTGAAACTAACGATAAAGACTTTAAAACGTTTGTTAAAGATGCTGCTCAGCAAAAATCATTTAAATCTGTTAAAAATAAGTTAAAAAACTTTGATAAGTTTTTAGAAGATAATATTAATGTTTTATTTGGTGGTAAAAATCTACCTATAGCTACACTTGTAGCAATGGAACGTAGAACACCAGCTGCTGATAGAATATTTACAGATGAACCTACTAGATTAACTACACAAGCTCAAATAGACAAAGCTATTGATGAAGGTGATTTTTATGTAGAAAACGAAAAGCAAGGGCCATCAAAATATCCTAGAAAAAAACCTACTATAGAACAAGTTAAAAAGTTTTTCTTTGATGTAGGTGCTAGTACTAAAGGAACTAGAAAAGATGGTTTAGTAAACGCTATATCATTTAGTTTGTTTAGAGATATAGTACCTAGCGTTATGAATAGAGCTAATATTGTAGAAGAAGATGTAGCTAAAGTGTCTGAAAAACTTATTGTTGATCCTAGAGCAAAATTTAGTAAAGCTGTTAGGGATATAATAAATATAAGAAGTTTGTTTGAATTAGAAACTAACGGTATAGATAAACTTTTAGATTTATATGGTCAAAACTCTACATTTAATATTAAAAGCGATACTGGTAGAGCTGAATTTATAGAGTTTGTTAAAAGTGATTTATTACCTCTAATGCCTAAAGAGTTTTGGTTTAACTATGATAAAGATGGTAATGTAACTAGCTCCGTATTTACCTATACTAATAAAAATTATGGTTTAAGTATGTCTAAAGACAACGAGGCTGAATCTTATAATAAATTTAAAGACGAAATATTTACAATAGGTAAAGATTTTACAAATTTTGGAAAACCTATACAAGGTGTTGATTGGACTTTAACTAAAAACTACACTACAATATTTGGTAAAAAAGGTAATTTTGTAGATAAAATACAACAAGGTATTAAAAATGGCGATATAGATAAATGGAATAATAATGTAGCAGTAATACATAAAGAAATGTGGAGTCGATTTAATGATGTTATTTCTAAAAATAAAGATGGTGTAATTTCAGGAGGTATTGGAACATATTTAAAACTAGTTGCAAATGATCCTCAAGCTTGGCACAGGCTTGGTGCTCAAATAGCTGGTTATTCTAGTAAAATAACAAGTAGAGAGGGTGGTAAAAATGAAAACATAGAGTTTGAACACGCTATGCCTGCCACCGCGGCTTATTTATATTTAATGGATAGCGCTTTATCAGACTCTAACTTTAATACTTCTTATGATTTAATTATTAAAAATTATAAGTTGATAGTTTTAGATAAGGCTATGGACGATAAGCTTAAAAGCGCTAGAACTAAAAAAGGTTATAGTTTACAAAGACGTATGCCAGATGACTGGAGTGTAATAGAAGGTAATTGGTGGCAAAGATATTTTAACGATATTGTATATGCTCAAAAAGGTGGTATAGACCCTAATTCAATAATAAGTTTAGATGGTAAAACTTTTGCAGAAACTTTTAATGTTGATGCTGCTGGTAGATCAACAAATAAAAATATAGAAACTAATAAAGAAAAAGCTTTTAATAAAAATCCTAAATCAAAATTTAGCAAAGCAATTAATAATGATGGTTTATTAAATGATTTAAACAATTATGATAAAGCTTTAAACAACGCTAGAAACTTAAACGCGCCTGTAAAAGGTATTAGTATATTTGATTTTGACGATACATTAGCTACTAGTAAAAGTAAAGTTATAGTTACTGTTGATGGTAAAACTAAAAAAATAACACCTTCTGAGTTTGCAAAACAGCATAGTAAATTAGAAGAACAAGGTGTTGAGTTTGATTTTAGCGAGTTTAATAAAGTTGTTGATGGTAAACCTGGACCACTCGCCGCTAAGCTTAAAAAAGCTATTGATAAGTTTGGTAATAAAGATGTATTTGTTTTAACAGCTAGACCACAAGCATCCGCGCAAGCTATATTTGATTTTTTAAAAGGTATTGGTTTAGAAGTACCATTACAAAATATAACTGGTTTAGAAGATGGTACGCCACAAGCAAAAGCAAACTGGGTTATAGGTAAAGCTGGTGAAGGTTATAATGATTTTTATTTTACTGATGATGTGTATAAAAATGTTAAAGCAGTACAAGAAGCATTAGAAGTTGTTGATGTTAAATCAAAAACTAGGTTAGCGTATAGTGATAGAGTTAAAAAGCTTGATAGAGATTTTAATGATATAATAGAAGCTAAAACAGGTATTGCTGCAGAAAAAGAATATGGTAAAACTAAAGCTGAAGTTGTAGGTGCTAATAAAGGTAAATTTACATTTTTTATACCACCATCAGCCGAAGATTTTGTAGGATTATTATACAACACATTATCAAAAGGTAGGCTTGGTGACAGTCAAATGGCTTGGTATAAAAAGAACTTGCTTGATCCTTATGCTAGCGCTATGTCTGCAATATCAAGAGAGCGTATAACTTTAATGGAAGATTATAAAGCACTTAAAAAACAATTAGGTGTTGTACCAAAAGATTTAAATAAAAAAATACCTGGTGACATATATACTAATGAGCAGGCTGTAAGAGTTTATATTTGGAATAAACAAGGTATGACCATACCTGGTTTAAGTAAAGCTGATTTAAAAGAGTTAACTGATTATATTGACAATAAACCTGAATTAAAAGTGTTTGGTGATCAACTAATAGCTATAAATAAAGATGATGGTTATGCTGCTCCAACATCTGGCTGGTTAGCTGGTACTACGACTACAGATATAATGAGAGGTTTAGGTACTACAAAAAGAGCTAAACACTTACAACAATGGCAACAAAATGTTGATATAATATTTTCTGAAAAGAATTTAAATAAATTAGAAGCTGCAAACGGCAAACCTTATAGAGTTGCACTAGAAGGTATACTACAACGTATGAAAACCGGTAGAAATAGAAGTTTTACTGGTGATAGCGTGACAGGTAAAGTTACAGACTGGTTAACTAATAGTATTGGTACTATCATGTTCTTTAATACTAGATCAGCATTGCTGCAAACTATATCCGCTGTTAACTTTGTTAACTTTACAGATAACAATATATTTAAAGCTGGTAAAGCGTATGCTAACCAAAAACAGTTTTGGAAAGACTTTATGAGTTTAATGAACTCTGAGTTTCTAGTTGATAGACGTAGAGGTTTAAGAATAAATGTAAACGAAGCTGATATTGCTAATATGGCAAATGAAAGCGGTGCAAGAGGTGTTGTGGCTAAAATGTTAGAAATAGGATTTTTACCTACACAAATAGCTGATAGTTTTGCAATTGCTTCTGGTGGTGCTACGTTTTATAGAAATAGAATAAACACTTATAAAAAACAAGGTTTATCTGATCAACAAGCGCAAGAAAAAGCGTTTAATGATTTTAGAGAAATAGCTGAAGAGTCTCAACAGTCAAGTAGACCTGATCGTATATCACAACAACAAGCTGGACCACTTGGTAGAATTATACTAGCTTTTGCAAATACACCTATGCAGTATGCAAGATTAATTAAAAAAGCTGTTTCTGACCTTAAAAATCGTAGAGGAGATGTAAAAACTAATATATCTAAGATTATTTACTATGGTTTTGTACAGAACTTAATATTTAACGCTTTACAGCAAGCTATATTTGCTATTGGATTTGGTAACATAGAAGATGAAGAAGATGAAAAAGAAAAATATTTAAACACTGCTAACGGTATGTTAGACTCGTTATTAAGAGGTATAGGTATAGCTGGTGCTTTTACTTCTGTTGGTAAAAACATAATAGTTAGAGTTATTAAAGAGTCACAAAAGAAAAATCCTAAGTACGAAAAAATTAGTTTTGATTTAGCTAGAATATCACCTCCAATATCTTCTAAGCTTTCAAGATTAAATCAGGCTGGTAGAGCTTTCCAATGGCAAAAAGAAGAGATGCGTGAAAAAGGTTTTGCAATTGATAACCCAGCATTAATGGCTGGTGCTAATGTTATATCAGCCGCAACTAACGTACCTGTTGATAGATTAGTGAGAAAAGCTAACAATGTTAACACAGCTGTGTCACAAGACTTAGAATTATGGGAGCGTTTTGCTTTATTAGGTGGTTGGCAAGCTTGGGAGTTAGGTATAGATGATGAGCCTAAAAAATCAGGAGGTAGAAAAAAATTAAAAAGAACTATAAGAAAAAGAAAAAGAATAAATTAATTGAAAAAACTAGCGGTAGTATTATTTTTTACGTTGAGTATTACTAACGCACAAGACATACCAAAAGACAAACAACTGCATTTTGCAGCTGGCATATTATCAAGCTCTGTTGGTTATGATTATGTGTATAGCAAAACAAAAGATAGGAAAAAAGCTTTTGCAGCAGGAATACTAGCATCGTTGCTAGCAGGTGTTGCAAAAGAAACTTATGACTCTACACAACCAAATAATATATTTGACACAAAAGATTTAGCCGCAACAGCATTAGGCGGTTTAACATTATCTATTACAATAGACGTAGGTGATTTGTTAAAAAAGAAAAAGAAAAAAAATAAAAAAAATAAAAAATGAGAAAATTAATTTTATTAGTATTATTAATACCACAACTTATCTTATCACAAGATAGTTGGTTTAATATACAAGTTCAATTTGATAGCTATGGTCCTCAAGAATCATTTATAGTTGTTGATCAAGTTGGTGATACATTAGTAAATCATGCTCCAACAAATCCTGGTGAGTTTTTTGAAACTCTAGTATATGCTAACTCAGGTGACTTAACTATATCTCTTTTTGATAGTTGGGGTGATGGCTGGGCTGATGGTCAAGGTAACTATGCTGGTGTTGTAATATCAAATGATTGTCAAGGTGAAATATTAAACTTAGATGCTACTTTTGATTTTGAACAATATGAAACTGTAGTTAATTTATTAGCTTGTCCTCCTCCATCTTTTGATGGTTTTACGTCAACAAATGCTTACCAACAATGTTTAGATAATGGTCAAGCATTAATTGTATTTGAGTGGGAATATGAAGGATATGCTGAACCTGTTAAAGTTTTTTATTCAACGGCTGAAGGTTTAGGACCATTTGAATACGGTGCTGGTCAAGCAAATAACTTTGGTGTTTTTGCTGGTAATGGACAAATGCCACCAAACTGGAGTGTTGAACACTACTTACAAGTTGAATTTTCTGACGGATCTTTATCAGATCCTATACCATATACGCCTTATTCCTGTATAGAAGGTTGTATGGACCCTACTCAACCAACATTTAATCCGTGGGCAACCGTAGACGATGGTTCTTGTTCTGGAACAACGTGTGATACTGATTCTACTTATCAAATCACAATGGAAATAACATTTGATAACTGGCCTAATGAAACTAGTTGGATTATGAATAGTGGCGGAATAATAGGTCAAGCAGAAGTTGGTGATTATAACTTTAACGATATTGGACAAACATATACTTATAGTTTTTGTGTAAATCAAGGCGCTGGTTTTGAACTTATAGTAAATGATACCTATGGAGACGGTATGGCTGGATCAACATCAGGTGGTGATGTAGATGGTACAATTGTAATTTATGATTGTAATGGTGATGTTGTTTGGGAGATGGAAGATCCTGCTTTTGATAATGTATTATACTCTGGACCACAAAGTGGTGTAGCTTGTGATGTTACAGAAGAAATATATGGTTGTACAGATTCTAACTATATTGAATATAATCCTGAAGCTACTATTGATGATGGCTCTTGTGCTACTGAACACATAGTGGGTTGTATGGATGAAAACTCTATAAACTATAATCCTGATGCTACTAAACAAGAATTAGTACCTGTGTGTGAATATAACTTAGTAATATTTGATGCGGCTGCTGATGGATGGGGTAATTCGTTTATAGGTGTAACTCAAGGTGATGTTCCATTAGGAACATATACTATGGGACCAGGTTTATATGAACAAGTTTTTCCTTTAAATTTAAACTCTGACGAACCTGTTAAAATTTACTACTTCCAAGTTGGAGGACCACAAACACCTCCTCAAGAAGTACAGTTTCAAACATGGCATAACTCATTTATAATAGAAGGATTAGATGGTGAGATACTTATTGGTGAAGGTCAAAACCCATTTGAAAACAATGGTCAAGGAGCTTTACAGTCTTTTGATTCACCTTTCTATGTATTTTATGAAGCAATGCCTTTCTGCGGTACTGTTTGTATTCCAATAGTAGAAGGTTGTATGGATCCAGATTCGTTAAATTATAACCCAGATGCTAATGTAGATGATGGTTCTTGTATTCCAATAATATACGGTTGTATGAACGAGTTTGCTTTCAACTATAATCCTGAAGCGACTGTAGATGATGGTTCTTGTGAAGATACTGTAGTTGGTTGTATGGATCCTGAAGCTTTTAATTATAATCCAGACGCTAATACACCTGGCGATTGTATTCCAGTTGTAGAGGGTTGTATGAATGATTTAGCATTTAATTATAATCCTAGTGCTAATATAGACGATGGTTCTTGTGTTCCAGTTATATACGGTTGTACAAATCCCGCGTCATTTAATTATAACTCAGATGCTAATACAGATAATGATAGCTGTGTAGATGTTGTATACGGCTGTACAAACCCTGACTCTGTTAACTATAACCCATTAGCTAACACAGACAATGGTAGCTGTATAACACCAGTGGTTGGTTGTACTGATCCTAGTTCTTACAATTATAATCCAGACGCAAACGTATCTGATCCAGATTCGTGTTTATACGATGCTGGTTGTATTACAGGACCAGGTGAACCATATTGGTTAAATAACAATTGTTACGCTTGGGTTATTGATGTTGATAGCTATTGCTGTGATAATGATTGGGATCCAATATGTCAAGAGATGTACAACTATTGTGAAGATGGTTGGCCAGAAGGATTTAATATTGAAGGTAAGTTTAATAGATTTAGTGGTGTTATAGTTTATCCTAACCCAACAAACGATATATTAAACATCGTTACAGATTTAGATATAAGTACTAACCTTTATGATTCTACGGGTAGATCATTAAAATCTAAAGTAACAGACAAACAAATAAATCTTTCGGACTTACCATCAGGAGTTTATTTCTTAACTATAGAACATGATGGTAACACATATAACAAACGAATTATAAAAGAATAATGAAAAAGATACTATTTATACTATTATTATTTCCGTGTCTAATTTTTGGTCAAACCTTAAAAGAAACGGTTAAAAAAACATTTAAATTTTCTACTTTTTACGCTGCTGTAAACGGTGGTACATCATTATCAGATGTTAATACATTTTCAGTAAACACTGGTCAATTAACATCAGGTGTAGTTGAAACACCTTTTGATTACTCTATTAACTTAGGTGTAAGAAAAATAGCACGTTTTCAATATGAAAATAGAGCTAGTACATTTTACAATGGTACAGAAAACACATATTCTGACGCTGCTAATATAGGTAAGATTAAAGGTTTTGAATTTTTATTTGAAGGTGATCTTAAAAGAGTACAAGGTAAAAGCTATATAGATCAACATCATTTTTTAAGATATGTTGCTGACGACTGGATTGCTAAGATAGAATATCTTCAAGATGGTTTTGCTGATATTGAATATTTTGAAGCATCGCAAAGATACAAGTACAACATTACTAAAAAGTTTTCTGTAAACTCTGGTTTTGTACAAAGATTAGCTGAACCTTATGGTTATGATCCTTTATCTGAGTGGTTGTTAAGTAATGGTAATATACATTATACATACCTAGCAATGCAAGAAGGATATTCTGTTGATTTTAGTAACCCAGATATGATTACGTACTTAAATCCTAGTGACAATGTTGTGGCTACGAGCACTGAAGTTTGGGAAGCTTTAGTTATTCCTAACATACTAGCTGATTACGATGAAAGAAAAAGAAATGAATTAGGGTATAAAATGGAATACTCTTTAGTGTTCGGCTTTGATTATTATCACTATACTAAAGATTTTTGGCTTCACGGCTGGGGTAATATAATGCCTTACCACGTAAATACTAACCAACCTTATTCTTATCATAAGTATCAAGGTGGCCAATGGTTAGATTATAATGGAGGAGTTATATTTGGATATAAATTTGACAAACAACTAGGTGTGTTTGCTGAAGGTAAATACAATAAATACTGGAATAGAAAATGGCATGACTTTTCAGTTGGAATAAACTTTATAATATTTTAAAAATGGCAAAAGAATTAAATGAAGATACAGGCTTCACGGTTAGCATTAAAACTTTAGGAGGAATAGCAGCAGGTATAGGTGCTGTTATTGGTATGTGGTTCGCGCTTCAAGCAGATATAGCAGAAGCAAAAGAACTACCAGTTCCACCACCACCAGATGTGACAAGGATGGAATTTGATATGAAAGATCAAATGATTCGTAATACAATAATGGAAACTAGAGATGATGTTGAAGAGATAAAAGAAGACATGAAGCGTATCGAAGAAAAGATCGACAAATTAAGATAACTATGAGAAATTTATTAATATTAATAATGTTTTTGATTTACAACACAGTACAATCACAAGTAGTTGTTAAACATTTTAACGCTGAGTGGAATAATTCTAACGCAGCCACTTGGGTTGATGATTTGTCTGATTGTGATGTAACTCATGTAGACATAGTAAAAGATCCTACAGTTCAAGGTAAATATAATGTTGTAGTTGTTCCAACTATAATAGTGTTTAATGAGGATGGTGAAGAAGTTAAAAGATGGCAGGCTGATTTAAGTTTTAAAATTGGTGCTACTAAAAAAGATGTACAAGAATATATAGACGAACTAATAATGAGCAGCTTTTAGCCGTGAAAAAAAGAAAATTAAACAGTACTAATCCTAAGTATTATCCTTCAGCAGTTGAAGTTGTTAAAGAAGATAGAGTTTTAATAGCTGATGGTAAAGTAAAAGTTTATGCTGTGTTTAGTGAGTTAGACTAATGAAAAAAATAAAAAAATTATTAATTGCTTTTGGTGATCTATTTGATGTAGGTTGGTGGGCTGATAAAATAAATTCTAAACTAGGAGTTTATGAGTGGGCAAAAAAAAGCAAGTTTCGTAAATGGCAAGAAGGATTAACAGGTTGGAAGTTCTGGGCTTGGCAAATAATAGGAGGAATTACTTTTGTAATTGCAATGGAATTTATATTAAATAAAATAGGCATGACAATGCTACCTTGGAAATAATGGAAAAATATATATATAGAGCTAAGCTTGAAAGAGTTGTTGACGGTGACACTGTTGATGCTATGATAGACTTAGGGTTTGACACTTGGGTAAAGAGAAGAATAAGATTTATGGGTGTAGATACTTGGGAGTGTAGAACTAGAAATAAAGAAGAAAAAATTAAAGGTCTTGCAGCTAAAGCTAGAACTACAGAACTTTTAACAGAAGTTACGGATAAACCTAACTATTTTAGATTAAAATCACATGGTGTCGGTAAGTACGGTAGAGTACTTGGTGAGTTGTTTGTAAGAAACAGTGAAGAGCAAGAAATAAATATTAATCAAGCGTTAATAGATGAAGGCCACGCGTATTCATACCACGGTGAAAAGAAAAAGAAATATGAAAATAAGTGATCACATAACTTACGCAGAAGCAATACACTCGCAAACTGCTAAAAGAAAAGGCATAGATAATACGCCTAATCCTACACAAATAGAAGCTATGAAAGTAATAGCTGAAAAAGTATTTGAGCCACTAAGAAAGTGGACTGGCGGGCCAATAAAAGTAAATTCATTTTTTAGATCACCTGAGCTAAATACAGCTATAGGTGGATCAAAAACCTCACAGCACTGTAAAGGTCAGGCAATTGACATTGATGATGTCTATGGTTGTAAAACAAATGCTGAGATGTATCATTGGGTAAAAGAAAATTTAAACTTTGATCAAATGATATGGGAATTTGGAACTGATACGCAACCCAACTGGGTTCATATAAGCTACGTGTCAGAAGAAGATAATAGAAATCGTTGTCTAAAAGCTTATAAAGACGACATGGGTAGAACTAAATATAAAGTAATATAATATGGAAAATTGTCCTTTATGTGGTGGTTATTGTAACATTTGCTAGTAATAGTAAAAGAAAATAAAAAGGGGCGTTAGCCCCTTTATTATTACCCGTCACAAGCAATACACTCTTCGTCCATTGCGCTAGCCGCTATATCTCCACGTAGTACTGATTCAGTACGCATATAATATAAAGTTTTTATTCCTTTATGCCAAGCATCCATGTGGACTTTGTTAATCCATTTAGGTGATGCTTCAGCAGGAAAAGCTAAGTTTAAGCTTACGCTTTGATCAATATACTGTTGTCGTATACCTGCTTGTCTTACTAGTTCTAGTTGGTTTATTTCTTTAAATGTTTTAAATACTTCTTTTTGTTCGTCAGATAATTCTTTTATATCCTGAACAGATCCACCATCAGCTAGTATTTTATCCCATGTTTCTTTTGTATTTATTTTTAGATCATTTAATACTTTAACTAACGTAGGATTTTTACGTATAAAAGTACCTTTAGCTGACTGCTCTGTAAATATATTAGCAGCCCAAGGTTCTATACCTGGTGAAACATTACCTGCTAGCTTACTGTTACTAACTGTAGGAGCAATAGCTCTAAGATGAGTATTACGCATACCAGTACCAACACACCAAAGTGGCTCGCCAAACTCTTCAGCAAGAGCCATACTAGCTCTTTCGCTTTCAATTTTTATTTGGCTAAATATTCTTCTTGTTTCGTACTGTGACAATAAGCCTTCAAATGGTAAACCTTTTTCTTGTAAATACGTGTGCCAACCAAGTACACCTAAACCTAAAGCTCTACCTTTTTCAGCAGATCTTACAGCATTTTCAAAACCTTTTCTGTATTTAGATCTTTGTATAAACTCTTCAAGCACACCATCTAAAAACCATTTTGAGTCGTAAATAATATTTGTATTTTTCCACTCTTCATATTTAGCTAGGTTTAAGCTAGATAAACAACATACAAAGCTATGGTTTTCATCTGTGTGTAAAACTATTTCACTACAGATGTTTGTCATATGTACTTTTAATGCGTTATCTTTGTAAGCTGCTGGGTTTTGCTTATTCGTATTTCCTTTAAATAAAACATAAGGTTCACCAGTAGCTTTACGTTTCTGAAGTAGTTTTCCCCATTTTTTCCTTGCTTCGTTATCTCCTGTAGTAAGTCTTCGCATAAACTTATCACCGACGACAGCGCATTGGTGTAGGTTGAGAGATTGTCTGTTGACGTCTCCTTTGGGTTCTCTAATCTCGAGCCATTCCTCAAAATCGTCATGTTCAATGTTGATATTAACTGATGCAGCTCCTCGTCTGACAGATCCTTGATTTGTCGCAAGTATAGTTGAATCATATATTTTACAAAAAGGTACAACTCCGTCGCTTGTTCCATTTCCTGTTATTTGTGCGCCGGCGGGTCTAATTTGATTTACACCGATACCAACTCCACCGCCGTGTTTAGCGAGTAGCATCATCTCTAGATTTTTCTGACCTATATCTATTATAGAATCAGCAACATCAATACCGAAACAGCTAATAGGCAAACCACGATCAGTACCTGTATTAGATAATACTGGACTAGCGAGGCATAGCCATCCGTTCCATATGTAATTAAAAAAGACATCAGCCATTTCAGGTTTACGTAACCTTTTAGCAACTGATCTTGATACTCTTTGATAAGCTTCCTTAGGTGTCTCTCCATTATATAAATATCCTCCTCCTATTGTTTTTTTGTATACTTCCGTATCACCCCACTCAGGGTAATCAACTCCCTTTTTCCACTGGTTGTTCCACATCTTCTCTTTTATTTATATCTTTTAATTGTTCAACTATTTTTTCCCACTCATCTTTACCAATATGTATTTGGAAGGATGTGAGTATTCCTTGTGTAAACTCTTGTAGATTATCAAGTCTAACTAGAGCTTTTTTTAAAGCAGCAGCAAGTATCTCTACTTTTCTCTGCATATCTAATAATTTACTTTCTTTCATTTTAAAAAATGTGTTGTCCAAGCTATTAATCCGTTTACATTTAGCACTACTAAGTTCCATTGTTTTCTAGACGCTACTTGTACTAGTACACAACAAAAACCTAATATGTAAAATATAGGCTCAATTGTCCAATGAGCTGCTAATAAAAACCCAGCACCCATATATCCTACACGTGATGCAAACTTCTGATAGCTTGTTAATTTATTTGTATATTTAAAGTGTTCTAACATAATATAGTATTAAAAACATAATACAAGGTAAGCATGTAAATATAAAATCCATAACCTCGCAATTACCTTTTTTCATTAATTTATCGTATATTAATTCTTTTGCTGCAGCTATTACAACTGTAATCCATAATCCTTTTAATCCAAAGATTAAAACAGATACAAAAGTTATAATAGTTCCATAAAAAAAATGTAATAGTTTATCGTGTGGTATATTACCAAATGTCTTCAAAATCTTCATTTTCGTTTGCTTTACTGTAATCAGTTGGCCTAATCGCAAAAAAGTCAGTGTGAGTGTGACCCCCAGTGAGATGATAGAACCAATCAAGATTAGACGCT
>Ga0181406_1000373_pt1 | contig 17259 bp, 12 predicted proteins | sample 29SPOviralmetaG_FD_130135 | JGI IMG/M metagenome (GOLD analysis project Ga0181406, IMG submission 130135) | Marine viral communities from the oligotrophic San Pedro Time Series (SPOT) site, San Pedro Channel, CA, USA - 29 SPOT_SRF_2011-12-20 | ecosystem: Environmental > Aquatic > Marine > Strait... | reverse complement strand
GGCTGCTTGGGAAGCACATCCTGATCACACGATTACCAAAGCAATGGTTGCCGAACGTGCAATCTTCTTCGTTCTTCTACCATTCTTTCGCTTTAATGGTGACGCTGGTATGCGAACAGTAAGCGCTGATATTAGTCGAGATGAACAAATTCACGTGGCTACCAATAGTCTGGTTCATACTGAGCTGGGGTATAACATCAGTCCTTCTCTTGATAAACTCAGGAAGGCAACTATCAATTGGGTGATGCAACCTCTTGGTAAATCATCTGATAAATATTTAGACAAACAATTCTGGCTTGCTTCTAGTGATCGTCTTATGTACGAAGGCAAGGCACCAGAACTAGCCGAAACCAAAGCAGGACGTATGCCTGCATTTTTTGAGCACAGTAATGTTAACCTCCCCCAATATGCTTGAGGTCTTCGGAATGGAAGCCCGAGCTGTACTGACTGAAATGCAAGATCGCTTTCCAGTGGTCACACCTTCACCCGAAGACTCAATTGAAAAGATCATGTACCGCTCAGGACAACGTTCAGTTGTTGAGTGGTTAGTAAACCGACTCGAAAACAACGATGACTAAACGGAAAGGGAAAAAGGCTAGAAAGAAAATTAAGAAGATCTTTGACAAGGGTTCTAAGGCCCGCAAGAGGCTAAGGAAAGCGTTAAAAGATGACAACATCTCTAAGAAGGAGATGAAGAAGATCCGCGCAGCGGGTGCTACTAAGAAACAACTTCAAAAAGTACGGAAGCGTGCTGATAAATCTAAGGCTTTGAAGATTGGCAAAAAGGTAAATCAGAAAAGTGAAATTAAAAAGCTAGCAAAAAAGAATCCAAAGTCTAATAACAATAAAAATACCACTACAAATAAATTTTTAACCAATAATCCTCCTCCTAAGAACTATATCTATAAGAATAACAAGTCTGGAGGTAGCGGCAAGAATAACAAGTCTGGAGGTAGTAAAAGAACTAAGATCAAGGGTGACAAGCAGCTTGACAAGTATTTAGAAAAGAATGTTTTGAAGAAGCCAATTCTTCAGTCCCAGAAAAAAACACAAGATAGTTGGAGCCCAAATAGAGTTGAGAGACAAGTTGCTAAGCAGTGGGGTAAACGTTTTAAAAGTGATGACTTTAAACCAAAGCGTTTGGATATCAAAGCTAAATCTACTGGTCGTCTGGGCAAATATACTGACAAAAAAGGAAACTTTAATCAGAAACAATACCTTGCTGATGTACGTCAAAGCACCATAAGCCGAGCTGAAAAGCGTGGTTTTAAAGGAGATGCAGCGAAAGCTCTTTCGCGTAAAGGTCCCAAGATGCCAGGTGAAATCAAGCCAAAATATGGTAGTGCTATTACAGACCTTAAAAACAAACTTGGCAAGATAAATTATAAGGATCAAATTACTAAGACTACCTCTAAACTTACTCAGACAGTAAAGTCTGATGCTAGTAAATATCAACAAACTGGTCTAGATATTATTAAGCGTCGTAGTTCTGAAGATGGCGCAGTGCCAGCCCCCAAACCAAAACAAAAACCTAAATAAATGACAGCACAAGCACGGTACGAAGCTCTCAGTTCCGACCGGAACCAGTTTCTACAATCCGCAATTGATGCTTCTAAACTTACTTTGCCATATTTGATTAAGCAGGATGAGGACAATAGTTCTCACAAAACCTTGCTCAATCCTTATCAAAGCGTAGGTGCAAAGGGCGTTGTTACATTGGCTTCCAAGCTGATGCTCGCTCTCCTACCTGTACAAACAAGCTTCTTCAAACTTCAGGTTGACGAGTCCAGTCTGATTGGTGAAGGCATTGATCCAAAAGTTCGTTCTGATCTTGACTTGTCATTTTCAAAGATCGAGCGCACGATGATGGAATCAATCGCCGCATCAGATGATCGTGTCACCGTACACCAAGCATTGAAGCATCTTGTTATTGCAGGCAACGCCCTGGTTTATATGGCAAAGGATAAATTGAAGCTTTATCCATTGAATCGGTATGTTGTAGATCGAGATGGTCTGGGAAATGTAATTGAGATTGTTACTAAAGAACGCATTAGTAAAAAATTAGTAGAGGAAATGTTCCCTCAGCTCAAGTCAATGGTTGTTGACAGTGAAGAGAGTTATGCAGGGACTGGTCAGAATAATCAATGTGATGTCTATACGCATATTAAGCGTGACAACAATCGCTTTATCTGGCACCAAGAGGTTTATGGGAAGGTTATTCCTAAGTCTCAAGGTAAGGCACCTCTTGATACAAATCCTTGGTTAGCACTGAGGTTTAATACTGTAGACAACGAAGCCTACGGTAGAGGAAGGGTAGAAGAATTTATTGGTGATCTTAAATCACTTGATGCTTTGTCTCAAGCAATCATTGAAGGCAGTGCAGCTGCAGCAAAGGTTGTCTTTACTGTGTCCCCCTCTAGTACCACTAAGCCCAGTACCTTAGCTAAGGCTGGCAACGGTGCAATTGTTCAAGGAAGACCTGACGATATTGGTGTTGTACAAGTCGGTAAAACAGCTGACTTTAATACTGCATATCAGATGATTCAAACACTTGAACGCCGGATTGCAGAAGCATTCCTCATTCTGTCAGTCCGACAGTCGGAACGCACCACGGCGGAAGAAGTGAGGATGACACAGATGGAACTAGAGCAGCAGCTTGGAGGTTTGTTCTCCCTTCTTACTGTTGACTTCCTTGTCCCTTATCTGAATCGCAAACTGAGTGTTGCACAAAAAACTGGTGAGATTCCACGTCTACCATCCAATCTTGTCAAACCAACCATTGTTGCTGGTGTGAATGCATTGGGCCGTGGTCAAGATCGTGAAAGTCTTTCTATGTTTATGCAGACCATTGCCGGGACTATGGGTCCAGAAGCAATTGTCAAATACATCAACCCTGAGGAGGTCGTTAAACGACTAGCTACTTCACAAGGTATTGATGTACTAAACCTTGTTCGTACTGCTGAGGAAGTCCAGGGTGAACAGCAAGCTGCACAAGAACAACAGGAGCAGTTTGAACTTACTAAGCAAGCTAGTAGGTTTGCACAGGTTGCACAGTCAGAGAATCAATCTGATCAACCACAACCCCCAGCTACGCCTCAGCAAATTAATCAACCCACACAAGAATAAACCACCCCCATGGCAGAAATACTTACATCTATGGAACCAGAAGCTCAGCCTGGCGAACTCAATGCTGAAGAGCAGAACTCACTTGAGGTGGGTGAACAGCTCGCACAAGAACAAGAGACATTGCTGGCTGGTAAATACAATTCACCTGAACAGCTTGAGCAAGCATACCTTGAGCTTCAACAAAAGCTTGGTTCTGACGAAGAGGGAGAACCTCAAGAGGAAGAGCCTGCTGAAGAACAGGAGGATGCTGAAGAGGAGGGAGACGAAGAGGTTGAAGTTAGTCTTACTGATGAAGACATTGAGGCTCTTCAGGATATGGCAGGCGGTGAACAGCAGTACGAGCAAATGCTCGGATGGGCTAGTGACAACCTGAGTGAAGCAGAGATCGACATGTATGACGATGTTATGGATTCAGGTGATCCTGCTGCCTGCTTCTTTGCTGTCCAAGCCCTCATGGCTAGGTATGGCGATAGTACTGGCGTAGATGGCGAACTTCTCACTGGCAAGAGCCCTTCCTCTGTTGCCCAGGGATTCCGCAGTCAGGCTGAACTCGTTCAGGCCATGTCAGATCCTCGCTATGAATCTGACCCTGCTTACAGATCTGATGTTATTAACAAACTAGACAATTCGGAGATTGATTTCTAATGGGTAAAAAAAAGAAGTTTGGTTTTAGTGATGTTCTAGATATTGCTCAAGGTGCAGCACAGGTTGCTGCTGCTTTTAAATCTGGTAACTCTACTAATCTTGGAGGCGCTGAGGGTGGTAAATCACCAACCCTTAAGGCAAATACTAGCAAGAATGTCGATCAATCCCCCCTTGCTAGGGAATATAACCGTAAAAATTTTATGCAGTAATGGCTCACCAAAGTAATGCCATGCAGGCGTATGTAACTCGCTACGAGCCTGAACCTGAACAACAAAAACAACCTACTGTTACCAAAAAAGTAATTAAGAAAACAAAATAGCAGATGGTGTAGAGGAGGTTCGATTCCTCCTCCTGCTCTTGGCACTGAGCCCGTACGCGGATACCTCAGCTGCCGTCTAGACGGTGGGAAAGACCACATATTTCAAAGCTTTGAAAGACTGATTAATACATTCTCTTTTTTTAATAATGGCTCAACAATCAGCCAGCGGCAAGCTTGAAGCACAGCTTGTACGGCCTGGTCAAAGTAATAGTACGGGTGATGCCCGTGCTTTGTATCTCAAGCTTTTTAGCGGTGAGATGTTTAAAGGATTCCAGAACAACACGATTGCTCGGGATCTGATTATGAAGCGTACCTTGAAGAACGGCAAGTCTCTGCAGTTCATCTACACGGGACGCACTAAGTCTGAATTCCATACCCCTGGTCGCAGCATCCTTGGCAACGATGATGGTGCACCGCCAGTGGCCGAGAAGACCATCACCGTTGATGACCTTCTGATTAGTTCAGCTTTTGTTTACAATCTCGATGAGGTCCTCAGCCACTACGATCTGCGCTCCGAAATCTCTCGGAAGATCGGCTATGCACTGGCTGAAAAGTATGACCGTCTTGCATTCCGTGCTATTGCACGTGGTGCACGCGCTGCATCTCCTATCACCAAGAGTGGCTTTGTCGAGCCCGGTGGTACTCAGATTCGTGTCGGTGCTACCACCAACGATTCTGATGCTTATTCCTCTACTGCACTGGTGGCTGCGTTCTATGACGCTGCTGCTGCTTTGGACGAGAAGGGTGTCTCCTCTGACGGACGTGTGGCTGTCTTGAACCCACGTCAGTACTACGAACTGATCCAAACTGCTGGCACCAACGGCCTGGTTAACCGCGATGTCGTAGGAACCGCGCTGCAAGGCGGCAACGGAATCATTGAGATCGCTGGTATCAAGATCTACAAGTCCATGAACATCCCGTTCATGGGTAGCTACGGTACTAAGCTGTCTGGTAGCGGTGGTACTGCTGCTCCTGCTGCAAACTCTGCAGAGGTTCAGCTCACCAAAGCTGGCTCCTTCATTGGTGAAGCCCTCGAGGATGCTGATAACGGTGGTGCAATCCACAACGACTACGGTACTGCCTCCCAATTTGGCGCTAAGTCCTGCGGTCTGATCTTCCAAAAGGAAGCAGCCGGTATGGTCGAAGCCATCGGTCCCCAGGTGCAAGTCACCAGTGGCGACGTGTCCGTGGTCTACCAAGGCGACGTGATGCTCGGCCGCTTGGCTTGTGGCGCAGACTATCTGAACCCTGCAGCTTCTGTTGAGCTGTATGTGGGTGCTTCTGCTCCTTCTGCATTCTGATTTATTTATACACAAGGGATCCTTCGGGGTCCCTTTTTTTTTATTGAACGAGATCTCTTTATGCCAATACCTAAAGTAACTACAGATGATCAACTAACTGCAGTAAATGAGATTCTCATGTCTGTAGGCCAAGCTCCTGTCACTAAACTTGAAAACACCAACCCGGACGTTGCGCTTGCTTTTGAGACGCTCACTAGCGTGTCGCGTGAAGTGCAGGCTGAAGGCTGGACATTCAATAAAGAATACCACCTAACTTCTTTTGTTCCTGACTCAACTACTAAAGAAATAACTATTCCTCCAAAGGATGTTCTACAGGTTACTCTCTCTGACCACCACGCTAACAAAGACAAAGATGCTGTTCAGCGTAAAGGTAAGTTATATGATCGACAAAACCATACATATGAATGGAGTGAAACACCAACCGTAGATGTTGTTTATTTCTATGATTGGGGTGATCTTCCTAAGCCAATTCGTGACTATATCGTTGCACGGTCAGCAACTATTTTCTCTAGTCGGATTGTAGGTGATCCCACGCAATACCAGCTGTTGCAACAGAAGGAGCAATACAACCGTGCAATGGCAATGGAATATGAATGCAACCAAGGTGACTATACATTCTTTGGTCATCCTGAAGGTGGCAACTTCTATGTCAGCTACGAACCTTATAACGCACTTTATCGACACTAATGGCAAACATCACTCAACAAATACCTGATTTCCTGGGTGGTGTATCCACGCAACCTGACGATCAAAAGCTTCCCAATCAGGTATCTGAAATTATTAACGGATACCCAGACCCTACTTTCGGTCTTATTAAACGTCCTGGTTTTAGCTGGAAGGCTGACCTTGGTTCATCCACTACCTATGCCACTGGTCATTGGTTCTATTTCCGTGTCTCCAGTACTGAAGCGTATGTGGGTGTTATTAAGGCTCAGCAAATCAAGCTTTGGAACACTAATGGCACAGCTGCCACCATGACTAATGGTACTAGTCAGTCGTACTTGAACGGTAATCACAATAACTTTCATGTGATTTCTAGGCAAGATCAAATCATTGTTATTAACAAGACAATAACAACTACTATGTCCTCCACTACTGTTAGTGGTTCTGTTGCAGCTACTGTCGATAGTGTTGCCAATCTCCCCGCTGCTAGTTCCAATAGCGGTTCTATCTACAAAGTAAGTAATACCTCTGCAGCGGAAGATGATTTCTATGTCAAGTCTGATGGTACTACTTGGAATGAAACTGCAAAGCCAACTATTAAATTAGGCTTGGATAACACAACCATGCCTCACAAGTTAGTACGAACCAGTGCTAACAACTTTACCTTCAGTGCTATTACTTACGACAACCGTACTGTCGGTGATGATGTCACTAATCCTTCCCCAGGATTTATTGGCAAAAAATTGACATACGGTTTCTTTGCAAACAATCGTCTTGGGTTCTTGGCTGGTGACAATGTAACTCTCAGTCAGCCCGCACGTGGAGAAAACTTCTTTAACTACTTCGTCAATTCTGCGCAGGTCCAGACTGAAGCAGATCCAATTGATCTTAAGTGTGTGAGTCTTCGTCCTGTCACATTGACTGCAGCTGTACCTGTCCCTCAAGGTGTCGTGTTATTCAGTCAGCAACAGCAGTTTATGTTGTTCTCTGACACTGGGATCCTCAGCCCTACTCAGGCTGTTATTAAAAGCATCTCTAACTATGAGGTTGATCCTGTTGTAGCTCCTACTGAGAATGGAACCAACATAGTATTTATTAATAAAACTACTGACTACTGCCGTGTGTTTGGTATGCAGACACAAGGTCAAGGTGCGAGTCCTTTGTTTACTGACCTAGGTAAAACTGTTACTCAGTATATACCTCAGACAGTATCAGCAATGTTTTCTGATACTCAGAACTCTTTTATTGGTCTTTACGGTCAGGCAAGTAAAAAGATCTATTACTACAGATCATATGGTGAAGGTGAGCAAACACTTATGCGCTCATGGTACAGCTGGGAAATGCCAGGCAATGTTCAGTTCTTTGCGACTGATACTGACACCATGATTGCGGTTGTAAAGGGTGTGAATCAAATGACACTTTTGACCTCACAGCTTAATGCACTACCTACAAGTACAACCACTGTTTCTGGCAATCCATCCTTTGATTTCATGGTTGCTCCTACATCCAAGACCTACGATGTAGCTTCTAAAACCACTAAATTATTTGTACCGTTTGAGCTGATCCCAGGTCTTACACCTATTTGCGTACAAGATGCTACATCAGGCTCCACGCAGTCTGGTCTATTTCTTACACCCACCACTAGTAGTACAGGTGGTAGTCATTTTATTCTTACTGGTAAGGACTACAGTTCTTTGAATTGGAAGGTTGGTTATAAACTTAACTTCTCTGTTGACTTGCCTAGGCTTTACTACAGAAATGGTGACTTTGTTGATTACACAGCATACTTAACTGTTGCACGGATAATGTTTTCTATTGGTTTGTCTGGTGAGGTAGAGTTCAAAGTTACCTCTAACAATGAAGCTGAAAAAACTACGGCAGGCGTTATCTTTAATACTGGTTATTCACCGCTTGATCAAGTGCCAATTGAAGACCGTAATGTCTTTACTGTTCCAATTAATCAACGTAATACTAGCTACACATTAAGAGTATTTAGCGATACTCCATACATTGTATCTTTGAACTCAGCTATGTGGGAAGGAAATTATGCAACTAAATACTATAGGAGAGCTTAATGGCTAGTAATACCAAAAAAATCTATAGGGCTAATAAAAAGACACAACTTAGTAATTACGAGCAAAGCCTAAACCGTTTCTATTCATCTCAATACAAAAATAAGGCAGATAAGGAGCTTCGCGACGAACAAGCGAAGGATACTTATAAGACGAATATGCAGATTCGCAGTCAACGCGAAGATGCAAAACTAGAAGCTTATGAGAAAACTGAAGAACAGTTTGTTGACCAGCTGATCTTTAACCAAAAGGCTGAACAGGAAGCTCTTGCAGGTGAAGAAAAAGTCTTTAATGAACGCATTCTGGCTAATGCTTTTGAGACTGATGAGACAAACCTTGCTTATCAAAAACAAATTATTGATAGCAGGTATGAGTATGATTCAGCTGAAAGAGGTATTTCTGATGCTGTTAACAGCAATACAACTACCAAAGCTCTCATTTCATTAGGTGCGGAGCAAGAAGAAACACAAGCTACAGGCCAGAAAAAATCTCTTTTGTTACGTGAACAAGCAGCGCGAGCGGAAAGTAATACACAGCAATATCAAAACAGACTTAAAGCATTACAGGAAGAAGGTGTCTCACGTGCACGTGGGCGTGCTGGTGCAACTGCTAAACGCTCACTTCAATCTATTCAAGCTTTAGCTGGTGTCAATTCAGCTTTGATTGCTGATCGGCTAACTAAATCTGATACAGCTATTGCGAATGAAAGGGAAATTGTTGATGCTCAGTTAGGTGAACAAGGATATATTGCAAGAGGAAAGCAGCTACGTACTACCCAGGCTGATCAACAAAAAACCAGTACTGTTTTAAACTTACAAGCACAGCAGGACCAAGTGGCTAAATCACTTGGTATTACTACTGAACAATTCAATATGACTCGTGAGCAGTTGGGTAGATCCCTATTGTCTGCTGCTGATTCCTACGAGAAGCGTGTCTCTTCTATCAAACAGCAGAAGTTTGCATCTGACATGCAGGCTTATGCTCAGCGTCAGCTACAGCCACGTGTTCAACCAGCTATTCCTAAACCGTTTGAAACTAAACAACCGATAGCAATTAAACCGCCAAGACCTGTCAAACCGGTTTGGTCTAAGTATTCAGGCTCTATGGCTCAGGATACTAATCCCGTCTTGCAAGGTATTTCTAGTGTTGCTGGTATTGCTTCTACTGTTGGTATGGTGTCAGGTAACCCAGTTGTTACTGGTGTTGCCGCAGGTATTAGTTTTAGTGCACAGTTACTTGACCAATATGTTTTTTAATTAACTATGTCTAAATTTCAAGGGTACGCCCAAGAAAATAGAGGGTTCAACCCTTTGCAGGTTCCCGATACATCTAGACGCATCCTTGAACAAGCAGAAGAAACCGTACGCGGTCTTCAAGCTGTACGAGATGCAGAAATTGCGAACACTGCTGCTTATCTCAATTCCTTCCATAGAGCTTTAGATCAGGAGGGTGAGTCTCGTGATGAGTCTTATCGGATGATGGATCTCAACAATGAGATCCGGAAAGACAACGCTAAAATTAAACTTGAAGAAGCAGAAGCTCGCCGTAAGCTTGCGGGTCAAAACCGTGAAGCTATCTACAAAGGTCTTGCACAATTCAGTAAGACTGCAGCCCAAGCCTACGTTGGTTATCAAAAGGAAAAGTACGATCAAGAGTATAACGAAGAAAAGACTAGACTTTATACTCAAGGTCTTGCTGATAAAAAGGATGCAGAAGGATACCTTGCTGATACATTCACTAATAGAAACCTTTTTATTCAATCAATTGATGTTCTGGGAGGCGCTCGTTCTGCTGAAGAAGCAGGTGCTGATCCACTTGATGTCGCCCAAATGCGGCAGAATACACATGGTCTAAATGTTGCTCAAAGACAAGCAAATCTTGATTATGCTGCTGAACGTTTTGGTACAGACATGCAAACTATGTTTGCCAATGACAACCAAACAAAGGTCAAACTCTTTGGACCAAACGGTACATTTATTGATGGCACTCCTGCACAAGCAGTTTCTAGTCGTGACAAGGCTCTTGTTATGCAGCAAGTACTGGATGGCTGGCTAAAACAAAATGGCATGTATGGCCTCAAAGGGTCGTTACTTGTCCCTGCATTACAAAAGATGCGCCAGCAAGGCGATGCTATTGTTTCCCGTACCTTACAGAATGAGCTTAACCTCCAAAAGCAGGAAAAGGTTGATATCTTAGAGAACTCTATCTTTCAGAGTAGGGCTGAACCTAGTGCAGCAAAACGCTGGCATATGGCACATTCTGGTCTTCAATTTCTTCTTCCAGGTGGACGTAGAGAAGCACGCGATCGTCTTTTCAAATTAATGGAAACACCACGCCAAACGGTAAATGGTGTGCCTATTGGTTTTAGTGATGATGAGATTACAGAAATTGCTAATTCCACACTCCCATCTTCTGGTAGCAAGACACTTGGTGAGCTTTTCCCAGCTGACTTTCTGAGAATCAATCAGCAGCGTGCTCAGCGTGTCTACAACCGTTATACGGCTGAGACAAGAGCTGAGGATATGGCTATTGATAAAAACTTTCAGCAGCTCCAACAGACTCTAGTTGCTGATGTCACTGAAGGTGATAACCAATTAGATCTTTCTGATGAAAACATTGATGCTCAAATTAGTGAGTATACAAAGCTCGGGCCTAAGTACAATAATCATGTACAGCTGCTGCAAAGCTTTCGTCAGTTTACACCTGAAGCTGTAGCTGAAAAACCGTTTGTAGAGCTGGCAGAGGAAAAGATTAAGTATGGTTTGATGTCACCTGAGGAGGCTATGAAGCTTCCTATTTCCTATGAAACTAGTGTTGATTTGGCGAAGAAAGCTCAAGAAACCAATTCAATAGCTGCTTCTAAAACTCAACATACTGAAGCTAAGGATCATATCAACGCTTATCTACGTGATCGTGCAAAGGCTCATGGCGGAAAAACTACTCACCGTTCTTTGCATGTTATGTCGCAGTATGCAGAGAATAAATTCTCTACTGACTACATCACTGCACGTCGTAATGGCTTAACTGAACAACAGGCTTACGACGACGCTATCGGTAAGTTCAATGCTGAGTTCGATAAAGAACAGAACGGTATGTATGCCATCGATAATAACTATGCCAAGGATGGTTTCCGCTCTGGCGTTTATAAGCACTTTAAGGAAAAAGAATCAAAAACTAGTGACTATGAAGCTACGGCAACTCGTATTAACGAAACCCTCAAAGAGAATCGCTCTGATATCTCTACTCAGCTTGTCGATATTGATCCCCTTAAAAAAGTAGCCCAGCAGCTCGGTACTGGTCAAAAGCCAACAATTGTTCCTCAAGTTCAAATGGTACAGCGTTTAGCTAGAAAGCCTGATGGCTCTAGTTATAGCTATGCAGAAGTATTGATGAGACAAATGGAAGCTCATGGTTTAAAAGCTCCTAAGAATATCGAAGCTGCTATTGAGATGGAGAATGTAATTCCTCCACGTTATTCATTCCTACGTAACTACCCTTCTCCTACCAACACTGACATTATGATTATGTCTGCTGGGGGTGATGCTGTTTACACAAGAGCACCACAATCACAAACAGATGCTTTAATTAAGGCTGGTCAAATCTTGGGTGTTAACCCTATTGACCTCGCTACAATCATCGGTTTTGAATCTGCTGGTAGTTATAGTCCCAGTAAAATGGGTGGTCAAGGCGGTGTTTATAGAGGTCTTATTCAATTTAGTCCAGGTAATCAAAGGACATATGGTATTACTCCTGACATGACTTTTGAGGAGCAACTACTTGGTCCTGTTGTTGAGTACTTTAAGGATAGATTTGCAGGTGTCGGTATGTCTACTGAAGGTGCAAGTCTTCTTCAGCTATACACCACCGTTCTTGCTGGTAATCCTAAAGCTAATATCAATTCACGGGATTCTTTTGGTACGTCTTCAAAGAGTGGTGTTGAAAAAATGCAGCCACACCGTGCTGCAGCTCTTAAGCGTTTCTTTGGTGGAATTGAATCTAATATTGTTCAGCCGCAAAGTTTCGGCCCTTCCCCCTGGCAGCAAAGTCAAAATATGAACCCCGATGTTGTTGAACGCCTTACTCCTGCTAACTAATGGATATTACAAATGAATTGGATCAAATAAAATATGATCCACTTGAAGAGGAGGAACGTCTCCTTAATGCACAGCGGGAGGAAGAGCAACGCGATCAAGAGCTACGTGATGCTGCTGTTCGTGAAGAAGAAGAGCGTAAGGCTACCGCTGCTGCTGAAAAACAAAAAGAAGATAGTAAGCACTTTGGTGATCGAGTCCTAGAGACTCCTGTTGTTGGTCAAGTGGCTAGCGTTGGAGCAGGTGTCATTGATCTTGGATTTGACGCTGCCTCTTTGATCCCCTGGCTGAGACCTGCTGACGAATGGTGGGATGAACACCATGGTCGTGACCGTGAGATGAACGGTGTCAATAAGTTCATTCGTGACGCTTCTGGCATCATTATTCCTACCCTCACTGGTGGTGGTCTTGTCGCTAAAGGTGCACAAGGTCTTGCTGCTGCTGGCAAGCTTGGTACAGCAGCGAAGACTGCCTCAGCTCTTCGTCGCACCCAGGTCATGGGCAAGATTGCTGTAGACCTTGGTGTAGGTACTGCTGTTGAGGCAGTGTCTGAACAGACAGATGAAGCTGGCAACCTTGGCACTGCCTTGGAAGACATGTTTGGTGTCGGTATTCCTTGGGCTAGCCGTGACTCTGATAGCCCTGATGTTATTCGTCGAAAAAATTTGTTGGAGAGTTTTGCTTTAGGCGGAGCTGTTGGTGTTGCTGATGCTTTCTTCTCTTTACGTCCACGCACTACGCTTATTCCTAAAGATGAAGCAGCTAAGCAAGTTCTTGATGAACGTAACTTTACTGAGTCAGTCAACCTTAATCAAGCCGATGGTGACGAATTAGTTGCTAAGGTAGTTGCAAACCAAAATGCACGTGATGAAGCACTGATTGAAAAAGGTGTAGAAAGGTTTGAACAGGCAGCTGGTGAGTATGACCCCTATGTCAATACACCATCCTTTGAGATGGAACGTCCTGTCCTGAACTATCAACCTGATGTGCCTATGGCTAAGGTTGCTTATGCCCGTATGGCAGACAACATTGGTACTACTTACGGTGCTGCTCCTCCAGTAGCTTCTGAGTATTACATGAAGGAAATTCTTCGTGCTGATGCTCCAGGTCGTTCTGTCCTGCTTGAAGAGATTGTTGACAAAGCTAAGCCTGAGTTTGATGCTCGTATTAAGACCTCCAAAGGTACTGAGACTGTTAATGCTGCTGAACAAAAGAAAGCACTTAATGCTTTGACAGAAGCTGTTACCAAGTCAGACCCTACAGAGTTCAAAAAATTAGTTGAAAAAACTCTTGACTTTACTGAAGATCGTATTGTAGTTGGTGGTGAAAAAATTAAGCTACTTACTACTGCAGGTGCTAAGCAAGCAACTGAAGTATTGATGCGTGGCTTAGATATTGTTTCACCAGAGAAGCTTCGTGCCTCTGCAATGGTGACTAATCAGGCTGCAAGTGATCAAGCAATTCTTTCTACAGCTGTTGACGTCATTGGCGATAGCGTCAATACCACTAGTCAGCAGGAAATGATAATCGATAACCTTGCTTTACTTATTCGTGAAGTTGGTGTTCACAAATCTATTAAGGGTACTGGTCTTAATGCTGTCAAGTTTCTTGATGAAGCTAAGCGTGCAGACACTCTAGAGGTTGATTGGTGGGCTAACGAAGCTGATCATTTCACAGAAGCTGTTGCTGAGCACACACGTAAAGCAACAGAACTTGCTTCTGAACTGAAGACTGTTGCTAAGCAAAACCCTGAATACCTGAAGCCTCTTTACCGTGAAATGGCAAAGACTGGCGGTAAGGTTGATTCGATCCATGCTCTCAACAAACTTGTAGAGAATCGTCTTGGTTTTTGGAAGAAAGCCTTCCGTGATGGAAGCCCAGAAATGCCCTCCAACCTTGTACGTGAAATCCAGACTGCTAGGTACAACAGTGTCTTGACTGGTCTGGCCCCTGTTCGTGCCGCCACTGGTGCCTTTACCGCTCTTGTCGGTAAGCCTTTGACTGTGTTTGCAGGATCTGCAGGTGGTCGAATCTTTGGTGGTAAGGAAGGTGCTGATGCTTGGAAGCGTGCTATGTACACCTACGGTGGTGTTGTCGAGAACTTCCAACGTGGTTTCACAAACCTTCAAACTGAGTGGAAGTATGCACTAGATAATCCCCGTGCATCTGCAAATCATGCACGTAAGGATCTCCAGGTCAATGCACTTGATGACTACGAAACTCTTGAGGAGATGTCATCTCAGTGGTATCAGGATGGGCACTTTGGAAAGGTTGCTGTATGGAACATGACCAAAACCATTGCGTTTCTGAATGATAAACCACTTCCACGCTTCGGTCTTAATGCAATGCGTGCAATTGATGGCTTTACCAAGTCATTTACTGCAAGTATGGCGTCCCGCGCAAAGGCATACGATGATCTCCTTTCACAGTCACGCGGTGCTTTTAACGAAGCTGATTTCCAAAAGATGCAACGTGAAATCTATAACGACATGTTCGATGCGGATGGTCTGATGAAGGCTGACTCTGCCAATGTTGCACAAGATGCTGCTGCCTTTGCTGCAGGAGAAATTAACCTCAACCTTGACTCTGAAGTTGTTGACAGTCTTGAGAATGTCATGCGTAACTTCCCAGTCATGAAGTCAATCTTCATGTTTCCGCGTACTGGTGTTAATGCACTTGACTTGGCTGCCACCTTCAGCCCTGGTAATGCAGTAGCTGCTATCACTAACGGTAAGTTAAACCTTGCACTAGGGAAAGCAAGACGTGTATTTGCTGCACAGTCTGAAAGGCAGATCAAAGACGTTATGTCTGAGCATGGTCTTGCTGGATTTGGACCCGAAGCATTTAAACAGCTGCAAGCTGAATACACAGGTCGCTACATGATGGGCAGTGCAGTAACTATGGGTGCTGCATTGATGGCTGCACAAGGTCTAATTACTGGTTCTGGACCCCAAGACTCTGCAGAAAAGCGTCGTATGCAAGGTATGGGCTGGAAACCCTTTTCATTTAAAGACCCCGTTACTGGTAACTGGCTGAGCTACCAAGGCTTAGAACCCTTTGATTCATTCCTTGGTCTTACTGCCGATATTGTCTTTAACTTTAACCGTGTAGATGAAGCTGTCACTGAAGACTGGTTCCGTGCTTTGGCACACTCCGTCTCTATGAATATCAGTCAAAAGACTTTCCTTAGTGGATTTGAGCCGTTGGCTGGTCTTATTAGCGGTGATCCTTCTGCGTTGAATCGTTTTATGGTCAATAACACTGACCAACTAATTCCTGGTGCTGGTATCCGTAGCCTATTGAACAAGGCAATCACACCTCAACTTAAAGATGTTGAAAATAACTACCAAGGTTGGCTTGCTAACCGTAATAAGTGGTTAATTGGTGATGGTATTGAGGACTTCCTTGATATTTACACAGGTGACCCTATTAACTATACCGATCCTTGGACGCGTGCATGGAATACCTTTGCACCTTTCTTCAAAGTTAACCCTGGTATGGAACCATGGCGTCAACAACTACTTGCTAGTGGCTGGGATAACCTTCAAACCGTTCGTCGTAATCGCACTGATGGACAACCTTTGAAGCCTGAGGAACGTCAGTTTATTAATAATTGGATTGCTCAGAACTATAAGCTAGGTGAACGTGTAGAAAAACTCTTTAATGCTGGACCAAAGTTCTGGGACAAAAAAATGAAAGAGTATGTGAAGGAAAGGGGTCTTAAAACCCAGGATGAATATCCAATCAAAGAAACCCTCCTCCACCAACTCCTTGATGAGCTTCATAATGATGCTTTTAGGGCTGGTTTTGACGCCCTAAGCTCTACAAATGCTGACTATGCAGCGCGTAAAGAGATGACATCTTATCGAGATTCACAGCTCAATCAAGGTAACTATGCAGAAGCAAGTGATACTGCATCTGCAATCAAAAAAATTACTGACATACCTAGATAAAACATGACATACTCACCATTTACTGCTACAGGTGATGGTACTACAACTCAATATACTATCGCCTTTGAATCTATTGACACCGCTGACATTAAAGCACGTGTTAATAACGTAGCTACTACTGCATTTTCTGTTTCTGGTAGTACTGTCACGTTCACTACTGCTCCTCCCAATGGTCAGTCTATTAAGATCTTCCGTGACACCGACAACCAAACTATTCAGGCTGATTTTCAGTCTGGTAGTGCCCTTCGGGCTGTTGATCTAAACAGTAACTTTACGCAGCTGTTGTATGTTACGCAGGAATCTACAGACGTTGCAGAGACAGCTACTTCTGATGCTGTAAACGCTGTGACAACAGCTAATGCAGCTAATGCTACAGCTAACACAGCTTCAACTAATGCATCCAACGCTGTATCTACTGCTAATACAGCCAGTACTAATGCAACCACAGCCTTAAACAACTCACGCGAAAGCGATGGCTCTGGTGGCTTCAATTCTGCGATCGATAAGGCGAACACTGCGCTCACAACCTCAAACTCTGCCACCACAACAGCAAATACTGCTAATACAGCCGCTAGTTCTGCCGTAACGACTGCTAACACCGCATCTACAAATGCAACTACAGCTGTCAACACTGCTAACACGGCGTCTACTAACGCTACAGCTGCTGTAAATACGGCTAATACGGCTTCAACTAATGCTTCTACGGCGTTGTCCACGGCGAATGCAGCTTCTACAAACGCAACTGCTGCGCTTAACAACTCACGTGAGTCAGATGGATCTGGAGGATTTAACACCGCAATTGACAAGGCAAATACAGCGCTATCAACGGCTAATACAGCGAGCACAAATGCTTCCACAGCTCTGTCAACAGCTAACACTGCAAGTACAAACGCCACAAATGCCGTATCAACGGCAAACGCAGCTTCTACTGCTGTGTCAAACGCCGCCTTTTATGGTCCTATAGCAAATGTTGCAGCCATCCCTGGCAGCCCTGCAGACCAAGATCGTATTGAGATCCTTGACTCAACCGGTATTCAATCATTTAGCCCACTTACAGGGCTTCCTAGCGGCTTTACAGGTAGCTCAGAT
>Ga0181406_1000371_pt1 | contig 17305 bp, 20 predicted proteins | sample 29SPOviralmetaG_FD_130135 | JGI IMG/M metagenome (GOLD analysis project Ga0181406, IMG submission 130135) | Marine viral communities from the oligotrophic San Pedro Time Series (SPOT) site, San Pedro Channel, CA, USA - 29 SPOT_SRF_2011-12-20 | ecosystem: Environmental > Aquatic > Marine > Strait... | reverse complement strand
TTACGGCCAGGGCTATTCCAACACTTTTATCTCGCATTAGTTAAACCTGTTTTTTCGTTTACCGCCAAAACCAAATTGTTTACCGTCTACAATATTTCCGATCGTTGGCGCCTGGCGTTTCGGGTTGGGTTTCACTACTCCACCAACCTGGCGAACTCGATAATCGGCGGGGTTGTAATCCATCATAGATACAAGGTCTTTTATTTCAGCTTCCGCCGCTGATTTACTGCTAAAAGTTAATGGCGTTTCTTTACCATCTGGCGTTGTTTCGGTTGATTCATTTTTCCAGGATCCGCCAATTTTTTGTTGAATCTCATATTTGGGTTTTGCCTGGGCGGATCGAGTTTTACTTATTCGATCGGATAGCCTGGGCGGGTTACTAACCATGTTTATTTTGTTGACAAATTTGTGGGTATCCTGCGGTGAAACACCTATATATTTATCACCAGGGCGAGCTATAACGCCCATAGCCATTAGACCGTCGGCTTCGGCAACAGATAACCCACCAGGCGCTTTTATATTTACCCAGGCGGCAGCGGTTCCCCTTCCTTGCGAAACTTTGACGCCTTTAATTCGAGTTTTTAGGAACTGCCGGATCTGTTTTTTTTCATCTTCAAATCGTTGTTTGTGATCTGGATATATTCTAGGCATTAGTTAAACCTGGTTTTTCTTTTGTTAGTAAATCCATTACGTTTTACTGGATTTTCAAATTTGCCGATTTGTTTTGGTTTCCCGTCGTGATACTCCACGATTATTCCTTTGCCAGGCGTTGTGCTCAATATCCTTTTGGCGGCAGGGGCGTTTTTCGCCTGGCCGGATCCCTTCATATGAAGTTTAGTCGTTTCTTTACCCTGGGGATCCAGGGCTGCAAAATAACGATCAACACGTTCCTGTTTACCGCCGATATTGTTTTTTCCTAACTCGGCAATAAGCGTTTGTTTATATCGGTTATCCAGGCGTACAGGTAACGGCGGCGACTTAATGCCGGCGTTGATATATTTTTTTGGTTCCTTCTGAACTTTTGCCAAAGCAAGTTGGATCTGTTTATCGGTTAGTTTTTTATTATTTTTGCCTTGAACCAATAATGCTCGATCCTGGTTTTCTAGCGCTTGGGCCAACTCTGTTGTTGTCTGATATTTAGCGAAAACTCCGCCTAACATCCGAGCTTCTTTAACATTATTAGGTTTTTTGTTTTTTACGGCGTTCTCCGCGAGTTTGTGGTAATACCCACTTCTAGTCGGCCGGCCGAGCTTACCAGGCGTTGCGCCTTTTGGCCCTGCTATCCAGGGATTATGACGGCCTATGGTTTCCAGATCGGTGGTGGATTCTTCCAGATCTTTGTCTTTTCCAGCGTAGCGAGGAACGTGTCCCGAAAAGTTTTCTGACGGCCTGGACATTCGTAAATGGTGGATTAACTCATGGGTAGGAGTTCCACCATCATAAAATTTTCGACCAAGTTTTATGAAATGAAATTCCCGTTCAATATCGTCTACCAGGCGGCGGGCAGCTCCTAGTTGAGATCTTTCTGCATCGGTTAATGGTTTGAGTTCATCAGGCCGGATTATCGAAGCGGTAACTATATTGGGTTGTTCTTTCCAAAATAACAATTTGGAATCAGCTCGCCATTTAGCTGTGCGCGAATAGCGTATGCGCCCCTCTTTATTTACTCGTCGTATTTGCCAAGATCCGGCGTCCACTCTTGGCGCTAACTCGTTTATTAGTTTTTTATGAGCTTTAAGTCGGGGGTCATTTACTGGCGGGAATTTTTTCACAACGTCCCGTACTGGCTTGGAATTAGAGAATTTAATGGCGTTCTGATAGTAACCAGCCGCCCCCCTGGATGCAGAGTCGCCTTTACCGATCTGTATTACCACTCTGTCGAAATTCTGGCGTTCGCCTTTATTAAAATTATGCTGGGCGTTTTTTACGACGTCATCCCGCATTTTTTTCGTGCCGCCAATTACCGCCCATGTCACATTGTTACCTTCGTTAACAAATATGGTTCCTTTATCTGTTTTGACAGATGTTGGAGTTTTAGGCGGTTTCGGCGTTTTAGTTCCAGGCGGTTTCGGTGGTGTGGGTGTTAACCCTTTAGTATCGACACCGACAATATCGGCGGATCCAGGATCTTTATACCAGGCACGATGTAGCGCTTTATCGCGTGGCGTTTTTGGGTTCCTGGGCGCTATTTCGGAATGATTCTGGGCATCATCTAATTGCCGGCCCATGTCACCTTGCATAAAACGCGTTTGTTCTAAGTTAGGCATTAGTTAAATTTTCCTCTTTTACTAACGGCAAAAGATATTCTTCGCCGGCCTTCGACAAAACCTTTAACTTTGCCCATTTCAAACGATCGGTTTTTAGCTGGTCGTTTTTGAAATCCAATTATTTTTAGTGATTCCTGGGGCGTGGTTCCAGGTAACACGCCGGATCCGACAGGGTTTTTAGTCGTTCTTGTTTTACCTGTTTGGAGATCTATTTGTTTATAAACCTGGCCTTGCCGCCATTGTAAACGCCGGACAAATTGACCTTTAGGAATTTTTGCCGACCTGGTGTATTGGAATTTTCCTAACCTGGGCGGGGCTTTGCCTGGGGCGGTTGTTGGGCGACTAGGCGTAGTTGTTCGGGTTGGAGTTGTGGTTGGAGTCGGCGTTTTAGTAGGTGTAGGCGTTTTTACGGCGGTAGGCGTTTTAGTTTGAACCGGCGTTTTAACTGGCGTTTTAGTTTGAACCGGCGCCGGCGTCTGAACTGGTGTTGGCGTCTTAACTGGCGTCGGTGTCATAACTGGCGTTGGAGTTCTCACGAGCGCCGGTGTTATTACTGGGGTTACTGTTTTGGTCGGGGCTGGCGTCCTGGTTGGAGTCGGCGTCTTACCTGGCGCCGGTGTCCTGGTTGGAGTCGGTGTCCTGGTTGGAGTCGGTGTCCTGGTGGGCGTCGGTGTTCTAGTGGGCGTCGGCGTCTTACCTGGCGCCGGTGTTTTGGTTGGCGCCGGTGTTTTAGTTGGAGCCGGTTTAAATCCTGGGAACGGTGCTGGCCCTGGATCTACTGGCGCCGGTGTTTTAGTCGGCGTTGGAGTCTTAACTGGCGCTGGTGTCCTGGTTGGAGCCGGTGTTTTTACTGGCTTAACCGGCTGTGGTTTCGGTGTAAGTTGGCCACCGCCAGGTTTAGTTACTGGCGGTGTTTTTACTGTTGGCAGTAGTCCAGGCGCCGGAAGTTTGGCAGGTTGTTTTAAAGTTCCGGCGGTTATAGCGGCACCTGCTACGGCTGGAAGAATTACTTTTAACTTAGCGGCTTTAGTGGCGGCTTGAGCTGCGGACATTTTCTGAGTCGCCAGTTTTGCGGATTGGATTTGGCGAGTTCTTATTTTTAGTTTGGCGGCAATTTTTTTATTTATTGCGATTGCCTGTAAATTTCGGCGTTTAGCAGCCGCTAATAATTGTTTATTTCGGCGTTTTTGAGCGGCGGTTAATACACGTTTGGTAGTTGTACTAATTTTTGGGGTCGTTCGATAAGTTCGGCGGCCAGAAACAATTGCAGATCGTAATTGGCGCTCTAGTATCGGACTTAGTTTTGTTGATACTTGTTTAGCAGCCGGTTTAATAGCAGTTCGACCGGCGCCGCCAGGAACAATAAACGGCGCTAATGTTTTAACTGTTCTAATTGAACTTTTAATATCTAGTCCTGGCGCCGGTTTTGGAATTGCGGTCGGTTTAGCTGCCGCTGGGCGTGGCCTGGGCGCTGGCGCCGCTGTTCCACCACTAGCACTTATAATCTGTTGCTGGCGCCGCCTGGCGGCTACGATCGCCCTTAACCGGCGTACCTGTTCCGCCTTGCGTGCTCGTTCCTCAGCTCGTCTAATTATGCTCGGCGCCGAGGCGCCACCAACTATGACAGATCCAGTTCCGCCAGGATGTTTTATAAGCATATTGTTAAGGGGCATTTTAGAAGTCGCCTAAGATCCTTAGATAACGCACTATGTCGGAATCGCTATACGTTCCATCCTTAAGCCGGCTTTCGATCGCCTGGCGTTCACCGTCGAGCACTATGTCGTTAATTGCCCTGGTGTTTCGTTCTTCGATTATTTCGTTGAGTAAATCGCTTAGTTCTGATTTAGTCGGAAGTGAATACTGAGGATCGTAAATTTCGATGTTTTCGTATGCCTGGATCCCGTCTTTAAAACCAAACCAGGGGCCAGGATGTAACGCCGCTAAAGCTGTTATTAGATTGTCGGAATCGTTGAGCTGTTCCTCATCGGCCGTAACTGATGTTTGGTTGACAAACAAAATAGCGCCGGCGATCGCAAACATTCCCAAAATCGTAAGTGTTTTAAAAATCATAAAATTTTCCTATTCTGCGAATCGAACGAAATTCATATATGTTCGATTTTCGTTACTGTCGCCATTGGTGGATCCAGTAGCGGAATGAACATTAGAAGTAAATCGTATTTGCTGGTTTGTAATATCGCTAATGTAAAAATAAGTTGTAGCGCTAACAGTTTCCGTTGCACCGTCATTAAGTCCACTAGTAAATAATGTAGCTGTTGAATCACTCGCCCAAGCATCGTCGGTGTAAATTATTTTCCCATCGAAATAATTATCTCCGACGCCGTATGTCCCACCCATCCATTGATAGTGAACGGCCCAATACCCAGTAGCAGGGAATGTCCAATCGCCGGTGGTAAACGTCATACCTGATCCCAAGACTGTAAATCCGTCGGTGTCGGATCGTTCCATGTTTGCGTTAATGATTTGATCGCCGGATGGGTTGGAATAACTTGTTGTTAGTCGCCATTGATCCCAGTTATCAATTCCGCCGCCGGATGGAGATTGGAATGTAGGATCTACGCCAGGGCCGTTAGATGTTAGATACTGGCCGGCCGTTCCCGCTGTTGTAACGGCCAGGTTGCCGGTTCCGTTACCAATGAGCACTCCGGCATCCGTAAATGTGCCTACGCCGGTTCCACCGTGAACCACATCCAAATCATTTGCCAGGGTCAGAGTTCCGCCGCCTGTTATAGCGACGTTACCGGCAACATCTAATAATTCTGTTGGCGTATTTAATCCGATTCCAATTCGATCCGTTGAGGAATCCGCGAAAAATAAATTGGCGGCGGTGTCACCACTAATCACACTATCGTTTGTGGTTAGATCGGTGTTAATGGAAATGCCGGAAGCAAATGTTTCGGTGTCGCCGACCGGACAGGATCCAGACGAGGCCGAAGCACATTCGGTGTTCTGGATACTTACTGCCAGGAGTATTGCCAATACAGATAACACCAGGGCAACGGTTCCCGTAATTCTATTTGGTTGGCTTATTAAAGCGGGCATGTGAAAGTTCCAATTATCCAGCCGGATCCACCGGCTACTATTAACGCAAAAACCAATATCCAATCCCGATTATTACCGACAGGGCTAACAGCGGTTTTACTAGGCTTAATACTAGGAACTTTATCACCGTCGCCAGAATCGAAAAAATAATCATTCGTTACAAATCCCATAATTACGCTTGCTCCTGGTGTCTAATACTGAACCAACTTGCGACGATCAGTATTGCCCAGAGCAACATCCACCAAGTTGGGATCCAGCCATTTAACATCCCGATCGCCGGCGGTACTCCACCAACGGCCAGGGCAATAGGCGTGAACCCTGTTTTCATAAATACAAATACCGCCAGGAACATTCCCAAGCCGCCCAGGGCGATTGCATAACCCATCTGCGGGGGAATTGCGCCGGTACTGTTGGCGATCTGCTTAACAAATAACGTGTACAAAATACCGGATTCTTGTTCCGTTGGAACCGCGGCAATTTCGCCGCCGAAACCATTCCCAATAATTGATATTTCCGAAGATGGAATCGTTATTTCGGCGGAAGTTGAAACAGCACCAACAGCTCCAACAATTATGGAAAGGCCGGTTTGGGATCTGTTAAACGTGTAAGTAAAGTCCAGGTTATTAGAACTGTAATCCTGGACAGTTCCGATTGCAGTTGGATCCACCCAGGATGTTTCGGCCATGTCCTGGCCCTGGAATCCCCAATGAGCGTTAACGGTTGTTCCATCTAATAAACGAACCTGGCGGATTATTCCGTTATCTAAATTGGTTCCAGATTTAAAATCAGGAGATCCAGACGGATTAGTTATGGCGGGTAAATCAGTATCACAGGCGGCGACGTTTACGCCGTTTCGATCTAGGAATAGATCGTTCCCTGGATCCGCTACAAATCGCATAGTGAATAATTGATTGGAATTAGTCCAGCTCGCATCCCAGGCAATATCGCAAGTGGAAGAATTTGCTTTAGCGCGAACTTTCATAACGCCCAGATCGTCAATTAACGATAGTTGGTAGCCATCATTAGAACTGTAATGTTCGGCTAGGGTTGCGTCCTGGACGTCAGAATTTAATAGTTCTAGCTCAACTTCCAGAGTTAGGTTATTTGTAATATCCATCGGTAGTGCATCGGTAGCTGCCAGGGTATCGGCGCCGGTAAATAAAATTCCCTGGTTCCGGCGCTGCTCGTTACTGCCCATATATAAACGGGTTGTTTTGGTTTGGTTCCGTTCTAATTCTGGAAGCTGGATCCACCATCCCGCCGTAGTTGAAGTTAGATCTTGCGTTACTAGGTCAACTTCATTCGATAAAGATCCCAGGATCGGCAGAATGTCCCAGGCTTGTTTATTTATCTGGCCGGCGGTGGTCATTCCCGATGCGTTAACCGGAAACCGATAAGCGTAATTTTCAAGCGCGGGAGATCCTGGCGTCGCCGTATAGCTGATCGAAACATCCATCTGATAACAATAGTCACTAGGCAGTCGATCGGCGGCCCAGGCGGTACAACCAGGGCTAGCACCATCAGCAATAAAAATAGTTAGAGCTGCAATAAATAACGCCAGGGCCGGCCAGTATTTAGTTCTAGCAAATCGTTTGATCCTGGTCATGGTGTCACTCTGCCAAATATGCCGCCCAGGAAGTTAGTGGCGGCTGATCCGATCGTGACTGTAACCAGGAATAAAAACGGAATCGAAATTAGCATAATTCCATAACGGATAGGTTGCGTCCAACCTTCCCAGATCGGAGATTGCAACATCATCGCCGACGCCATGTAAGTAACCCAGCCGGCGCCCTGTTTTACAAATTCCCAAACACCATCGACCGGATTTGTGGATCCGCCGACGGTTCCCTGGTTAATGCTTACGTTATCGGGATTCGCAGAAGTGTTCGCCAGGGCTTGAAATGCGGCGCTAGATCCGCCAACGTCGGCTTGTTCTTGTTCAAGAGTTACAACGGCCGTTATCATCGCCAACATGCCCCATAAAACAAACATCATGGCAGAGATTTTATAAGTCATTAGGCGCTAATCTTCCTGAGAATAAACATAGCGGCAATCATCGACATAACAACGGCGGCAACGGCTACAACGGAAACCGTTGGGCCACGCGTCCAGATCCCGATCATTCCAACGGTAATAAATCCGGCGGCCGGTAAAACATAATCGCCAGTTCGGGAATAAACCCAAAAGAAAAATAACGACGCCAGGATCCCAAAAAACACAGTAGCCATAGCGCCGCCGGAAACGCCGGCTACGGTGTCGCCTAGATCCACAAACGCCGCTGGAATATCAGTAGCGGCGGCGGTAGCGTCGATAGATACCTGTAACGCTAGAGATCCAACGGGCGTGGCGTATGGCACGATCAAAGCGGTTTCACTCGCCGCCTGGAAGTAAGCGGGGATAATTTGATCCATAACCGATAAGGCTTCCAGGGCTAATACCCTGGCGCCGGTTGACAGATAAGAATTAGCCACATAACTGTTAAACGGTAAGTTACGGTTCGCCTCAACATTCCGCAGCTCGTCTAATAAAGTTCGACCAAGTTGATCCCGTTGATCGGTTTGGTTATCTTCGGCGGTGTTCCAGGCAACAACTAAACAATCTGATGATTGAACCGAAAATAATAAATCACTAGATTCCACACAAGCATTAACGGATGTATCGCCCCACGTAATCGTTGAGGCGTCAGAGATATAAACGCCGCCGATCGAATGATTAATACGCGGCATCCTAACCTGGGATTGAATATCGCCAGTCGAACAATCTGTTGGTGGAGCGCTGCAATCTTTATAAAGCGTAATAAATGCGGCGTTGGTTACTAACGATGTTTCCTGGGTTGGTTCGACTGGATCGGCGATACAACCATCGGTGTTTACAAGTTCCTTACACCAGGCTTCCGGCGTCGCCGGCGGTGGTGTAGCGGTTGTAAACGTCGGCAGCTCGTAACGAACCAGGCAATACAAATCGCCGGTTTGAATGATGTTTCGGAAACAGTTGGCGGAATTGGTGAATACATCCGGCGCTGGATATGCCTGGGCGCTAACTGGCGTTGGCGATATTCCAATAGTAGTTATTACGGTTATAAAACCGACTACTAAACCAACCATTATTTGCAATCGTTTTTTATTCATCGCTAGATCCATAAGATCCGGCCAGTTCCAGGCCTTCCATAATCGCCCAAATAAAACCACAAAACGCTAGGGCAAACATCGCAATCGAGACTAAGGTATCGCCAATCAAAGCGGCTTCCGTAAATAAAAACCACAAGAAAATATCGGCAATTAATAAAAGAATCGGAAATATCAATTTTTAGATCCTAAAACAAAATAAACCTGGCTGGATCCCAAAACTGGGGTTGAGATCCAACCAGGCTTATTCGGACTACTAAACGCTTGGGTTATCCCTTTTGGCGTTTTTCGTTCAAGAACCAGAGAAGCAATCCGATCGGAACAAAACCGAGAACAAGCTCGGTGATCGTGATAGCTGTCGTAAAGTTCGTGCTGGCCCCTGAGGTGTTTCCAGCGTCTACTAGCGCGCCTTCCAGGATTGGAAGTGATACTAGAAGAATTGCAACGGCGATAACTACGCCGATGATCGTTCCTGAATTGGTCAACGAATTTTTCCTTTATCATCGCCGCCTAGCAATCAGCAAAGATGCAAAAATCGCAAGCACTCCGACCGGCAGGAAATATGCCAATGCTGTTATCGCCTGGTCGAGGGGAGCAGAGATACCAACGGCGCTTTCCTGAGTTACGAGTAAGCGGCTATAAATTTCTGGCAGGGCGATTCCCGCAAAAACTGCGAGTAAAACCAAAACCATTAAAACGAATGTAACGGATCGAGACATACTCTGATCTTACGCCGCCGGTTGGGTGTTCGTTATACTCGCTGAATGTAGTGATGTAATGTCGAGTAGTTACCCTGTACTTATAAGTAAAGGAGTCACTACAAGTAGAGGAAGGGGCCATACGTGGCTAGAAATGTTAGTTCTCAACGAATATCGGTACTAAAACAATTAGATACACAAGTTGGTAATAGTGGATCTGATGAACACAGCCAAATTACCCAAGCCGATAAAGCATTAACGCCTGGCGCTAGTGAAAACTTGTTACACCTGCTTGGATCTACAACGATTCCGCCTGAGATCCAAACGGATCTCACGTTCTCTTTAACGAATCAAATAGCAGACGGCCTGGTAAAGATTGAATCGTTACCGATCGACGATATGGAATATGAGGGACATTTAGCAATCGCTTTTATGCTCGTTCAAAATTCAGTAGGCGGAAAAGGATTAGAACGTAAAACTTCGGTGCTGGGCGGGATGCTTGGAAACCCTGGGCGAAAGCTAGGTTCGTTTTTCCGAAAAAATAAAGGCTACGATTCCGGTTTTAGTGAAGGATCTTAAATGGAAATGTCATACGCCTATTTAGGCGGGTTTGTAGTTATGGGCGTTGTGTTTTGGCTTTATCTAACTTATGTAAAAGATCCAGGCGCAAAACAATTTAGAACGCCGTTATACCTATTCACTAAACGCCGCCAGGTATACCGGATCAATGCGGAAAATCGTGGCGGTCTAATGTTGCCTGATAAAGGCGGCGGATTTGTAGAACAGGAAGGAACGGCGCTAATCCGCCGGTGGGGTCGGGTATGGAAGATCTGGCCAAGCGAAACGGCGACAGAATCCGCCAGGTCAAGAGAAGTTATTTACGTTGTTAGAGAAAACGATCCAACGCCAATGAATATGAGTTACGGCGTCGAGCATGGATACCAGGGGAAACAAATTGAGGAGGCTAGATATAAGGAATTATCCAATTTGAATCAACGCCAGGCGGCCTCCCAAGCAAAGATGGAAGGAGCTGGGCGGGATGTAGTAGTCGGGCGGCTTATGATCGGCGTTATTGTTTCGATCGTTATTGCCGGCGCTGCCTGGGCGACATTTTTTATTCTTACGGTTATCCAGGGGCCGGTAGATCCGCCGGCGGTGGAAATGTTACCGGCAGTAATTGAAACGGTGGTTCCTATTGACTGAGTTAAAGCTATATCCAGATACCAATTTAATACCCTGGCCGACATTTATTGTTACGGCTTATAAACGCCGAAAAAGTATGGCGATTATGTTTGGAGTTATCGGCGCGTGTTTAGCGCTGTTTATTTCAACTACCGCCGCCGGCATAGTTGGGTGGTCGTTAGCGCCGTTAGTGTTTGTCCTGGTAGCTGGTGTTATTACTGTTGGAACGGCTATGTATGCAGATTCAGCGGCGACCAAAACGGTAATTGTTTATCGTAAAGATTCCGCCGGTTTAGTCATTGAGGATCATCAAAAATGGTGGATCGAAGATGTTATGAAATGGCCAGATTCTCACAAAATGTTTTACAACGGATCCAGAGTGTTATTTATTGACGCCCTGGGCGATGATCCAATTCCGTTGGATCTATGGATTAAACCGTCGCCGTCGGCCCTGGAAGGTAAAGGGAAAATGCCTGTTACGGGAACCAGGGTAGCGTCAATAAAAGCTAAAGAAAGATCTGCCGCCAGAGTATTAAAATATCGAGAATCAGATCCAGGCGAAAAGTTCCAGCAAGGTTTATTCGCCGGTGTGATCGTAGTTAGTTTAATTGCAACACTAATGGCGGCCGATCGAGTCGCACAGATGTATGGATACGTGAATTGACTACTGAAATAAAACTAGCCAACGGAAAAAAATTACCGGCTGGGCGGATCCCAACATTACTTCAATCTTATGTATTCGGATTGTTTGGTGATCGAGGATCCGGCAAATCGGCGGCTATGGCTTATTACGGGATCCAGGAAGCGGAAGCAGGGCGGCCGATATTTTATTATCCAGAAGATTTTGGTTTAAAAATTCCTGAAGCCAAAGCTATGTCGCCGGCGGATCTTGTAGCTATGCCGGATCAATTAACCAACGCAACGGTATTAATTGACGAAGTACAAGAAGTGTTATCCAAGTTCAGAACAAACGCTATCAGCTCGTTATTACTTATGGCGTTTTTCCGGCAAACCAGGAAACGAGGCGCTAACGTCATTTTTACGTCTAACGATCCCAACGCTATTAACTCCGCCTTATCAACCCAAACCGATCTTCACGCTATGTGCCGCATGGTTACAGATCCACGATGTTACGAAGTTGGTTATCACTTAAGAAGTTGCGCCGATACGGTGCGAATGAGAATAAAAGATACCAACGGAAAACATGGTTTGATCGGCAATCGAAAAGACGGCCGAAAAGGTTTTGTACAACACCTGGTTGGCATTGGCGATGTTTATCCGTTTTATAACACCGGCGCTATTGCAGATCCGGCCGACGTTATGAAAATGAATAAACGAAACCTACTAGAACAGCGCGCACAACAAAAACTTGGCATGTCCTGGGAAGATTTCGATATCAAGTTAATAACGGAAATAATCCCATTGTTAGTTTCTAATGGATACGAAACGATCGTGCCTGGAACATTCGTTCGGACATTACAAAACGAAATGAACATTCCTGAGAAACCAAAAGATCCAATGGATTCCAGGGAATTAGGAAAGCGCCTTAAAGCTATTGGTCTAATATCAACCAGGAAAGCAAAAGGTATGGTTTACCAACTGCCGCCTAAACAACATTTACAAGAATGGGCGGACGGTGTTTGGTCGCCGGATACCGATTGAAACCCAAACCGGCGATTTTGGGCGCATTGTTGGCCGTAGGCACGTTTCAGAGTTCCGCCCTGGTAGTTGGATTCATAATTATTGCCTGGGCGTTGTATGTGGCTATCGAAAAACGATCGTTTCCAACCCTGGGCTTTATTTTATGGGCGTCGTTACTAACACCGTTCCGGCCAATCGAATCAATAGTTTTGGGAGCTGTGGTTTTATCGCTAGTTGTTATCGTTGTGGATGTTCGCCGGAATTGGTCGATTAACGATTTTGTAACTGGGTTACTTGTTGGATCTTCGTTACAAGTTGTTGCAGCTCTAACTACCTGGGGATCCGTTCGCCCTGGTCTATGGTCTTTAAATGCTTCAATCGTCGGGCAGATCGGTTTAATGTTTTGGTTAATACTTCCTGAGTTACCTAAACCGGCCAGGATAACGCCCTGGTTATATTCAGTCGTTTTAATCGGTGTTTCGGTCGCCAGGTTCCCATTATTTGTGGCGGGATTGTTTACATTGTTTCGCCCTGGAATCCACCGGATCGGAATGTTGCTGGTTATTGTCGGCGTGTTCCTGGCGGCGGCATTTACTCAAGGTAATTTAAATCGTTTAGATCCTGGGCGGATCCAGGCGGATAATCAAATTAGAGTCGATCTTTTCCAGGATGCAATAAAAGTAGCTCAAGATCCTGAGCTAAAAAACGTGACGATCGGAACTGGGATCGGGCAATTTATCAACGAAACTGGGCTAACTAGGCCCCACAATGTTTTCGTTTTGTTGTTTTATGAGTTGGGCTATTTAGTAATTGTTCCGGCTGGATTGTTTGCCTGGGCGATATACACCAGGCGAGTTCCGTTACCAACGGCGTTATCGTTGATCGTTTTGTGGCAGCTCGTCGAAGAACCAGGCGGACAATTAGAGGGAATGTTTATTTCCGCTGTTGTTTTCGCTTGCGCCTGGCGGCGGCCTTCGCCCTGGCCCTGGAAACAGGGTGGCCGGCGTTCCGTTCCCGTATCAGCTCGATAATCCTTACTGGCGCTATAAACGGCCAGAATAACGAGGATCCGGCGTAACCTAACACCAGGGCGGCCGGCGCCTGGGCTGGTGTTATTTTTCCTGAGTGTAGATCCTCAACAAATTTAGCTCTAACGGCGTTTTTGATTATTGGGAATGTTAAGAAGATCCCGAAAATATAAACCAGGGCGATTATTTCAATCATTGTTTTGTTTCAAAACTTTCGTAAGGATCAAATCCGACACTTTTGTTAGTTCGCCAGGTTTCGATATTTTCTGGAAATAATAATTCTTCGTACCCTGGGCAAGCACATTCAAAAACATGCAACCAATGAATCGAGCACCAATACTCATCGCAATTATCACAAGGGATCCATTGAGCGGCGGCGGTTAGTGGGTGGCGGTTTTGTGGATTTACAACGAACGGCATTTAACCAATTTGCCTAACTCGGCCCTTCGCCGGTCGATCGGGCCTGGTTTGGTGACAATACCGGCCGTAAAATTTCGACCCGTACCATTGGCCCTCTTTACCACGATCATTTAAAAAACCACAATTAGCGCATTTTGTAGGTTCGCTTAATATGCTGATCGGCGGCGGATTGTGCTTTCGTTTTTTCTTTTGCATTTTAAATCACCTGTTTATGACATTTAGGTTTTGAACTGCGATCGCTTAGAACAAATATAGACCTGGGTTTTTGACAATCATTCATTTAGGATTGGGCCGCCAGATTCTCGGATCCGCCGGCGTAGCGTTGATTCCGAAACTTTGGCGGCGGCGGCGGCGGCGGGGTAATCGCCCATTTTTTCCTGGAGCAAACGATTTGCTCGATAACTCGATAACCTGGATTTAGGCCGGCCCAGGCGAACACCGTTTTTCCTGGCGTTGGCGATTCCTTCGTTAACTCGTTCGATTATTAGATCCCGTTCAAATTCCGCCATTGACGCCAGGATGTTCAGTAAAAGTTTACCGGCTGGCGTCTGGGTGTCTAAGTCCTGGGTAGCGGCGGCAAACCGGATTCCACGGCCGGACAGCTCGTCGAGCGTGTGGTGCATACTCACAATAGATCGAAATGCTCGATCCAGGCGTACAACGGCGACAGTATCAACTACGCCAGTTCGCCAGGTTTCGACCATACGCCGCCAGGATGGGCGGTTAAGATCTTTACCGCTGGCATAATCGACGTATTCGACATAATCGGCTCTACCCTGGCGTTCGGCCCAGGCGCGCAAGATCCCCAACTGTAATTGGGGATCCTGGTTTTTATCTTTAGTGGATACTCTGGCGTATAACGCAATCAATAAATTTATCCTTGCCTGGTGTGTGTGTGTGGTTGTTTGTTCAAACACCAATAAAATAAACATCGGATTTTCATTGTGATAACTCCAATTCCGAAACGAGATCTTGAAGTTTTGTAACGTGTAAATCGCAGCTCCAAAAGCGCCAGGTATTATCGAATAAACCAATATCGGCCATGCAAGTAGCTTCGGTTACACAATTTATTTCTTGGCATGGAATCCCAACGGAAACGATCGTTTTTCGCCGCCTGGTTGTTTTGGTTGGTTTGTAAATTCTTAATCGTTTAATCATTGGGCCATCCGTTTGTAAACTCTGGATTGGCGGATTCGGTGAATATCTTTAATAGTTTTCTGGAAATGTTGAGCTATATATTTAATCGACATTCCCGACTTATCTAATTCGATAATTTCCTTATATAAACGGTTTCGTTTTTGTTTACCGGCGGATACGTCGTAATGGCAAAACTCCAAAACGCAATTTAAACAAGATTTGGAATACTGGCATCCAGAATCCCGAAAATTACCTGTACCGATTAAGTTCTCGATCGACGCCTCTTTAAACATAATAGGTAACCGATCGGGGATCCTGGTTATAGGTCCAGGCGCACATTAGGCACGTTAGCGAATGTGCGTTAACGCCTGGTTCCCAATCAAGGCGAACAGTACCGTTTAAACAATGCGGGCAGCTCGACAAATAATGAGTAGTTTTGTATCTAATGTTCTGAGTTGGTTTAGATGCACCGTAACGGCTTAATCGTTTTGGTGATGGATTATCAGATAATCCTAAATTTGGAAATAACCGTGTTGGATATAATTGAATAGTCATAATTATTATTTGGCGGTGCAGCTATATGCTTCGGCCACCATTAAGGGCAACTCCTAGATGCCTGGTAGTTATGCAAAATAACGCCGACAGGGTTTTTGATTCCTCCCTGGCGGCGTTATTTTATTTGTTGTGGATCCAGCGATATAAAGTTCGCCTGGTGATTTTTAGATCCCTGGCAATTCGTACCAGGGACACGCCGTTGTTTAACTGCCGCCTAGCTTGGCGGATTCCCGCCTGGCGCCGTTGGGCTGGTGTTGGTTTAGTCATTGTGTGTGTTTAGGCTTAGCGGCGATAATTCGGATAAAGCATTTCCCGCAAGTTGTTCCAGGCTTGCGGGAATACGCCCAAGTTATTAAAGTTCGTTGGCGCCGGAATGATATTGGTTTAGTCATAAGATTTCTCCGTCGATCTTGCCAGCTCCGTCCGTTCTATATAAGTAAAATACTTTTCCATCGTGATAGCTGAATTTGCCAGGTCTTTGTTTGATAATCGCTCGCCCTGCTTTGGGTGTCCTTCGGGCTGCGTACCTGCAATATTCTGAATAAGTTCTTTGTGCAGCTTGTAACCGACCTTATAGTCACGCGTGGTCTGGTGAACGTCCTTGAGCAGCTTCACTAATTCCTCTCGGTCGATTATTACGTCTGTGGGTAATGCTCGCTCCCTGTGTATGTCGAGAGTCTCGTATCTGTCGGCCGCAATAGCTGGAGTTTCTGACAGTTTAATCATTACGCACAGCACCTTTCATCGGTGCAGGGTTGGAAGTTCTTTAATGGTCGAAACCTGGCGAACTGGCGTAGTTGATTTGGTAATTGTGCTTCAACCCAGGCTTCTAATTTCGCAACCTTATCGTCTGAAAGCGTCGGAAGAAGTGTGGCAACCATATCTCGAATATTATCTTCGGCTTCGGCTCGACCGTAATCGTCATTACCCATAAGAGCAGCGTCGGCAGCGGTAGCGGCGTAAGCCTCTCGAACTGAATCGTAACGACCGTTGTATTCGGCTTCGAGTTCTTGTTGTGCGTATGTCAAAATTTGATTCCTTAGTGCTTATTTCGTTCAAGGCGGTAATAATAACTCAAAAGTGGGACATTATGCAAATTGGCGTTAGAACAAATATAAAATAAGTTTTACTCTTGTTCGGTGTTAAGCCTGTTGTTGGAATGTGATTGAGGCCAGATCACAAACCAACACCAGGGCAGGATCTAATTACGTTAAGGAATAAAAAAAATGATTTGTCGGAACTGTGAAGAATTAGAAATAACGCATTGTAATTATTGTTCTTGTTGCGATCCCCAGGAACAAGAACATCCCGCCTGGTGTGAACGTGAAACACCAATTACGAAATCCGTCGCTACGCAAAATTGAACGGCGAAATCGTCCCTCTTTCGCCCCATCTGATCTTCTTCACGTTGTTACGAAAATCAGGAAATAAAGAAAAGAAAAGAAAAACCTACAAAAAGAAAAGAAAAGAAAAAACTGTTTGGGTTGATCGGTATGTTCGGCCAGGTGATCGTCCTGGATTCTTGGGCTTGTATGCCGCATATAAGCGGCTTCGGGGGCTTTAGCTCTACCTATCGGCGCTTGGGCGGTTTTTATCCTACCTGGTTGCAGTTTCACTCAATCTGGAATTATCAGAGAGTGTTTACCAGGTGCTTTGATAGCTGAGTACCAATCGCCGGTTCCAAACGCCTGTGTGTGGCACGAAAAACGCCCTGGCGCTTGATTTTATGACGAAACAAGCTGGCGCCAGGGCGTTTGCGATATCTATTGTATTCGGAATTGCTTGGATCGTCATATATGCATAATAACTGAGTCGAGCTGATTAATAATAGTCGTAAATGGTTTTTTGCTAATCCATTTTGTTCCAATCGGCGGATCCGGCGGCGGTGCTAATTGCTATATACGCCCCTGGGCCGGCCTGGTCGATCCAGACGTAACCAGGGAAGTAACCGCGGGTTATATCGTCGTTAACTGTTGGAGCGGCGCCTTGAACGGTTACATCACTTGACGCTACGGGTTGCGAGCTGAATCCGTTTGTTTGCGCCCATATAAGGCCAAAGAAGATCATCATTACGGCCAGGGCTATTCCAACACTTTTATCTCGCATTAGTTAAACCTGTTTTTTCGTTTACCGCCAAAACCAAATTGTTTACCGTCTACAATATTTCCGATCGTTGGCGCCTGGCGTTTCGG